>Ga0209172_10001804_pt1 | contig 42318 bp, 40 predicted proteins | sample LarsenN4metaG_FD_184113 | JGI IMG/M metagenome (GOLD analysis project Ga0209172, IMG submission 184113) | Hot spring sediment bacterial and archeal communities from British Columbia, Canada, to study Microbial Dark Matter (Phase II) - Larsen... ... | reverse complement strand
CGAGACCACGACGGTCGCGCCGGTTCCCGCCGCCGCCAGAGGCTCCGCGAACCCCGGATATTCCGCAGCCGCAGCGGACTCCGCCTCGGGCGTCCGCGACCTGCGCGCGATACTGGCCCGCGAGGGGACGGAGTCGCCGGCGGCGCTGCGGGCAGCGCTGCAGCAGGTGATGCAGGAGCACGTCTCGGTCTTCCGGACGGAGGAGGGCCTCCGGCGGGCGCAGCAGGTCGTCTATGACCTGCAGGACCGCTACACCCGCATCAGGCTGTCCGACCGCGGGCGGGTGTATAACCAGGATCTGCTCGAGGCCTGGGAACTGGGGTGTCTGCTCGACGTGGCGGAGGCGACCGTGGTCTCAGCCCTCGCCCGGACGGAGAGCCGCGGGACACACTACCGGGAGGATTACCCGCAGCGGGATGACGAGCGGTGGCTCAAGCACACGCTGGTCGCGCGCACCGGGCGGGGCGAATACGACCTGCGTTTCAAACCGGTCGTGATTACCCGGTTTCCTCCGAGGGTGCGAACCTACTGACTCTGACTTGCCGCCGGATCGCTCGGAGGCCCCCTGCGGGCGATGTCCAGGGACGCCCGCGCGTTCCCGTCAACCAGCATGACGGCGGGAAGAGTGGTCCGGCCGATGGTGCGAGCCGGCGGGGCTACTAGCGGAGTTGCTGCCAGGAGACGATGGCGATGCCGCTCTGGAAGATGCTCAGGGCTAAGGGGTCGAACCGCACAACGACAGTGGAGTTCTGATTGGTGTAACTGGGGTTGCTGGGATCGCGGTGCTCGTGATACATAGCGCCAATGAGATCCAGACTCCCCTGGGCGCCGATGAACATGCCATCAGCGGTAAAGAGCATCCCGTCGGCGATCAGTATTTGTCCGCTGCCGCCGCACAGGATAAGCCGGCCCGATCCGTTGGATGTTTCCCCCCTACACACGTTGCTGCTGCCCCGCCGCGGCGCAGGCATTCCGAAGACCAGGATGCCCGGCGTCTGCCGTCCGGCCGCGGTGGTCAGATCATGGCGGTTGGTGACCACGATGTTGCCGTTCATGACCAGATCTCCGCCTACCGCCAGCGTGACGTCCCCGGTGTTCCCACCAAGATTGACGTTCTGGTTGAACTGGAAGCAGCCCGCCGAGTTACCCGCATCACAGTTGCCGGCAAGGGTGGTGTCGATGTAGACGGTTCCCTGAAGGCACTGGGTGGGGCAATTGGATGCGAGGTAGTTCACGACTTGTGTGAACTCCGCGGGGGTGTAAATGGCTCCAGGGTAGGTCTTCGCGGCCAGCCCGGCCGCCGTATTCAGCGGGGCATTGGCGGTGTTGTTGTACGCCTGCGTGCGGTACTCGTCGCGATCGAGACAGAAATTGGGGAGGTTGGGGTCGTTGCACAGCCGCGGCAGGACCGATTGCGGCATGCTGTTCATGTAGGCGTGGCGCATGTTGTCCGTATACCGCAGTTCGTAGATGCTCGTGATGTCAGCCGGGCTCGGCGCGTTGCCGGTGGTGACACACGCGTACGGCGTATACGGCGAGCAGCGGTTGGTCAGCGGGCCGGTATTGGGCTGCCCCTTGACGATGTCCCCGAAGGCAAACAGGATCCACGGGAGCGGATCCACGCTGGGGTTGGTCTCGTAGATGGGCCGAGATGTAAACCCAAAGAGCCGGTAGTCTTCAATGCTGATCACACCGGATCCGCTTGGATCGCGGACCATGACATACTCGATCCCCTGTTCGCTCAGCGCATTGAGCCGCAGGCCGCTGTCGCTGAAGTTGATCTCGGTGAACGACCCGATGTGGCCTCCGCGCGGCGTCCCCGGCGTACCGACCAGGTAAGGCGCCACGTAGGTCCGCGATGTGGATCCCTGCGCCTCCACCAAGGAAACGCCGAACATGGCTGTAAGGAAGGGGGCACCAGGAACCCCGCAGGCCCGCACGCGGGAGGAGATGGTGAAGGCCAGGTAGCCGACCTGCCCCGTGGACTCCAGGGTCTTCAACCCGCTTCCCGCTCCGCACCCGCCCGCCGCGGGACCCGCATCCACCCAATAGGTGTACTGTCCGTCGCCAAAGGACGCGGTCACGCCGCCGGGAGACGTAGCGTAGGCGACGGGATTCGCCGAGGCGAAGACCTGAGCCTTCGCATCCTCCAGACCGGCCATGGCGATGTAGAAGCTGCGGGCCTTGGCGTGCTGGACCCCCGCGTGCGTCAGGTCGGTGTTCATCAACCCGACCATGGCAATCCCGATTCCAGTAGCCAGAATCGTCATGACGAGGACGGCGATGAGGGCCAGCCCCCGTTCGTCCCGGGTCAGCGCGCGCCGCAGCATCGTTGAGATCCCCTCTCAATTCCTCGGCAGGAATACCGTCTGGTTGTAGAAGTTCGTCTGGTAGCGGTATGTGGGGCGGGAAGCCGTCGTCGCCTGCTCCCGGATGGCGATGGCCACGGACGTCGGATTCGGGTTGCCGACCGGCAGCAGCGTGAACGCCATCAGGATGATCCGGCGCCCGATGACGGTGGATGGCGTGAGGACGGGAGGCCAGGTAGTCACCGGGAGGGTCGTTGACGTGTCACACCGGCGCCGCAGTTCGAGGGAAGCCGGGTCGAACCAGACGTAGATGACGGCCTGCCAGTTTGGATCGGCCGACCCGGTCAACTGGAAGTTCCCGTCGCAGTTGCTGTCCCTCGCCGTCACGAACCCGATGGCAGAGCAGTTCTGATTGGCGCTGGGGCCGGCGCAGTTGTAAGCGCGTAGCCGGTTCAGCGCCAGCGTGGATTCGCGCAGGTCCCGGGACATCCGGTCCATCGCTAGGCGGACGTCCTGCTGGCGGGCGATCCGCTCGTCGGAGTTGCGCCACATGGCGAAACTTGGAATCATCACCTGGTAAACTGACACGAGGCTGAGGGCGAAGAGCACGAGGCCCGTGACCGCGTCTACGGCCGAATATCCGCGTTGCTCCGTCAGCAAGCGCCTCAACACGGCGCTCCCCCGAGAATGCAGACCTTCGTGCTTATCCGGCGTGTGTACGTCCGGACGTTCCCCGTGCAGTTCGCCCCCGCGCAGGCGGACCCAAAAGCGACCTGCCAGCTCACCGTGACGGTGACATCCATCGCCGTCCCAACCGGAGCAGAGGCGGTGGTAGTGACCGTGAACGGCCGGGTCGTCGGCGGCACCAGAACGCTCGTGACCGTTGTCCACGGGCCGGGAGGGATCGCCGGTTGACTGGCCAGGGAGTCGAGCGCTTCGCGGGCGAGGTTGGAGGCGACGGAGGAGGTCTCGGAGACAGCTCCCGCGGAGATGGTCCCCACAAGGAGGCCCGTCAGACCGACGAGCGAAATGCTCAACAGGGAAAGCGCGATCATGACCTCAAGAGTCTGTGCTCCGGATTCCCTGCGTCGCCGCCGCATGCTCAGCCTCCCAGCGGTGCGGCGCCCGAAGACCTCACGAATAGAAAAGAGGGCTTCGCGATCACCGCAGCCCTCTTCGGCAGCTCAGCCGACCGGAAACGTTCCGGCCCCGGAACTTTGCGCGCCCCGGATTACTCCGAGGTTGCCCTTATCGGAGGTTTGATGCCTCTCCCTGGTAACTTACACGAACCCATGCACAATCCGACCGTTGGCCCGGCCGGATTAAAAATTATTTATTCTCGCTCTCCTACGTCTTTTCCTCTACTGCCAGCCCCTCGGAGCCGATTCGGCGGGGGCACCGGGTTTGCCCCTACTGCAGCTGTTACCGAGCCGGAATAAGGCCCCGTGCCTCGCCCAGCCGGTGTGACGAATGGCGGGCAATGCGCGGGTTCCCCGGCTAGAACACCTCCCGCCAGCGCAGGGTCAGAATCCCGCCGGTGCCCTGAAACAGTTCGGCCAGCCCCGGGGGCAGGTTGTCCCGCAGCCCGGGCGCGGGGTGGATCTGGGGATTCTGGTTGAAGTCCAGCAGGTTCGCCATGAACATCCCGTACCAGGTCTCGGGGTTGCGATTCCTCATGCGGCCGTTGGCCAGAAGGATGGCATTCACCTCAACGTTCGCCCCCACCAGGTAGATGCCCCCTGCCCGCGCCCCGGGGGCTGGGGGAGAGGGAGGGCCCACGGCGAAGGAGAGACCGTCCCCACCCGACGTCCCGAAGGTTTGCAGGCAGTTCGCGCCTTGACTCGCTGCGCAGGCCGGCGTAATTCCGGCGCGGATCTCCAGTACACCCATGTCGCGGTTCGGGCCAGCTGTATTGGCATCCAGGTCTGAACAGGTGAGTCCGGGGCCACTCGTCGAGCATTCGATCAAGAACGTCGCTCGGCCGTCGTACCGGGCTGTCGCATTCACCAAAACTCGCGTGCGCACGTGAATGAAAGCGTCATCCTGGACGAATAGGTTGGCCACACTCGTGTTGGTCGCAAACCCGTCAAAAACCAGGCTGAAGTCAGTACGACCACTGACGCTGGGTCCACCGGCCGAGTTGCATTGTGACGCGGATGCGCCGTTGGCCCGGCAGTTGATCGCCGGCGCCCCGCCGGCGTCGTCCGGTACGACGATCTTGGCTCCCCCACGCAGGTTCAGGATTCCCGATGAGCTCGTCAGGCTGAGCGGCGTCCATTGGCCGGGAGAGCACCCGCCTGCCTGAGTGCATTCGTAGGCGACCGTGGCGTTAGCCGGAACGATCACAGGTCCGTACTGACTGTACCCAGTCTGGCAGGCAGGATACACGCGGCAGATGAGGATGGAGGCGTCGGGGAAGGCGATCACCGGGACGTTGTTGTCGCGCGTGTAGGCATCGATCTGGTTGTCACCTGCCGGCAGCCAGCCGTCGCGGGCGTGGACGCCCCACATCAACTGCGAGTCCAGGCCGATTTGCCAGGAGTTGCCCTGGCCGGTGATCATCCCGTGGGCGAAGACCCTGTTGTGATATGGCTCGGCACCGGCCGTGTCACCGAAGAAGGGGCGGTCGTTGAGGATTGCAGCATTTCCCTGCATGTTGAGGGCGACGCAGTAGTTGCGCCCGGAGATGCGCATCGTCTGGCAGTTGCCGATGTAGATTCCGCCGTGGACGGTGAAGACGCCGTTGCCTCCGCCGCCGGCCCCGACGTTCACGGGATCTCCCGAATAGAGCGGGAAGAAGTCCGGGCCCAGTTTGGCGACCAGGACCTCGATACGCCGCGACGTTCCGCTAATGCGCCCAGTTCCCCGAATCACGATGCAGCTTTCGGGCGCGCAGCCGGCGGCATCTCCGGAGCTTGCTCCTCTGAGTTCCACCGTAATCTGACCGAGCGCGGCCGACGAAGGAAAACTACGGTTGACTACATAGACTGTCGACGGGGAGGCGGTGGTCGCGGTCGGGTCGTCCGACAGAGGATACCAGGTCGTGGTGTCACCGGATACATGGCTCGGATGTGCGGTCGCGCCGACGTTGTCGTCCCAGTCGGGATCTCGCCGGACTTCGAAGATGGCCTTCTCCACGCCTGCTTCGGTGATCTGGAAGGTCTGGCGCGACCGTTCCGAAAGTCTGGCCGACTGGTATTCGTTGAGCGCGCTGGCTACGAGCGTCCCGGCGATGATCGTGCCCACCAGGACGAACGCGAGCGTGAGCGCCAGGGCGACGCCGGCTTCGCTGGCTACGCTTTGCCTGAATCTCATCCCATCACCTCGGCGCTACCTGTTCCTGACCACGGCGTCCATCTGCAAGCACACGTCTGTCCCGACAGAGGAGCACGCTCCGCCGGTGTCGTCGAGACCGTTGCGGTTGGAGTCCAGCGCCAGCGTGATTCTGGCGCGTGCGATGGCCGACGGCGTCGGGTTCCCAAACCCATCGAAGCCGGCAATCCCGAGGCGAACAACCCGCAGAGTGCGAATCCCTCGCGACGTCATGGGAGCGCCGGCGGTGCAGGTGCCGCTGACCTGACCGTCCACCTGCTCGCGGACGACACCGGCCGGAGCGTCGAGGCAGTAGCGATACCGCTCACCGGTGCCATCCAGATTCAGGTCAGCGCTGAACGCAATCGAATCGGACGTCGTGGTGAACCCGGGGCCCGTGGGCACGTTCACGCCGGCGAGGCGGATCCGCCGGACCATCCACTCCAGGACGAGTCGGGCGTTCTGCTGTTGATCGGCTAACTCGCGACCCTTCATCCAGGCGCCGAACGTAGAAGAGAAGAAGGCACCCCCGGCAATGGCCAGGGCGCCCATCAGGGCGATGGCGACCAGGACCTCGATGGTCGAGAAGCCTGTCACTGGTTTTTGGCGCGCCTCGCCGCGGGTCATCGGGGTGCCACCGCCGTCTCACCCCGGAGGAATACGTTTGGTGGGCTGGCTGCCCGATCGGCCGCCGTCAGGTAGACGTTGATCGTCACGCGGCGCGGCAGGCAGCTGTCCGACGGCAACGGTCCCACGGCGGGCTCATCGGCGAGGAGGACGTCAGCCGAGTCGAAGGGCTGGGGCACGAGCGGCTCGTTCGAAAGCCGCGGGGGCGTGCCGCTCGCCGGCGTGATCGTCCGGCTGTCCGGCAGGGGTGAGGGGGCGCCGGCAGGGGGAACGCACGCGGCGTTCCGGAACAACTCGTACGGTTGGTCGCGGAGGAATTCCGTCTCGGCCTGGACGTATACCATCGCGATTGTCCGGAGGCGAGCGGGCCGGTCCTCCTGTGAGGGCAGAACTCTCGTGCTCCCCATGACGCCCAATGTCACCCGGACGACCCCCCACGAGGAGACTGCGGCGACAGCCAGGACCAGGACGGACACGAGAACCTCGACGAAGGTCGTGCCGGGAGGATGTCGCCGTGATTGCCTCACGGCCCCACCTCAGTGCGTCCCGTCGCACCCTCGACGCTCACGGTCCTGGAGGAGGTCCCCGCTGCCACCGTGATCGTCGCGCTGCCACCGACTACCCTGCCGGAGGGAAGAAACTCCACCACCTGCGCGGTGGTGGTGACGCCGCTGGGATAGGGACTGATCTGCCGGAGGATCGGGTCAGGGGCTGCGGCGGGTGCACATCCCGTCGTGGGGTCCGGGGGTATCCGCCGCACCACTGCATCCGTAGTCGACACGGTCACGCGGTAGAGACAGGCGTCGACCGAGTCGGCAACGGCCAGTTGCTGGGCATACCGCAGCAGGCCTGTCAGGTCCTCGGCCACCCGGGTGACGCGGCGCCCCCGGAGCGTAGACCCCCAGGTGCTGAGGGCAAGGGCGAGGAGAACCCCGGTCAGCGCCAGTGCCACGCCCACGTCGATCAGGGCATACCCGTGTTCTCGCCGATTCATCGGGAACATAACAAAAAGGGCTCCCGACAGAAGCCCTTCGGCAATCCAGCCGACCGGGAGCACCGGTCCTGTGACTTTGCGCGCCCTGGATTACTCCAGGGGTTGCCCCTTCGGAGTCTCTGTCTTTCTCCCCGAAAAACTGCTCCGGAGTTACCTACTGCTTGGAATGCCCCACCCGTACGAGATACGCATGCTGGTTCGGTGTATGTCGCGGCCGTTCCTTCGGTCGATCGGGCTATTTGGCGGTCTCTCGTTGGGATGAGCTACAGGCGCTTCGAGCTCTTCAGGGCCCGGTGCGTGGACCGCATGCAGGCGTTCATGACGACCTGCAGCCCGGCCGCCTCGGCCTTCCGACCGGCCTCGGGGTGTTCGATCCCCACCTGCATCCAGATGACGCGGGTGCCGATGGCGATGGCGTCGTCCACGATCGGGGGAACATCTTCGGAGCGCCGGAAGACCTGCACCACATCCACCTTCTCCGGGACCTGGCGCAGGTCGGGATAAGCCTTCTCACCGAGGACTTCGCCGACCCGCGGATTGACCGGGATGATCCGGTAGCCCGCCATCTGCAGGTAGGCCGCGACCTGGTAGCTTTCCCGGTCAGGCTTGTCAGAGAGCCCGACCACGGCGATGGACTTGGTTGTCTTGAAGATCTTCTCAACTGTCTCCCAGGTGATGGCCACGTGGGCGGCCTCCGCGCTGCGTCGTGAGCCGGTCTAGGCTCCGAGCAGTTGCTCGAGCCGCGCCCGGTTGAAGCCGACGACGGCCTCGCCGTCGATAATGGTGACCGGCGTGGCCGCGAACCCCAGGCGCATGACCTCTTCGAACGCCTGCTCGTCCTGACTGACGTCCCGCTCGACGAACGGGATCCCCTTCTGGTGAAGGAACTCCTTCACCTTACCACAGAACAGTCAGCCGGGCTGCGTGTAGACCACGACGCTCTTCGGCACAACACCCACCGCCTCTCCGTTGCCTCTCCCAGTCATAGTAGCGGGCTCCGGGGCGGGAAAATTCCGCACCTCCGGGGGGTGGGGGGCACGGAGACAGGGGCGGAACCGGAGGTGCGGACTACGGAACGGCGGTGGGCGAAAGCGCGGTGTCTCGGGCAATGACAGGCGGGGCGGCGGCCGCGTCAGGATGCGCGTGGGTCCGTGGCGACTGCTGGAAGGAGAGGGGCGGGTCAATCGAGGAGAGCCGTGTTGGAGTGCGGCCGTCGCCCCACAGGATCCACCGGAGAAGGCTGGCCAGGGCAAGCACCCCGCCCAGGAGGACTCCGGCCCAGAATTCCCAGCCAATCAGCGCGTCCACTCGCTCTCGCCTCCGCGCCGTTCCCAGTAAAACCGAAACGCCTTCCCGCGGGAGGAAGGCGCGTTCGCCTTCCCGTTCGGCAACCCGGCTGACTGGAGCAACCAGTCCCGTGGCTTTGCGAACCGCCCTCGCGGGCGGGGTGCCTTTGTCGCGGGATGAGGTGCTATGAAGTTGATTTGTACATACCCTATTCGCCGTCCGGGTAGACATTCCCTGCCCGGCCGCTCTTGACCGGGGCGGTGGGCGTCGGTATGCTGGCTATAGGGAGCCCCTCCCCCCGGGGAGGGGGTACGCGCCAAGCCAGATAGGCCGCGGCTGTCCCGAGGAGGTCCGGAATGTCCAGTTCCGTCCAAGACACCCCAACCGCCCGCGCACAGCACGGAAGCCCCACAGAGCGGCAGAAGGTCCTGACCCGGCTGCGCAGCGTTGCCGGACACCTGCAGGGGGTGGAGCGGATGGTCGGGGAGGACGCCTACTGCATCGACATCGTCCGGCAGACCCTGGCGATCCAGCGGGCACTCGACCGCGTCAACGCCATCCTCCTGAGCGACCACCTGGAACACTGCGCCACGACCGCAATGCAGTCGGGGAACGAAGCCGAACGGCAGCGGACGATCCGCGAGATCCTGGACGTCTTCGAGATGTCGAGCAAGCTGTGAGGGAGTCGGCCGTGGTAACCGGCGTTAAGGCAGCCAGCGTGAAATCGACCCGGCGGGTGGACCTGCCGGTTCAAGGGATGACGTGCGCCTCGTGTGTGGCGACAGTGGAAGGGGGCTTAAGGCGTACGCCGGGCGTCCGCGAGGCTGCGGTCAACCTCGCGGCCGAGCGCGCGTCCGTCGTCTTCGACCCGGGGGCCGTGCGTCTGGAGGATCTGATCCGGGCCGTGGAGGGGACGGGCTACGGCGTCCCGGTGGAACGGGTCACGTTCCCGGTCCGCGGCCTCGAGGTCGCGGCTTCCGGGGAGCGGATCGAAGCGGCGCTGCGCCAGGTTGAGGGGGTGCGGGCGGCCGCCGTCAACCTGGCGGCGGAGCATGTCGCCGTGGAGTTCGTCCCGCACGTGACGTCGGTCGAGGACCTGCGCCGGGCCATCCGGGCGACGGGCTATGAGCCGCTCGAGGTGGCGGAGGGAGCGGCCGACCGCGAACAGCAGCGGCGCGAGCGCGAGCTCCGCATCCTCAGGACGCAACTGCTCGGGGCTGTCCTGCTCAGCCTGCCGATTCTCTGGGGCAGTCTCCACCACATGGGGCTGACCTGGGTCTGGGTGCCGGCCCTGCTCGCCGACTGGCGCGTGCAGTTCCTGCTGGCGACGCCGGTGCAGTTCTGGGCGGGGTGGCGGTTCTACCGCGGCGCCTGGGCCGCGGCGCGCCACGGCACGGCCGACATGAACACGCTGATCGCGGTGGGCACCTCCGCCGCGTACGGCTACAGCCTGGTGGCCACCTTCGTCCCCCGGGTGTTTACTGCGGGCGGGCTGACGCCGAACGTGTATTTCGAGACCGCCTCGATCATCATTGCCTTCATCCTGCTGGGCCGCTTCCTCGAGGCGCGGGCCAAGGGTCGTACCTCCGAGGCCATCCGGCGCCTGATGGGGCTGCGCGCGCGGACCGCCCGCGTCGTCCGCGAGGGGGTTGAGGTGGATATCCCCGTGGAGGACGTGCAGGTCGGCGATGTGGTCCTGGTGCGGCCCGGTGAGAAAGTGCCGGTGGATGGGATCGTGCTGAGCGGGCGGTCAGCGGTGGACGAGTCCATGCTGACCGGGGAATCCATCCCCGTCGAGAAAGGCGAGGGGGATGAGGTCATCGGCGCCACGCTCAACAAGACCGGCGCGTTCCGCTTCCGGGCCACCCGGGTGGGACGCGATACGGCGCTGGCCCAGATCATCCGCCTGGTCGAAGAGGCGCAGGGGTCGAAAGCGCCGATCCAGCGGCTGGTGGACCGGATCGCCGCGTACTTCGTCCCGGCGGTTATCGTCATCGCGCTGGTGACGGGCGCCGCCTGGCTGCTGTACGGGCCGCAGCCCAGCCTGAGGTACGCGCTGTCGGCCTTCGTCGCCGTGCTGATCATTGCCTGTCCCTGCGCCATGGGCCTGGCAACGCCGACGGCCATCATGGTGGGGATCGGGCGCGGTGCGGAAGAGGGGATCCTGATCCGCGACGCCGAGGCCCTGGAGCGGCTGCGCCAGGTGGAGACGGTCATTCTGGATAAGACGGGGACGCTGACGCGTGGCCGGCCCGAAGTCACCGACGTCGTGGTCACCCCGGGCTTCGCCGCCAGCGAGGTCCTCCGCCTGGCCGCCAGCGCCGAGCGCGGCTCGGAGCACGCTCTGGGGGAGGCGATCATCGCCCGGGCGAAGGCCGACGGCATCGAGGTTCCCGAGCCGGACGATTTCGACGCGACCCCCGGGCAGGGAATTGTCGCGGATGTTGCCGGCCGCCGGGTGACCGCTGGCAACCTGCACCTCCTGGAAGGGCAGGGACTCCGGCCAGAGGGGCTGATCGGGCAAGCGGAGACGCTGGCCCGCGATGGCAAGACGCCGATGTACGTGGTGGTGGACGGCACTCCTGCCGGCATCATCGCGGTGGCGGACACCTTGAAGGCGGAGTCGGCGGAGGTCGTGCGGACCCTGCGCCGGCTGGGTCTCCACGTGGTGATGCTGACCGGTGACCTGAAGGCGACGGCCCAGGCGATCGCACGCCAGGCCGGGATCGAGGAGGTGCTGGCCGAGGTCCGTCCCGATCAGAAGGCGGCCGAAGTCCGGCGGCTGCAGGAAGCAGGCCGGGTCGTGGCCATGGTGGGGGACGGGATCAACGACGCTCCTGCACTGGCCCAGGCGGACGTCGGCATCGCCATCGGCGCCGGGACGGACGTGGCCATCGAGTCGGCGGACGTCGTCCTGGTGGGCAGCGACCTGCGGGGAGTGCGGACGGCGATCGCGCTCAGCCGCCAGACGGTGCGGGCCATTCGGCAGAACCTCTTTTGGGCGTTCTTCTACAATGTGGCTCTGATTCCGGTAGCCGCGGGCGTTCTGTACCCGGTCATCGGCCGGCTGCTGGACCCGGCGCTGGCGGCGCTGGCGATGGCCTTCAGTTCGGTGACGGTGGTGAGCAACAGCCTGCGGCTGCGCTTCTTCCGGCCGGCACTGGCCGCGGGGCGGGCGGCGTGATGGTGGAGCGGCCGGCGTAGTTGAGCGTCGACCGGCAGATGCAGAGACGGGTAGATCAGGTTCAGAGCGGAGGGGGAAGAGCAATGAAGCGGGTGTTCAGTGTTCCGCGGATTCACTGCAGCGGCTGCGTGGCTACGGTAGAGCTGACCCTGCAGAGCGTGCCGGGCGTCACTACCGCGGCGGGCGACGCGCTGAAAAAGACCGTCGAGGTCGTCTTCGACCCGGCGCAGGTCACGGAAGAGCGGCTGCGCCAGGCGCTGGCCAACGTCGGCTACCCCGCGGCGACGTAATCGAACGCCGAGCGACTGGCGGGCCCGGAGGGACTTGAACCCTCAAGCCTACGGCTTCGAAGGCCGTCGCTCTATCCAGTTGAGCTACGGGCCCACGGAACCAGTGTAGCATCCCCGCGCGATCGCGCCAGGTTGATTCCTACCGGCACTGGGTGACCGTGCCAGACACTCCCGCGCGAGACGAAGCGTCGGCTTCCACCGCCTGAGCGGCGCCGCAAAACCGGTTGTTCTGAATCACCGCTTCCGGAACGTCGATCAGCCGCACCGCGGTCATCCGCCGGCCCTCCGCGAACGTGGCGCGGTTCCCCCGCATGGTCACGTGGCCCACCCGCGTAAACCGGAAGCCCGGGGCCGGACTCCCGGTGACGATGAACGTATTGTCCTCGATGACGAAGCGCCCGCGGCGGCCGCCCGGCGGGGCGACGACGAAGATCACGGGCACACCGCTCGGCTCTTGCATGGTGTTGCCCGTGATCGTGATGTCGTCAACGTCGTATCCCCGCCCGTAACTCGAGAACCAGAGCAGCCGGGACCGCCCCGTGGTGTTGCCGGTAATGCGCACCCGACGGGCGCCCCACCGGTCGCCCGTCGGCTCCATGTTGAAGACGGCCCGCCGGACGTCCCGGATGGAGACGCGTGTGATCAGCACGTCCTCGCCGGCCACGACGGCGATCCCCTGGCGGCCGTTGCGCGCGAAGGTGGCGTCGCTGATGGTGACCCGCTGGCTCCAGCGGAAGGTGCGGCCGCGCCCGATGTCCGGCCCCACGTAGACGAAGTCGCCGTAGACATCGTAGGCCGCCACCCGCTCGAGCCGGACGTCGCTGACCCCCTGGAGGGCGAAGGCGTGCTGGAACTCCCGGTCCGCCCGGTAGGCCTCCTCCGCCGTGCCGGCGCGGGGATTGGCGCCGCGGATGGTCAGGTTCCGAAAGACCAGGCGGCCGCCGCCGCTGACCCAGATGTGCCGGCGTTGCGCCAGCGCCGGGGTGTCGGCGACGGCCCGCAGGGTCGCGCCGTTCCCGTCAAAGACGAGCCCCCAGCGGTCGGTGAGGCGCAGGGAATCGTCGATCCGGTAGCACGCACCGGCGGGGAATGTCAGCGTGGTGTCGTTGGGGACGGCGGCGATCCAGGCGCTCAACTCCGCCGTGACGTCCACCGAGCAATCTGCGGGAATACGCGCCGGGACCGTCACGACCGGCCCCGCCGGCGCGACCTGCGCCGGACCGGCCGCCAGCGGCGCCAGGAGCAGCAGCGCCGGAGAGATCAATCGCAGACGCGGGCAGCGCATGCTAGATCAATCCCATCGCGGTCAGGCGCAGGCGGCGGTCGTAGGCCTGCGCTGCCAGGTCGGTCCGCGTCATCCCACGGTACTTCGCCGGGAGAAAGTCCGCAAAAGTGGACTCCAGGGCCGCGTGCAGCTCCATGAACTCGATCATGGTGTCGTTGCGGGTCGGCCGGTAGCGCTGTGCGGTGGCGGCAAGCAGGTCGGCCGAGAAGACGGGCACGCCGTTCTCGCGCGGGGCCGTCCGGCGCGCCACCGTCACCAGCGCTTCGATCTCCGCGGGCGAGTAGTCCCGGATGGTTTCGCCGACCGCAGCGAGGTCTGCCGGCAGGCGCGCGCCCAGCCGGCCGGCCACGATGCGCAGGACGCCGAGCGGATCGTCGGCCGCGTAGAAGATGGGGATCTTGAGATCCCCCAGGCGCCCCGGCCGCTTTGTGGCTTCGTCCATGGCGTCGGGGCGGTTGGTCATCCAGACGACCAGAATGCGCCCGCGGTGCCGCGTGTCGCCCAGGAATTTGCTCCACATGCCCCAGAGCCGCTGGCTGACGCCGCTGTCGCCCCGCTCGCCACGCTGGCCGTAGGTCTGGTCGATCTCATCCCAGAGCACGCACACCGCGCCCACGGACTCCAGGAAGTTGATCACCTTCTCGGAGTTGCGCTCGCTCTGGCCTACGTACTCGGCGCGGAGGTTCCCGATCTCCACGATCGGCACGCCGAGTTCCCGGGCGACGGCGAAGCCGATGTACGATTTGCCGGTGCCGGGGGGACCGATCAGGCCGATTCCCATGGGGCAGTTGGCCGCGTCTCCCCGCCGGAATGCGTCGATGACCACGCGGAGTTCCGCCTTGGCCGCCGCCATCCCGGCGACGGCCTCGAGGCCGTGGCGGGGCTCGACCACGCGGATCAGCCCGCCGTACTCGTCCTCGATCAACTCGTTCTTGCGGCGGACCACCTCGTCGATCGTCAGGCGCGCGTCGCCGCGGCGGGCCTGCTTGAGCATCCCCTCGATCTTGACGAGGGAGAGCCCGGCGGAGAGGGCGGCCAGGCGGGGCGGGGGGACCTCCAGATCCAGCGGGGCGCGCCGCAGCATCTCCTCGATGAACCGCAGCCGCTCCGCCTCATCGGGGAAGGGGATGGGGACGCTGTCCATCTGGGGGTTGCCGCGCCACAGGTCGGGATGGACTGCGGACTGGTGCTCGCTCACCAGGATGACGAAGTTGTTCTTCGCCAGGAACGCCGGTTCGAACCCCCAGCGCTGCAGGGTGGCGATGCTGCGGCGGTCGTCCATAGCCAGTCCGGCAGTGTCGGCGGCGGGCGCGATCTTCTCCGCGTGATCGATGAACAGGAAGACGTTGTTGCGGATCACCAGCAGCCGCCCGAGCATCGGCAGGACCAGCCGGGGGTCGCGGAGTTCTCCCTGCAGCGCCGACCAGTCCGCCGGCTTCTGACGCCCGCCCAGCGACTCGTGGACGGTGTAGAAGGTCAGGAACTCCCGCTGCATTGCTTCGCTAGGAAAGGCCAGCCCTTCGGCCAGGTTGTAGTAGACGACCAGCCGCTCGGGCCCCCCGGCCATCGCCTGGGTCACGAAGTGGCGCAGGCGCAGGTACTCCCCGCCCAGGGGGTAGAGGTCGTAGATGTTGGTGTGCAGGAGGAACTGGCTGGCGGCACCGCTCTCGTATTTGCCGCGGATGTCCTCGGCCCAGGTGGGCAGGGTGAGCATCGCCAGGGTCAGGCCTCCCGGACCCGCTGGATCTGCTCCACGGCGGGGCGCACCTGCTCGATGGCCTGTTCCGTGCTCTCCACGCCGGCCAGGATCTCCTTCAGCCCCTGCGGTTCGCGTCCGGCGGCGCTCCAGGAGACGAGCTTGTCGGCCAGGTAGGCGATACTGTGCTCCAAAGTGGCGATCTGGGAGGTCACGATCTCCAGGCTTCGCTCCATGTCCGCCCGCTCCCCCAGGCGCTTCTGCAGGACGTCCAGCCGCTGGGCCGCCGCGCGCGCCAGGTCGGGATCGTCCCTGACCTCGCGGGCGCGGCGCATGACCTGTTCGATCTCGGCGAGGAGGGCGCGCCGGTCCACGGTTGCCAGGTAGCTCCCGGCGGAGGTCCGCACGGCCAGCAGGTCGAGCATTTGATCGAGCAGATCGTCGACGCGCTCGAGTTCGGTCTGGGCCAGCAGGCGGGTCTCCTGGTCCAGTGCCCCCTGCGCCACCGCCAGCCGCCGCTGCACGGCCCGAAAACGCTCGCGGTCCTGGCGCGGAAGGCTGCCCAGCAGGCGCATCCGCCAGCGGTCCCGCCGCACCGACCGCCGGCGCGCCCGCTGGATCGCCATGTAGCGCTCGAACCAGTGGCTCCCGGGTGCGTTGATCAGGTAGAGGGCCTCCAGCGCTCCGCCCACGATCAGCGGGATGGGATTCTGGGTGAGGGCGGCCAGTGTGGTAACGCCGGCCAGACCGATCAGGTTGAAATCCTGCAGCAGGGCTTCCAGGATCCGCGGACGGCGGGGCTCGCGGGCATCCGGGGGCGTGCGCGGGGCCACGTCAGGGGGCGATCACGGTGTCGGCCACGAAGTCGCGCTCGCGCGCCCGCACCAGCACCCAGGGCTTGCCCACGGCCTCGCCGTTCTCGTCGAAGGCGATCTTTCCGGTGACACCCAGGTAGGGAGCACGCGTCCGGCCGATGCCGGCGAGGTACCCTTGGATGGCGGCACGGTCCCCGCCGGCCTCCGCCAGGGCTTTGAGCAGCAGCGAGGCGGCATCGTACGCCGTGGCCATGTTGTGGTTGGGCGGCGCGTGGATCACGGCCTCGAACCTCCGGGCGAACTCCTCCGCCCGCGGCAGCAGCGGGGAATTGCGCACCGTGTAGTGATAGAAGGCCGTGGCGCGCACGCCGCGGGCCGCCTCCCCGCCGTAAGCGAAGAGGCCCTGGCTGTAGACGGCGTCGCCGCCGACGATGGGGGCCGCCACGCCCAGGTCGCGCACCAGCCGCGCGATCTTTCCGGCGTCGGCATATTCGCCCGTGACCAGGATGGCGTCGGCCTCGCGCAGGTCGGTGGAAATGCTGATCTCGCCGCCGATAGTGAACGGGTTGGTGAAGACGCGGCCGCCGAAGCCGGTGAAGCGTCGGGCGAAGTTGTCGAACAGGCCGCGCGAGTAAGCGTCCTCGTTATCCACGAAGACCGCCACGGTGCGCCGGCCTTCCTGCCACAGCGCGTTGGCCAGGGCGCGGGCCTGGTCATTGTCGTCGCCGACGACACGGAAGATGTACTCACCGAGGTTGGCGATGTCGGGGTTGGTCGAAGTGGCGGTAATCATTGGGACACCGGCCGCCTCATACAGAGGACCGGCCGCCAGGGTCGCCCGGCTGTTGCAGTGCCCCACGACGGCCACGGTCTCCTGGTCGGCGGTGATGGCCTGCGCCACGCGTATCGCGGCCTCGGCGGAAGCCTGGTCGTCGTAGAAGTCCACGACGATTTTTCGGGGGAGCCGGCCCGCCTGGTTGGCCTGACGCTGCGCGTAGTAGACGCCGAAGAGCACCTGCTGCCCGCACTGTTTGTCCGGGCCGGTGAAGGGCCCCGCGACGGCGACCCGCCAGACCGGCCGCCCCGGCAGGCGCGCGAACGCGTTCTCGCGTACCACGATCGACTCGATGTCGAACGGGCTGGCGGTGATCGCCCGCCCCAGACTGGCGATGGCGCCGGCGTAATCCCCCGCCTCATACTGCTGCCGGCCGCGCTCCCGCGCGCTGGCGCCGGCGGGCGTGGGGGGGAGGGGAGTTGTGCGCACCGCCGGGGGTGGTGCGGGCGTGGACCGGGCCGGGGGTACCGGGGGTGGAAACCGCGGCCGGAACCGCTCCCGCGCCTCGGGGTTGGTGTAGAGCCAGTACCCCACGAGCGCCAGCACGACCAGCGTGAGGGTGAGGCGGCCGAGACGGGTCAGGCCCATCGCCTACTGCTGGGTCGCTTCGGGTTGACGCGCGGGCTGCATGGTCTTCTCCACGGGTTCCTCCGGGAGCATGCCCAGCTGCCGCTTGTACTCGCGCAGTTGCTCGTCCACGCCGATCTGGGCCGTCGCACGCCGGATGTCCCGCAGTTTCGCGTCCACGTCTTTGGTGGCCAGTTCGACCCGGGCCTGCGCCTGGGCGGCGCGGTCGCGGATCCGGTCGCGGGCGCGCTGCAGCACGTCGGACTGGTCGCCGATCTCAAAGGACACCATCAGCCCCGCCAGTTCCTCCTGCATGCGGATCATGTCCTGCTGGGAGATGAGCGCCCGGGCCTCGCGCACCCGCCGCTCGACTTCCAGCCGCGCGTCCTCCAGCGCCTTGCGGGCCTGCTCACTGGCCGCGTGCGCGCTCTCGAACTGTTCGTGGGTTTCGCCCAGGCTGGTCTCCGCCGTGGCCTTGGCGGCGATCAGCATCTTGGCTTCGTTCTCGTACTCGGGTCCCAGCTTGACCGCGGCGATGATCTGCTTGTGCAGGTCGGCCACCTGGGCTTCCAGTTCCTCCAGCTGCGCTTTGAGCTTCAGCTCCGTGGCGATGACGTTGGCCGCCGTGGCACGCAGCGTCGGGATTTTGGCTCGGACGTCGTCGATGTACTGCTCCAGCATCACCCTGGGGTCCTCCGCCATGCGGATGAACAGCCCCAGGAACGCCCGGATGATGTTGCGGATCCGCCGCCACATGCACGCGCCTCCTTCTTGTCGTCGAGAAGAGACTTTCCGTCCGCACCGCCGGAACCCTGCTGCGCCGGCAGGAGCGTCCCGCCGCACGTCGAACGCTTTGGTCAATTCACGTCCCGGCTAACCGATGTGGTATCGCCTGAACCGCCTCGTCCTGGGTACCCTCCTGCGCAATATTGTGGACGTCCGGGTTGAGGGCCGGGAGCACGAACCGCCGCCGCCGTACCTCCTGATCGCGAACCACGCCAGCGCCATCGACGACCCGCTGGTGGCCCTGGCCGTGCGGGCCCGGTTGTATTTCATCGCCAAAGAGGAACTGGCGGATAACTGGTTCGTCCGCCTGTGGATCCGCTCGCTCGGCAACTTCTTCGTGCGGCGCCACGAGGTGGACCGCGGCGCGATGCGCCGGTCGGAGGAGATCCTGCGGTCGGGTCGGGCGCTGTGCGTCTTCCCCGAAGGGACACGCAGCCTGGATGGTCGTCTCGGCCAGATGTGGACGGGCGCGGCCTATCTCGCGCTGCGCACCGGCGTCCCCGTGCTGCCGGTCGGGCTGTGGGGGAACTATCGCGCGATGCCTCGCGGCGCACCCTGGGTGCGCCGGGATGCCCAGGGGCGCCGCTATGCGGTCCGGGTGCGCGTCGGACCGGCGATCCCGGTGGCGCGCGCGGTTGGACGGATCACGCACGCCATGAAGGAGGAGTTGACGGCGCGGTTCCGGCAGGCGCTGATCGACCTGCTGCCGCCCGAGCAACATCCGCTGCCCGAGCCTCCGCGCGACCCGGAGGCCTCGCTGGCGTCCCGCGCTGGGCGAACCTCCGGTGGGTAGCGTGGGCAGCCCCCCGGGGCTGGCCGGCGCCACGTTCTCCGCCGGGACGCGTCTCGACGCCTGGAGCCGCTTGCGCCGCTCGGACGTTGATCTGCTGGTGATCGGGGCCGGGATCACGGGGGCGGCGGTGGCCTACTGCGCTGCCGCGCGCGGGTCGCGGGTCGCTCTGGTGGACAAGGCCGATTTCGCGGGCGGGACGAGCAGCCGGTCGTCCCGGCTCATCCACGGCGGGCTGCGCTACCTGTTGCACGGCCAGGTCCGCCTGGTGACCCATTCGCTCCAGGAGCAGGTGCGCCTGTCCCGGCTGGCCCCGCACCTGGTCCGCCCACAGGCATTTCTGCTGCCGCTCTACCGCGATGCGCCCGTGCCGCCCGTCCTGACGCGGGCGCTCATGTTCTTCTATCACACGCTGCGCCCACTGAATGGCCGGCTGACCTTCCAGCGTCTCGACCCCGCCGCGACGCTGGCGCAGGAGCGCCTGCTGCGGCGTGAGGGGTTGCTCGGCGGTCTGCTCTACTACGAATACGTGACGCACGATGCGCGGCTGGTTCTGGAGACGGTCCTCGCCGCCGTTGACCACGGCGCCCTGGCGCTGAACTACGTCGGGTTCGTCGACTTCCTCACAAGCCGCGGCCGGGTGGTCGGGGGCATCCTGCAGGACCAGTTGACCGGAGAGGTCCTCGACCTGCGGGCGCGGGCCGTCGTGAACGCGGCGGGTCCCTGGTCGGACCTGCTGGTCCGTCCGCTCGCCGCCGGGCGCCGGCACCTGCGGTTGAGTAAAGGGTCGCACATCCTGATCCCACGGGCACGCCTGCCGCTGGCGCACGGAATCACGCTGCTCGCGCGCGACGGGCGCGGCCTGATGGCGCGGCCCGACGGGGACGTGGTCTTTGTCGGCCCCACGGAGACGGAGTACGACGGCGACCCCTCCGCAGTGGCCGCGGACGAGGACGACCGCGACTATCTGCTGGCGGTCATCCGCGGCTACTTTCCCGAGGCGAACCTGGGACCGGCGGATGTGGTCGGGATGATGGTCGGGCTCCGCCCGCTGTACGATCAATCATCGCGGCCGGCCGGGGAGATCAGCCGCGCCTATGAGACGGTGTGGGGGCCGCCCGGGCTGCTCTCCGTCCTGGGAGGAAAACTCACTCTGCACCGGCGGGCGGCCGAAGACGCGCTGCGCTTTCTGGAGCGCGAGTGCGGCTGGTCGGCAGACGGGGGAGTGGCCGAACCGCTGCCCGGGGCGCGCTGGCGCGGCGCCCCGGACGTCCTGGCGGAAGAGCTGCGCCGCGCGGGCGCGCGGCCGGAGTCCGTCTCCCACCTGCTGCAGACCTACGGGAGTCGGGCCGCGCTCTTCCTCGACCTCCTCCGCGCGGCGCCAGGGAGCGCCGGTGCCATCGTCGGCGGCCTGCCGTACATCTGGGCCGAAGCATCGTTCGCGCGCGAGCATGAGATGGCTATTCGCCCGGAGGACTTCCTGCATCGCCGCAGCGATCTCGCCCTGCAGGCGGCCGCGGCCGGACGGACGGTGCCGGATCAGCTCGCGCAGCAATGGACGGCCGCGGGAAAAGTCGCGGCCCGCCGGACCTCGTAGGGGGCGAGCATGCACGAGCAGGCGCTGCACTTTGATGAGGCCATCAACCCGTACGGCTGTTCCCCGCGGGCCGTGGAGGCGCTGGCCGCCTTTGCCCGGTCCCAGGAGTACCGGTTCTACGGGGAGGAAGCCACGGCGGAGTCGCTGCGCGCCGATCTGGCCGCGCACTTCGGGCTCGCGCCGGACAACTTCATCGTCTACAACGGGGCCGGGGAGGCGGTGGCCTGGATCTACATCGCCCACCTCCTCCTGCGGCGGGGGACACTAATCACGCCCTATCCGTCGTATGAGCGGTTCACCGAGGGCGCCCGGATCTTCACCGACCGGGTCGTGGAGATCCCGCTCGTGGAGCCGGACTGGACTCTGCCGGTGGACCAGATGATCGACGAGGGACGCCGGCACGGCGCCACGCTGGGGCTGATCAGCAACCCGAACAATCCCTCCGGGAACGTCCTGGTGGACGACCGCGCGCTCGACGCGCTGCTGGACGCGCTGCCCGACTGCCTGTGGATCATCGACGAGGCTTTCGCCGACTACACCGGTGTGACGTTTGTGCCCTGGGTGGCGGAGCGCCGCAACCTGATCGTGTTGCGGACCTTCTCGAAGGCCTACGGTCTGGCCGGCCTGCGGGTGGGGTACGCGGCCGCGCACCTTGCCGTGGCGGAGCAAATGGCGCGCTTCCGCATTCCCTGGGGCGTGGACGCGATGGCCCTGGTAGGCGCCCGTGCGGCGCTGAGAGATCAGGCCTATCTACGGGAGGTTGTGGCGCGGATCCACGCGGATTGCCGGGCATTTCAGGAGGCCATCGGCCGCCTGCCGCGCTTCGCTCCCCACCCGGGACGGGCCAACTTCTTCCTGGTCCGTATGCACGATATCGATCCCGCGCGCGTCCACGCTCATCTCCACGCGCACCGTGTCAGGGTGCGGTCGCGGCCGGACATGCCGGAGTACTTCCGGGTCACGGCGATGACCCCCGACCTGAACGCCCGGTTCGTGGAGATCCTGAGCCAGCTCTAAGCCCTGACGCGGCGCGGTGGCCGGTCCCGCGGCCGGACCAGTCCACTTCTAAAGGAAGATAGCGGCGGCACGCGATCGAATGATCTTGCGGGCCGGGGGCAGGGATCATCAGGGGTGCGGCGAATACCGGACGCGCCAAAGCTGACAAGCCACCGTCCATAGCGCCGACACCGGCCGGGCACCGGTCCTCTGATCGCTCCCCCGAGGGTGGCCGGTATTCGAGAGCGGAAAGGGGGGATCGCTATCGCTACCGAAGACAAGCCGATCACCATCAAAGGTATCAGCGTGGAACCGGCGACCATTCCGGAAGCGGGCAGCGCTACGATCCGCATCGACGCCCGCAGCATGCGGGGGTGGCCGCTGGAGTTCGAGGTGCGCGCCAGTGAGGGGACGATCGAGCCCACTGAGGAGCCGAACGTCTTCCTCTGGCACGGGCCCAAGAGCGCACGCCGCCCGTCGGCGCTGCGGCAGCGGAGTCGATTCGGTGTGAAGGTGCGGCGCCGCTAGTCCGCCAGGACAATCCGTCCGTCGCTCATATCAGTCACGCGGGCGAGCGCCTCGATGGGGACGCCCAGGCGGGCGAGCGCCGCGCGGCCGCCCTCGAAGGTCTTCTCGATCACGGTCCCCACGCCCACGATCCGGGACCCCGCGGCTTCGGCGAGGCGGGCCAGGCCGAGGATGGTCTGGCCGGTGGCCAGGAAGTCGTCGATGATCAGCACGCGCTCGCCGCGCCCCAGGTATTCGGGAGAGACGATGAGCTCGATGGTGCGTCCGCGCGTGTGCGAGGGGGCCAGGGTCAGGTAGACCTGGTCGGGCATGGTGATCGGTCGCGTCTTCCGAGCGTAGACCACCGGCAGGCCCAGGTGCATGGCCGTGGTCAGCGCCGGGGCGATGCCGGAGATCTCCGCGGTGAGCACCTTGGTCGCGCGGATCCGGGCGAAGCGCGCCGCCAGTTCGCGGCCGCAGGCGTCCATCAGCACCGGATCGACCTGGTGGTTGATGAACCCGTCCACCTTGAGGATCCCCTGCCCGAGGTTCTTGCCCTCTGCGCGGATTCGGTCCTTGAGAACTCGCACGGCCGGCCTCCCCGGAAGCGTCCAATGCCGGGTGCGTGTTCGACGGTCCGTGCGCCGTCCCCTGGCGCGGCGCTTAGCGCAGGAGGGCCAGGACCAGCTTGATGTACTCGAGGACGACGAGTTCGGTATCGGGCTCGCGGGTCCACCAGTTCTCTGGACTGAAGAGGTCCCCCTGAACGGGATAGACCCGCAGGTCGATCCCGGAGCCGGCGAAGGTCCGGCGAAAGATGTACCGGCTGCGCCGCGTGTGGTAGGTCGAGGTGACGATGATCGCCCGCCGGACGGCGCGTCCTTCCAGGATTGGACGGAGCAGGCGGGCCTGCTCGCCGGTGCTGGTCGATCCGGGTTCGTAGAGGAGGGCCTTATCCGGCACCCCGTGGGCGCGGGCCTGGCGCCCGAGCAGTTCCGGGGTGGAGATGCCCATCATCTCCTCGCCGCCGGAGAGCAGTACCTGTGGCGCGTAGCCGCGGCGATAGAGATCCGCAGCCTGGCGGACCCGTTCGTCCCGGCGCCCGCCGGCCAGGACAATGATGACATCGGCGTGGTCCAGTGGATCCTGCACAATGAGGAAGCGGGCCGCCGCCTCCAGCAGCGGGACGTAGGCGAGGCCCAGCAGCAGCGCCAGGATCCCGAGTGCGATCAGGACGCGGGCGAAGGCGCGCACGGGAACCCACTTCGCTCCCGGCGAAGAGAATTCCTCAATGAGCCTCCATGATGTCGTGATCATCGGCGCAGGGCACAACGGCCTGGTCGCCGCCGCCTACCTGGCCCGCGCGGGGCTGCGCGTGCTCCTCCTGGAGCGGCGCGCCGTCGTGGGCGGGGCGTGCGTGACCGAGGAGGTCTGGCCGGGCTATCGCGTCTCCACGGCCGCGTATCTCTGCGGCCTCCTGCAGCCGCGGATCATCCGCGACCTGGACCTGGAGCACTTCGGCTACGTCATCCAGCCCAAGGATCCGGCCTTCTTCAGCCCGTTTCCCGATGGGCGGAGTCTCTTCGTCTGGGCGGATGAGCGGCGGACCGCCGAGGCGATCACGGCCTTCTCGCCAGCGGACGCAAGGCGCTATCCGGACTACGAAGCGTTTCTCCTCCGCCTGGCGCGGTTCGTCGATCCGTGGCTGCTACGGACGCCACCGGACCTGCTGCGCCGACGCTGGGCGGACCTGTGGCCGCTCGGGCGTCTGGCCGTGCAGGCGCTGCGGCTCCCGCCGCGGACGGTGGCGCAGGCGGTGCGCCTGCTCACCCAGAGCGCGCGGGACTTTCTCGACGCCTGGTTCGATTCGCCGCACCTGAAAGCGGCACTGGCCACTGACGGGGTGATCGGCGCGCGCGGCGGCCCCTCGACACCCGGCACCGCCTACATCCTCTTCCACCACTGCATGGGGTTCGCCGCGGGGAAGCCGGGCCTGTGGGGATTCGTGCGCGGGGGCATGGGCGCGCTCGCCGAGGCGCTGGCCGCGGCCGCGCGCCACCATGGTGCGGCGATCCGCACCGGAGTGGACGTCGCGCAGATTCTGCTACGGAACGGCCGGGCAACCGGGGTAGTCCTGACCTCCGGGGAAGAGGTCCGGGCGCGTATGGTGGTCTCCAACGCCGATCCCCAGCGGACCTTCCTGCAACTAACGCCCGCCGGCGCCCTGGATGAGGACTTCCGGCGGGACGTGGCGGGGATTCGGATGTCCGGGGTGAGCATGAAGGTGCACCTGGCGCTCGACGGCCTGCCGGACTTCACCGCTCTGCCCGGCGCGACGCTCGGGCCCCAGCACCGGGGGACGATTCACATCGGTCCGACCATGGAGTACATCGACCGCGCCTGGGACGACGCGCGTGCCGGGACGCCCTCGCGGGAGCCCTTCCTGGAAGTGACCATTCCGACAGCGTACGATCCGACGCTGGCCCCCGCCGGGAAACACATCCTCTCGATCTTCGTGCAGTACGCGCCCTACGCGCTGGCCGCCGGCTCCTGGGACGCGCTGGGCGAGGCGTTCGCCGATCGCGTGGTCGCCACGCTCGCGGCCTACGCGCCTAACCTGCCCAACCTCATCCGGCACCGCCACGTGGTGACGCCGCTGGATCTGGAGCGCCACTTCGGGCTGACCGGCGGCGACATCTTCCATGGGGAGATGACCCCGGACCGGCTCTTCTTCCTCCGGCCCCTTCCGGGCTGGGCGCAGTACCGGACGCCGATCCGCGGGCTGTACCTGTGCGGGTCGGGGACGCACCCGGGCGGGGGCATCACCGGCGCCCCGGGCTACAACGCGGCCCGCGAAATTCTCCGCGACTGGCGCAAGAGCCCGTCCCGCACGGGCTGAGAGAGATGCGGAGTCGATCCCGTTCGGTCTACGCGGGCGCGCGGGGACCGGGCACGGCGAGGGCAATAACTTCGGCGGCCAGCACAACGCCGGCGCACACCTCGGCGAACGCCGCCGCCTTGCCCGGGCCGGCCAGGCCGAGAATCTCCAGGCAGGCCTGCTGCGTAAGGAGGGTCGGGCCCCCGCCGGCGGTGCCGATGACAGGGTGAATTCGCTTCTCGCGCTCTTCTCGCCGGGGAAGGGGGAGTCCTGTCGCGGATGGCCCGGGAGCCGGCAGGGGCGTGCCGGCCCCGACGAGAAGGGTGAGGTATGGTCAAGATCCTGATCTGGGCCCGCCGGAAAGAGGAGATGTCCCCCGAGGAGTTCCGTGCCTACTGGACGGGACCCCACGCCGACCTGGCGCGTCGCCACTACACCCACGCCGTGCGCTATGTGGTCAACCCCGTGACCCGGGCGCCGCGCGGACAGACCCCGCTGTTCGACGGTCTGGCCGAACTGACCTGGACCTCCCGCGAAGATTTCGACGCAGACATGCGCGCGCCGGAAGCGCAGGCGGTCGCCGACGATCTGGCCAGCTTCACGTCGGCTACCGGGTTGCTCTTCGTGGAGGAGCACGTCGTCCTCGGCTGAGGCGTTGCCTGGACAGCCCGACGGTGTCCGCTATAATGAACATCTGGCACGGGGGCCGTTAGCTCAACAGGCAGAGCAGGGGCCTCTTAAGCCTCGTGTTGGGGGTTCGAGTCCCTCACGGCCCTCCACCCATCGATGGCCAGTGCGGCAGCGCTGGTCATTGCCTTTGGCGGGCCGCCGCCAGAGGCGCGGCTCCGTGGCCGTGCGGGCGTAGCCGAACCGGTATAGGCGCCAGATTTAGGATCTGGTCGGCGCAAGCCGGTGGGGGTTCGAGTCCCTCCGCCCGCACCAGCCCGTGCTCTCCGGAAGCCTCACTCGCCATTCGCTGTTCCGGAAGCCAGGGAGAGGGATGGAATTAGTCTACATCGCGCTTCTGACCCTCGTCGCCGCGCTCATCGGGACGATCACGGGGTTCGGGACATCGACACTCATGATCCCGGTCCTGGTCATCTTCTTCCCGCCTGTGCAGGCGATCTTTCTCGTCGCAATCAGCCACTGGTTTGGCGAGGTTCTGCTTCGCCTCCTCGGCGTCTTTCTCGCGGGGTACGCCCTGTTCCTTATCTTCCAGTCCGCTTTTCGCATTCGCGCCGGGAATGTCGCCGCCGTATCCGGGGGCGCGCTGTCCGGGTTCTTCGCCGGGATGTTCGGCATCGGCGGGGCCATCCGCATTGTGGATCGGATCCCGCAGAGCAGATTCCGCTTCGTTGTGGTGGGATTTCTGGTCGTCGTCGGGATGAAACTGACGGTGGCGCCGTGAGACGGCACACCGGGAGATGGGCATGAAGGTCGAGGTGCGGCGCGAGCCGCCGAGCCGGGCGGTCCTGGATGTCGAACTCCCGGCGGAGGAGGTGTCCCGCGCGCTTGCGGCGGCGCACCGCCGGCTGGCGCAGCGCGTGAGCATTCCCGGCTTCCGGCGGGGGAAGGCCCCACGGGCGCTCGTCGAGCGGTACCTGGGTCGCGAGAGCCTCATCGACGAGATGCTGAAGGCACTGCTCCCCGATGGGTACGCCCGGGCTGTGCAGGAGGCGGGGCTGCGCCCCGTGGCGCAGCCCGAGATCGACGTCCGTTCAGAAGTGGTTGAGGACGGCGCACCGCTGCGCTTTGTCGCCACCGTGGACGTCGTCCCGGACGTGGATCCCGGGGACTACCGGGCAGTCCGCGTCCCGAGGGAGGAGGCCGTGGTGCGCGATGAGGACGTCGACGCCCGCCTCACCGACCTGCGGCTGCGCCACGCTGTCCTCAGCTCCGCCGGGGACGCGCCGGCCGCGCGCGGGGATCTGGTGCTGGTGAAGGTGCTGGCGGCCGCCCCCGGCCTTCCCCGGCTGCAAGCCGGGAAAGAGTACCTCGTGGAGCTCGGCGCGGGGATTCACCCGGAGGCGATTGAGTCGGCGCTGGTGGGTCTGACCCGCAGCGCCGAGCACACCGTGCCGCTTGGGGACGGCGAGGAGATCCGCCTGGCCGTGGTGGATGTGAAGCGGCGTGTACTCCCGCCCCTCGACGATGCCTTCGCGCGCCAGGAGGGGGCGGAGAGTCCCGCCGCCCTGCGGGCCCGGGAGCGTGACCGCCTGGCGGGTGAGGCCGCGGAGCGCGCGGCCCGCGCCCACGAAGAGGCGGTGCTGCAGGCCGTCACGGCCCGGGCCAGTGTGGAGGTCCCCCGCAGCATGGTGGCCCATGAGGTCGAGCACCTCCTCGCCGACCTGGAGGAGTCGCTGCGCCGGCGGGGACTGACCCTGGAATCCTACCTGCGGGCTGCCGAAAAGACAGAAGAAGGATTGCGAACGGAGTTTGCCGCCATCGCCGAACAGCGGCTCCGCACGCAACTGGTCATCGACGAAATTGCGCGCCGCGAGGCGGTGGAACCGACGGAGGAGGAGATCGCGCGCGAGGTAGAGAACCTTGCGCAAAGTTTGCAGCAGGATGCCGCGCGCATGACGGAATGGCTCGATGCCGAAGGGCGGCGCGGCGCCCTGGTGCGGACCCTCCGCCGGCGGAAGACGGTGCGGTGGCTCGTGGATCTGGCGGGAAGCCCCGCGGAGGCGGGCACCGCGTAGAGCCCGGTGCGCGCGGGAGCGGGCACCGCGTAGAGCCCGGTGCGCGCGGGAGCGGGCACCGCGTAGAATGGTAGGGAGAGCCACCCGAGGCCGGAAGGAGGACGGGACCGCGATGCCGCTGATTCCCTACGTCATCGAGAGCACCCCGCGCGGCGAGCGCGGGTACGACATTTACTCCCGCCTGCTCAAGGAGCGCATCGTCTTCCTGGGCGGGCCCATCGACGACGATGTGGCGAACCTGATCATCGCCCAGCTGCTCTACCTGGAGAGCGAAGATCCGGAAAAAGACATCTCCCTGTACGTGAACAGTCCCGGCGGCGACATGTACGCCTCGCTGGCCGTGCACGACACCATGCAGTACATCCGCCCCGACGTCTCCACGATCTGCATTGGCCTGGCCGCGAGCGGCGGCGCGCTGATCCTCTCCGGTGGCACGCGGGGCAAGCGCTACTCGCTGCCGTACTCGCGCATCATGATCCACCAGCCCTGGGGCGGCGCCCAGGGGACCACCGCGGACATTGAGATCCAGACCCGGCAGTTCCTGAAGGACCGCCAGGTGATGTACGAGTTGCTGGCCAGGCACACCGGCCAGCCCCTGGAACGGATCGAGCGCGACGCCGACCGGAACTTCTGGATGGCCGCGGACGACGCCAAGACCTACGGCCTGATCGACGAGATCTTCCTGCCGCGCGAGCGCAAGGTCAAGGTGCCCGCCCCGTGAGCATGTTCCGGTTCGGCGACGACCGCGAGAAGCTCAAGTGCTCGTTTTGCGGAAAGTCGCAGGAGCAGGTGCGCAAGCTCGTCGCCGGGCCCGGCGTGTACATCTGCGACGAGTGCATCGAGCTCTGCAACGAGATCGTGGAGGAAGAACTGAGCAGTGACGAGGTCGCCGTCCCCCGCGCCACACCCAAACCGAAGGAGATCTACGACATCCTCTGCCAGTACGTGGTCGGGCAGGAGCGGGCCAAGAAGGCGCTGGCGGTGGCGGTGTACAACCACTACAAGCGCATCGGCACACGGCGTCCCTCCGACGTGGAGCTCCAGAAGTCCAATATCCTGCTGATCGGCCCCACCGGCTGCGGCAAGACGCTGCTGGCGCAGACCCTGGCCAAGATCCTGGACGTCCCCTTCGCCATCGCCGACGCCACGTCCCTGACCGAGGCGGGCTACGTCGGGGAGGACGTGGAGAACATCCTGCTGCGGCTCATCCAGATGGCCGACTACGACATCAAGAAGGCGGAGCGGGGGATCATCTACATCGATGAGGTGGACAAGATCGCCCGCAAGAGCGAGAACCCCTCGATCACCCGCGACGTCTCCGGCGAGGGCGTGCAGCAGGCCCTGCTGAAGATCCTGGAGGGGACGGTGGCCAACGTGCCCCCGCAGGGAGGGCGCAAGCACCCGCACCAGGAGTTCATCCAGATCGACACCACCAATATCCTGTTTATCTGCGGGGGCTCCTTCGACGGCCTCGAGCGGATCATCGAGAACCGGACCCGGCAGACCAGCATGGGCTTTGGCGCGCAGGTGGAGCCCCGGTCGAAGAAGCGCCTGGGGGAGATCCTGAGCCACGTCATGCCTATGGATCTGCTGAAATACGGCATGATCCCCGAGTTCGTCGGGCGCCTGCCCATCGGCGTCCCGCTGGACCCGCTGGACGAGGACGACCTGGTCTCGGTGCTGGTCGAGCCCCGCAACGCCCTGGTCCGGCAATATCAGAAGATCCTGGACATGGACGGGGTGGAGCTGATTTTCACGGAGGAGGCGCTCCGGGCGATCGCCCGGGAGGCCATGGCCCGCAACACCGGGGCCCGGGGACTGCGCACGATCATCGAGGAGATCATGCTCAACATCATGTACGAGATCCCTTCCCGCAGCGACGTCAAGCGCTGCGTCGTCACCGAGGAGGCCGTCCTCCAGCGCAGCGAGCCCCTGCTGCTCACCGCCGGCGACCTGAAGCGCCTGGCCAAGGAGAAGCCCGCGTCCTAACCTCATAAGGAAAAGCCGGCGTCCGGAAGACCGCTTCCGGGGGTGAGCCCTGGCTGGTATACTTGATTAGATAGCCGTCGGCGGAAGTCCCAGGGGGCGGTGCCGTCCCCGTTTTCATTCTGGGCATAGTCACTCTGGGAACAATTCGCTGCCGCGAGCGTTTCACCAGGTGAGGTCGACCGCACGCCACAGGAGGAGCCATGAGCGAAGAGATGCTGCTGGAGCCGGGCGCGATGAAAGAGATTCTGCCGCTGTTGCCCCTGAAGGGCACCGTGATCTTTCCCCATCAGGTGCAGGGACTGGGAGTGGGGCGCCCGAAGTCGCTGCGGGCCCTGGAGACGGCCCTGGCCGGGGAGCCGCGGTTGATCATCCTGGCCGCGCAGCGCCAGGACGACCAGGACAACCCGGGACCGGAGGAGATCTACCGCACGGGCACCGTCTGCCGGATCCTGCAGGTGGGCAAGCAACCCGACGGCGTCCTGCAGATCATCGTCGAGGGGGTCGTCCGGGCGGAAATCCACGAGTACGCCCAGGAGGATCCGTTCTTCGCGGTGCGCTACACGCCGCGGGCCGACGTCACCGAGAAGAGCCTGGAGCTCGAGGCCCTCATGCGCGGGCTCTCCGGACAGTTCGAGCGCTTCGCGCGCCTCTCCCGGTCGATCCCGCCCGAGCAGTTCGTGGCCGTCATGCAGGTGGAGGAGCCCGGGAAACTCGCCGACCTCGTCGCTCAACACCTGAATCTCAAGCTGGAAGAGCGGCAGCGCCTGTTGGAGGGGGCGGTTCCCGAGCGCCTGGAGATGCTGGGTCAGGTGCTAAGCCGGGAGATCAGCATCCTGGAGTTGGAGCGCAAGATCCAGAACCGCGTGCGCAAGCAGATGGAAAAGTCCCAGCGGGAGTACTTCCTCAAGGAGCAGATGAAGGCCATCCAGCACGAGCTGGGGGAATCGGACGAGCGGCAGGCCGAGGTCGCGGAGTACCGGAAGAAGATCGAGGCGGCGAACCTCCCCGAGCACGTCAAGGAGAAGGCCCTGGAGGAACTGGCCCGGCTCGAGAAGATGCCGCCGATGGTGGCCGAGGCCGTCGTCGTCCGCACCTACCTGGATTGGATCCTGGCGCTGCCCTGGTCGGTGCGCACGGAGGACCGCCTGGACATCGACGAGGCCCGGGGGATCCTCGACGAGGACCACTACGGCCTGGACAAGGTGAAGGAGCGGGTCGTCGAGTACCTGGCGGTGCGCAAGCTCTCGCCCGAGTCCAAGGGTCCGATCCTCTGCTTCATCGGCCCCCCGGGCGTCGGCAAGACCTCGGTGGGCAAGTCCATCGCCCGGGCCCTGGGGCGGAAGTTCGTCCGCGTCTCCCTGGGCGGCGTGCGCGACGAGGCGGAGATCCGCGGGCACCGGCGGACCTACGTGGGCGCGCTGCCCGGCCGCATCGTCCAGGGGCTCAAGGCGGCGGGGAGCAAGAATCCGGTCTTCATGCTGGACGAGATCGACAAGCTGGGTGTGGACTTCCGGGGCGACCCCAGCGCGGCGCTGCTGGAGGCGCTGGACCCGGAGCAGAACCACGCCTTCTCCGACCACTACCTGGAACTGGCCCTGGACCTCTCCGAGGTCATGTTCATCTGCACCGGCAACATCCTGGACACGGTGCCGCCGGCGCTGCGCGACCGCATGGAGGTCATCCGCTTCGCGGGCTACACCGAAGAGGAGAAGATCAAGATCGCCGAGCACTTCCTGATCCCCAAGCAGCGCAAGGCCAACGGCCTCCGATCCGAGCACGTGCAGTTCACCGATGAGGCGCTGCGGCGCATCGCCCGCGAGTACACGCGCGAGGCCGGCGTCCGCAACCTGGAGCGGGAGATCGGCAGCGTCTGCCGGAAGGTGGCCACCGAGGTGGCCCGGGGGTCGGCGAAGCTGGTCCGGATCAGCAACGCCAACCTGCACAAGTTCCTGGGACCGCCGCGCTTCCGCTTCGGGATGGCCGAGAAGGAAGACGAGGTCGGGGCGGCCACCGCGCTGATCTACACCGAGATGGGCGGCGACGTCCGCAGCGTGGAGGCCACGCTCATGCCCGGCGACGGGGACCTGACCCTGACGGGGCAGTTGGGCGACGTGATGAAGGAGTCGGCGCAGGCCGCGCTGTCCTATGTGCGCTCCCGGGCCAAGCGGCTGGGGGTCCCGGAGGACTTCTACCAGAAGCTGGACGTGCACATTCACGTCCCCGCCGGCGCCGAGCCCAAGGACGGCCCGTCGGCCGGCATCACCATGGCGACGGCCCTGGCCTCGGCCCTCACCGGCCGTGCGGTCAAGCGCGACGTGGCCATGACCGGGGAGATTACCTTGCGCGGCCGGGTGCTGCCGATCGGCGGGGTGAAGGAGAAGGTGCTGGCGGCCCACCGCGCCGGCATGCGCATGGTGATCCTGCCGCAGGAGAACGAGAAGGACCTGCACGAGATCCCCGAGAACGTGCGTCGGCGCCTGCGGTTTGCGCTAGTGGAGCACATGGATCAGGTGCTGGCCGAGGCGCTGGGGCCGGCGAAGGAAGCCGTGGTGCAGCCCGCGCCCGCGGCGGCTCCCGCCCCGCCGGTCGCCTACCTGCCGCCGCGCCAGCCGGAGCCGCGCAAGCAGCCTGAGCCGCCGCCGCCGGTCAGTTAGCGAATTCTGCGTGCACACGAGAAGGGGACGCCTCGGCGTCCCCTTCCTGCGTGTCAGGCGGTGGGTTTACTTTGGCTGGAGCCCGAACGCCTCGTACTGCATCGGGATGTACTTCTTCCACTGGTCCGGGACATCGGCCTCGGCGAAGATGGCCGTGACCGGGCACACCGACTCGCAGGCCCCGCAGTCGATGCACTCCTCCGGATGGATGAAGAGCTGGCCCTTCAAGGCTTCCCTGGAGAAGCTCTCCGGGGGGATGTGCACGGCCTCGCCGCGGGGAACAACCTGCTTGTCCATCCCGGCACCGGTGGAGGGATCCGGCACCACGTACCCGCCGATATCCTCCACGTACTCATAGATGCAGTCCACGGGGCACACTTCAACACAGGAACGGTCCTTGGTGTTGACGCAGGGCTCCGCTATGATATAGGTCATCCGGTCACCTCCGCACGCGTTTGCCTGGGATTTACCCCCCTTCAGGCTAGCATTTCACGCCCTCCTCGGGAAGAATCCCGGGCGGCTGCTTCGCGGGTTCCACAAGTGTTGACGGGAGTCAGAATGCTGAATACGATCAGCATATGCAAAATCCACCGTCGCCTGGCCCCGGGCTGACCCTGCCGTGAGAGGGGATCTCAACGAAGCGACCGGGCTGTGGGGGCCTCCGCCTGCCCGGGAGGCGGTCAGCGCTGTTGTCTACCGCCGGTTGCGCGAGGCGATCCGCCGCGGCGGCCTTGCCGCCGGGGTGCGGATCAATGAGCTGGAGCTGGCCCGGGCGTGGCAGATCAGCCGCACGCCGATCCGCGATGCCTTACGGCGCCTCGAAGCCGAGGGCCTGGTCGAATCGCTCCCGGGGCGCGGTGTGATCGTCCCGCGGCTGTCCCCGGAGGACGCGCAGGACCTCTACGACCTCCTGGAGGCCCTGGAAGGTCTGGCGGCCCGCCGCGCCGCAGCGCGGGCCACCGCTGGGGATCTGGCGCACCTCAACAGCCTGATCAAGGCCTACGGCACGGCGCTGCGCGAAAGTGCGTACGAACGCGCGGCCGCGGCGGGCACGGAGATCCACCACAGCCTGGCGCGCGCCGCGCAGAGCCGCCGGCTGGAACGGGCGGTCGAGAACGCCCGCGTTCCCCTGGAGGGTCTCGAGCTGCGGACCCCCCGGCGCGGGCGGGCGACGAAGTCGTTGCGGGAACTGGCCAAGGTCACCGCGGCGATCCGCGCCCGCGACGGGGGGAGAGCCGAAGCTGCCATGCGCGAGCACATCGCCAGCCTGCGCGGCGACGCCCTGGCCGCGCTGACCGCAGAATCCTGAGCGCGGTCCCGTGCGTCTCTTGACGGCCCGCGGGGCCGGTACCGATAATGGCGGGGACAGGCCAGGACGGGGAGGAGTAGGACGGCCTCAGCCTGGAGAGAGGGAGACCCGGCGGGTGGAAGGTCTCCCGGCCGCGGGGCCGTCCGAACGTCGCCCCCAAGCTCCGGGTTCAGGCCTTGGCGCAGACCCGGCGGGTTCGCCCGTGAGCGCGGCAGGAGTGGTCGGCGCCACTTGACGCCGGCCAGCAAGGTGGTACCGTGGAGCGCCGCTTCGCCCTTGGGGTGAGGCGGCGATTGCATTGTGGAGCGGAGGCGCGAAGCATGGCCACGGACACGATCGCCACGACGTACGACCCGCGGCGGGTAGAGGAGCGCTGGTATCAGGCCTGGCTGACGCGCAGCCACTTCCACGCGTCGGCCGATGGCCGGGAGCCGTACGTGATCATGATGCCGCTGCCCAACATCACCGGAGACCTGCACATCGGGCACGCCCTGAACAATACCCTCCAGGACATCCTGATCCGCTGGCGGCGCATGCAGGGTCGGAACGCCCTGTGGATGCCCGGGACCGACCACGCCAGCATCGGCACCCACGTGGTGATCGAACGGGAGCTGGCCAAGGAGGGGAAGACGCGCTTCGACCTGGGGCGTGAGGAGTTCCTGGCCTTCACCTGGCGCTGGAAAGAGAAGTACGGCGGCATCATCTACAACCAGCTCAAGCGGATGGGGTTCTCGTGCGACTGGGACCGCGTCACCTTCACGATGGACCCGGGGTACTCCGACGCGGTCATCGAGGCCTTCCTGCGCCTCTACGCGAAGGGCTACATCTACTACGGCAAGCGCATGATCAACTGGTGCCCGCACGACCTGACCAGCGTCTCCGACCTGGAAGTGGAGCACGTGGAGACACCCAGCACCCTCTACCACGTCCGCTACCCGGGCGCCGACGGCAGCGAGGGGATTGTGATCGCCACACAGCGGCCGGAGACGATTCTGGCTGATGTGGCCGTGGCCGTCCACCCGGACGACCCGCGCTACCGCCCGCTGGTGGGGCGGCAGGTGGTCGTGCCGCTGGTGGATCGACCGGTCCCGGTGATCGCCGATCCCCGCGTGGATCCGGAATTCGGCACGGGCGCCGTCAAGATCACCCCCGGGCACGATCCGCTGGACAACGAGATCGGGGCGGCGCACGGGCTGCCCACGCTGGTCATCCTGGACGAGTCCGGCCGGATGACGCCGGAGACGGGACCCTACGCCGGGATGGACCGCTTCGCCGCGCGGGAGACCGTGGCGGAGGACCTGCGGGCGCGCGGCCTGATGGTCCGCGAGGAGCCGTACGGCACCGCCGTAGCGGTGTGCGAGCGCTGCAAGACGGTCCTGGAGCCCTACATCACCGACCAGTGGTTCGTGCGCATGGCCGATCTCGCCGCTCCCGCCGCCGAGGTCGTGCGCCGCGGAACGGTGCGCTTTCACCCGGCGCGCTGGACCCGGGTCTACCTGGACTGGATGGACAACATTCGCGACTGGAACATCTCCCGCCGGCTCTGGTGGGGCCACCAGATCCCCGTCTGGCACTGCCGGACCTGCGGCGAACTGGTCGCCGCCCGTGCGCGGCCGGAGCGCTGCCCCCGCGGCCACGCGACGCTGGAACAGGAGGAGCAGATCCTGGACACCTGGTTCAGTTCGGCGCTGTGGCCGTTCGCCACGCTGGGCTGGCCCCGGGAGACGCCCGACCTCCGCCACTTCTACCCCGGAGACGTCCTGGTCACGGGGCGGGACATCATCTTCCTCTGGGTGGCGCGGATGATCATGTTCGGGCTGGAGTTCATGGGCGACGTGCCGTTCACCGATGTCTACATCAACCCCACCGTGCTCAACCTCGAGGGCAAGCGCATGTCCAAGTCCCTGGGGACGGGCCTGGACCCCATGGACTACATTGAGACGCTGGGCTACGGTGCGGACGCCCTGCGCTTCGCCCTGACGGTCCGCTGCTCGCAGACGCAGCAGGATCTGCGGTTCAGTGAGAAGTTCATTGAAGACGTCCGCAACTTCAATAACAAGATCTGGAACATCGCCCGTTTCGTGCGCCTGAACCTGCGGGATCGGGATCCGGCCGCCCCCGTCCCCGAGCGCGAGCGCCTGGGCGTGGTCGACCGCTGGATCCTCAACCGTTACGCCCGGACGGTGCGGGAGGTGACCGGGTACCTGGAGGCTTTCGAGTTCGACAAGGCGGCGCGGGCGATCTACGACTTTCTCTGGGCGGTCTACGCGGACTGGTATGTGGAACTGGCCAAAGTGGACCTGCTGTCCGAGCGCGGCCCCCTGTCGCGGTGGACGCTGTGGACGGTGCTGGAGGGAACGATGCGCCTGCTCCATCCCATCATGCCGCACATCACCGAGGAGGTGTGGCAACTCCTACCCCATCGGGGGGAGAGCATCATGATCGCCTCCTGGCCGGCGGCGCCCGACGGGTGGCTCGACCCTGAGGCGGAGCGCTCCGTGGAGCGGCTGATTGCAGTGATCCGGGGCATCCGTTCGCTGCGGGCCGACATGGGCGTTGCGGCGGGGACGCTGGTGGCGCCCGTCCTCCGCGCGGCGGACCCGCTGATCCGGGCGGAACTCGCCGCTCTTGGTCCCTACATTACGACCCTGGCCCGGGCGAGCGGCGCGACCGTGATCGAGCCGTCCACATCGCCGCCGCCGCGGGCGGCGGCCGCATCCGTGGACGGCGTGGACGTGTTTCTACCGGTGGGCAAGGATGAGGCCGCGGCGATCCGGCGCCGGCTCGACCAGGAGCTGACCCGGCTGCGCGGCGAGCTGTCCAGGGTCGAGACACGCCTGGCCAACCCGGAGTTTCTTGCCCGCGCGCCGGGCGAGGTCGTGGAGGCGGAGCGCCGCCGGCAGGAGGATCTGCGCCAGCGGCGGGAGGTGCTGACAGGATACCTCCGCGTGCTGGGGTAGCCGCGACCGGTCCGGCGGGACATCCGGCGAAGGCGGACCGCGGCAGGAAAACCGGACCTGCTCCCGAAACTGCGCTGTCGGGGCTTCATCGTCGCGGAGGGATGTCGTGCGCGCCAGTCCACTCGTCGTCACCCTGGCCCTGATCGGTCTCTTCGTCATCTCCCTCGTCCTCGGGTACGTGGTCGGCGAAGTGTTCCTGAAGCCGGCGGGCCTGGCCCAGCAGCCGGCCGGCCGTCCCCAGGCGACGCCGTTGCCGGCCCCCGCGGCCACGCCGCCACCGCCGCCGGTGTCGACGCCGTCGCCGCGCCCCGCCGTCGTCCCGCTGCCCCCGACCGTGGCCCCCACCGCTCCGCCACCGCCGCCGGCCCCCACCGTCGCGGCCACGATCGCGCCCGCACCGCCGCCCGCCGCGGCCACGGGTGTGCTCTTCCGTGTGCAGGCAGGGGCTTTCCTGAAACGGGAGAACGCCCAGGAGCGGGTGGACCAGTTGCGCGCGGCCGGGTTTGATGCCTACATTCTCCCGACGGCCGGGTTGTTCAAAGTCTACGTCGGCGCGTTTGCGGAGCGCGCGAACGCGGAGCGCCTCGCCGAGCGCCTCCGCGCAGTGGGCTTCGAGACCCTGATCGTGCGGCAGTAGGGCCGCGCGCCGGCCGCGCCGAAGGTATCCACGCCGACCGTGCCCCCCGCTGATCCGGTCTTCCCTCGTCCGCGTGCGCCCGAAGAGTTCGGGTTTCGCCGCATTCTCTACGAGAAGCGGGACGGCTGGGCGCGTGTGACCATCAACCGCCCCGAGGTGCTCAACGCGCTCGACTTCGCCACGCTGCGCGAGATGAGCGCGGCCTTCCAGGACGCATCCTGGGACGATGGGGTCGCGGTCCTCATCCTCACCGGGGCGGGAGACCGCGCCTTCTGCACCGGCGCCGATCTGGTCGAGCAGGAGCGGTTCCTGGCGCGGCCACGCGATTACTGGAAGTGGTTCGGGACGTTCGCAGACGCGCAGGAGCGCCTGCGCAACATCGGCCGCCCGACCATCGCGCGCCTCAACGGCATGGTGGTCGGCGGGGGCAACGAGTTCAACCTGGCCTGCGATCTGGCCGTCGCCGCCGACGATATCGTGATCCGGCATGTGGGCACCGCCCGCGGCAGCGTTCCCGCCGCCGGCGCCACCCAGTGGCTGCCGCTCCTGATCGGGGAGCGGCGGGCCCGGGAGGTGCTCTTCCTGGGTGAGGAGGTCACCGCGCAACAGGCCCTGGCCTGGGGCTGGGTCAACGAGGTCGTGCCCCGCGCGGAGCTCGATCGCGCCGTGCAGCGCCTCGTGGAGAAGTTGCTGGACAAGCTCCCCGAGGTGACCCGGTACACCAAGCAGCAACTGAACTTCTGGCGGGACCTCTCCTGGCACCTGACGGTCGGCCATGCCCGGGACTGGCTGACGCTGCACGCCGGCGCGCCGGAGACGCGAGAAGGGATCGAGGCGTTCCGGGACAAGCGCCCCGTGGACTACGCCGGGATCCGCCGGCGCCTCGCGGCGGACGAGTCCACGGAGTTCCTCTGGGGTCCGCCCAGCCGGACCTGTTCCCACTGTGGGACCGAGCATATCCCTGAGCAGTTCGCCTATTGCGGCCGCTGCGGACACCCCCTGCGGCCTGATGCCTCGCCCTAGACCTGAGAGGAGGGACCCTGATGACCTGGCAGCACCTGGCGGTCAGCCAGGACGAGGCGATCGCCGTGGTGCAGTTGAACCGCCCAGACGTGCTCAATGCGCTCAACGAGGCGCTGATGGGCGAACTGGTGGCGGTGCTGGAGGAATTCGACCGCGCTGACGAGGTGCGCTGCATCATCCTCACCGGCGCGGGCCGCGCCTTTGCTGCCGGCGCGGACATCCGCGAGTTCGCGGACGCCTCCGCGGTGGACATGTTGCGGGGGCGCCGCCTGCAGCAGTGGGAGCGCATCCGCAAGATCACCAAACCGCTCATCGCCGCGGTGACCGGGTTTGCCCTGGGCGGCGGCAACGAGCTGGCGATGCTCTGCGACATGATCGTCGCGGGGGAGTCGGCGCGCTTCGGCCAGCCGGAGATCAACCTGGGACTGATCCCCGGCGCCGGCGGCACGCAGCGGCTGACCCGCGCGGTGGGCAAGGCCCGGGCCATGGAACTCATCCTGACCGGCCGGCAGATGAGTGCCCGCGAGGCGGAAGCGCTGGGATTGGTCACGCGGGTGGTCCCCGACGAGATGGTGCTGGATGAGGCGAAGTCCCTGGCCCGGGAGATTGCCGCGCGCGCGCCCGTGGCCGTCCGCCTGGCCAAGGACGCGATCCTCAAGGCGTTCGACACGACGCTGGAGGCCGGCCTCGACTACGAACGCCACTGCTTTTACCTGCTCTTCGCGACGGAGGACAAGGAGGAAGGGGTCCGCGCCTTCCTCGCCCGCCGCCCCGCCCAGTTTCGCGGACGCTGATAGCGGCCCTGCTTCGGCGGGGCCGCCTGCACCGAAGGAGGTCCGCGTATGCCCGCACCATCGCTAGAGACGGTTCAGCTCACCGAGGACTCGGGTGTCCTGACAGTCACGCTCAATCGCCCGGACGTCCTGAATGCGGTCAACGAACAGTTGAGCCTGGAGTTGCAGGAGGCGGTGAAGTACGCCGAGCGGGATGGCAGCGTGCGCGCCGTGGTCCTCACCGGTGCCGGCCGGGGCTTCTGCGCCGGCCAGGACCTCCGCGATCGGTCCGGGGTGGGAGGGATCTCCTACGGGGAGTCCCTGCGCCGGCGTTACAACCCGATCATTCTGCGGCTGGCGACCATCGAGAAGCCGACCATCGCCGCCGTGAACGGCGCGGCCGCGGGCGCCGGGTGCAGCCTGGCGCTGGCCTGCGATCTGCGCATCGCGTCGGACCGGGCGTCGTTCATCGAGATCTTCGCCCGGGTCGGGCTGGTGCCCGATTCCGGCAGCACCTACTTCCTGCCGCGGGTGGTGGGGCTGGGCAAGGCCTTTGAACTCGCCTACCTGGCCGAGCCGGTGGGCGCGGAGGAGGCCCTGCGGATCGGCCTGGTGAACCGCGTCGTGCCACACGAGACGCTGATGGAGGCGGCGCTGGAGTGGGCCCGCCGCCTCGCCGCCGGGCCGACGAAGGGGTACGGGCTGACGAAGCGCGGTCTGCACCACGCTCTGGGGACGACCCTGGACGGCGCGCTGACCTACGAGGCCTATCTGCAGGAGATCGCGGGGCGGACGAGCGACCACCGCGAAGGCGTCACCGCGTTCCTGGAGAAGCGGACCGCACGGTTCAGCGGGGCGTAATCCCACAGGTCCCTGCCGCCAGCGGAGGGTGCAGGTTCGCTATGATGGTCGGCGAGAGGCGCCATGCCTGACCCCGTGATCATCGACGCGGTGCGCACGCCGGTCGGACGCTACGGCGGGGCATTGAAGGACGTCCGCCCGGACGACCTGGCCGCCCTGATCATCCGGGAACTCGTGCGCCGGAATGATCTCGATCCCGCCTCCATCGAGGACGTCATCTTCGGCTGCAGCAACCAGGCCGGGGAGGACAACCGGAACGTCGCCCGCATGGCCGTCCTGCTGGCCGGGCTGCCCGTTGCCGTGGCCGGGCAGACGGTGAACCGCCTCTGCGGCTCGGGCCTGCAGGCGGTGGCGACGGCCGCCCAGGCGATCCGGGTGGGGGAGGGGGAGATCTTCATCGCCGGCGGGGTGGAGTCGATGACCCGCGCCCCCTACGTGACGGCGAAGCCCACCGAGCCGTTTCCTCGTGGAAAGCCCGAGACCTACGACTCGACCATCGGCTGGCGCTTCGTCAACCCGAAGATGGCGGAGACCTATCCGCCCTGCAGCATGGGCGAGACCGCGGAGATCGTCGCGGAGCGCTTCGGCATCACGCGCGAGGAGCAGGATGCCTTCGCCCTGGAGAGCCAGCGCCGCGCCGCGCAGGCCGCCGCCGCGGGACGGTTCAAAGACGAGATCGTCCCCGTGGTGATCCCGCGACGCCGCGGCGATCCGCTGATCGTGGACACCGACGAGCATCCCCGCCCGGACACCACCCTGGAGCGGCTGGCGCAGCTACCTCCGGCGTTCAAATCGGGCGGCACCGTCACGGCCGGCAACTCGTCGGGGATCAACGACGGGGCGGCGGGTCTCTTGCTCATGTCGACGGAGACTGCGGCGGCGCGCGGCAATGCGCCCCGGGCCCGGGTCGTCGCCTCGGCGGTAGCGGGGGTGGACCCGTCCATGATGGGCCTGGGCCCCATCCCGGCCACCCGCAAGGTGCTGGCCCGGACGGGCCTTTCGATCGACGACTTCGACGTGATCGAGTTGAATGAGGCCTTCGCCGCCCAGGTCCTGGCCTGCGTCCGGGAGTTGCGGATCCCACCGGACCGGCTGAACCCGAACGGCGGAGCGGTCGCCCTGGGGCATCCCATCGGCTGCAGCGGTGCGCGCATCCTGACCACCCTGCTGTACGAACTGGAGCGGCGGCAGGGACGCTTCGGCCTGGCCACGATGTGCATCGGGGTGGGGCAGGGGATCGCCGTGGTCGTGGAGCGCATCCCGCGCTGAGGAAGAGGCGATGGCCGAGGCGATGATGGTGCGTGACCGCCGGGGCCGGCCCCTCGCGCCCGGCGTGCGCGTGCGGGTTCTCCGTGACCCCCCGCTGGAGGGTGAGGTCGGGCGGGTCGTACCGGCCTACGGCGTGCTGACGGTGATCGTCGAGGTCAAACCCGGGAAGTCCGAGCGGATGGTCCGCTCGGAGGAGGTCGAGATCCTCTAGAGAGCCGGTCTCCCAGATCCGTTCCGCGCGCGTACGAGGTCTAGCCGGGGGCCGGACCCGGCACCCAGTTCTCTGGAGTCTGCCAGTAGTGCGCGGCCGTCGCTTTGAGCTGCTCCCGCGCTTCCGCGACGGCCGCCAGATCAGCCTGCCGGTCAGCCAGCTGCGCCTGCAGGATTTCGACCAACCGGGCCACCGAGCGGGCGTACCGCTCCTGCATCTCCCGGCCGAACTGCTCGAACTTGGCCCGGTGCTCCGGATCCGCCATCATCGCCCGCATCTCGGGCGACGTCACGCGCATGATGAAGTGGAGCCGCGTTCCGCCCGGGATCGGCTCGTGGACCTCCGTGACCAACGACTCCCCCGTGATGGGGTGGCGCACGACGTAGCTCAAGTAGTCAAACGGATGCCAGTCCACGATCTCTTCGATGTGGGCGTCGCGGCCGTGCACGCAGTGCGTGGTCATGCCCACGCCGCGGCGTCCGCCCTGAGTGTTCATGTCCACCCGCACTACATCCTCAACCCACTGCGTGCGGCGGGACGGATCGGTGTTCCAGTCCCAGACCACCGGCACGGGCGCGGGCAGGTCGAAGACATAGTGCACATCCGCTTCCTCGGGAGTGACGCGGATGCGGCGAGTCTCCTCCTCCTGGCGCCAGCGCCGCTCCAGGTCGTGAATGAAGGCCGGGATCTCCCCGATATGCTCGTAGGTTTCGATGTGCGGCTGCAGGCCCAGTGCGGCGGGATCCAGCCCCATGGTGGTAACGCAGACAGCGGTCAGCAGCGCGTAGCCGTGCAGCCGGTACCGCGCGCTGACCGCGTTCTTCAGCATCCGGTGCACGAGGATGACGTCGCGGCCGGCCAGTTCCTCGCGGCCCATAATGCGCTGCCGCACGAATGCGCCGTGGTGTGCGACGAACTTCAGGTTCAGCGTGGGGATGGTCCGGCAGGCATTGCACTGGCAGGTCGTCGCCTGGCGGATGGAGCGCAACCGCCGGCGGAACGTGAAGTACGCACTCTCCAGGGCATCCAGCAGGGTGGAGCCGTCGATCGCCGCCTCGGGCGCGTAGAGAAAGGCGGCGTCGCCTTCCAATTTGTCCAATCGCAGGAGCGGGCTGAGGACACCCAGGGTCGTCTCCAGCAGATCCGCCAGCACATCCTGTGCGTGGTCGAGTTCG
>Ga0209172_10001803_pt1 | contig 42327 bp, 49 predicted proteins | sample LarsenN4metaG_FD_184113 | JGI IMG/M metagenome (GOLD analysis project Ga0209172, IMG submission 184113) | Hot spring sediment bacterial and archeal communities from British Columbia, Canada, to study Microbial Dark Matter (Phase II) - Larsen... ... | reverse complement strand
TCTGGAGAAGGCGCGCCGCGCGGTGGGGCATCTCACGGCGATCGAAATCGAAGTGGATTCGCTCGAGCAACTGAAACAGGCGCTGGTCACCCCAGTGATCCCGAGCGCGATCATGCTGGACAATTTTTCCTTGGCGGACCTGCGCGCCGCCGTGAAGCTGGCGAAGGGTCAAGCGCTGCTGGAGGCGTCCGGCGGCGTGACGCTCGAGAATGTGTTCGCGATCGCCGAGACCGGCGTCGACGTGATCAGCGTCGGCGCCCTCACCCACTCCGCGCCCGCGCTGGATGTCGGGCTGGATGTGATGTGAGCTCAAGCGCCGCATCGAGACGTGTGGAAGCGTCGCGCCTGGGTGTATTGCTGGCGAACAACCAAGCGCCTTGCGATCATCGGCGCTGGCAAGTTCATATTTGTCATTTCGGGGCGCCGCGTAGCGGCCAACCCGAAATCCAGGACACGACGGATCGGCGTGCTGGATTCCGGGTTCGGCCCTTCGGGCCGCCCCGGAATGACGATTTTGGACGTTCACCCCGCTCAGGCCCTGGATGCGCGCCTGCATCGGGGGATGGGAAGATCAACTTGAGTGTGATGCGGTCATCCGCTCGATGGCCTCACGCCGCTTCGCAGCAAAGCCCGCAAACAGCTGCTTCACCGCGGCGACGGTTTCGGGTTCAGCCGTTTCGGGGCGGCCCGAATTGAACGGCGGCGCGGGCGCGTATTCAATGGCGAGCTGAATCATTTTTGCGACGTCCGGCCCGCGCAAATCGGCGACGATGGAGAGCGCGATATCGATGCCGGCCGTGACGCCGCCGCCTGTGATCGCGTTGCCGTCACGCACGACGCGGGCGTCATCGGGGATGGCGCCGAACAGGGAGAGGAGTTCGCGATAGGCCCAATGCGAGCCGGCGCGCTTGCCTGTAAGCAGGCCTGCTGCGGCGAGAATGAGCGAGCCGGTGCAGACGCTGGTGACGTATTGAGCGCTCGCCCCGAGGCGTTTCACTTCGGCCATGAACTCGCCGTCCTGCATGGCTTCGGTCTGCCCCGGCCCGCCAGGGACCATGATCATGTCGGCGCGATCGATGTCGGCAAGGCGCGCGAGGTTCGCGAATGTGAGGCCCATCTCCGTAACGAGCGTTCCGCCCTCTTTCGACGCCACGATCGTCTCGGCGTCCGGCATGCGGGCGAGAACCTCGTAAGGGCCGGTGAAATCGAGTTGCGTGAGGCGCGGATAGAGAATGAAGACGATGCGGAAAGGATCGGCCATGTCGCGCTCCTGTCGGATGACGCGCCTATACCACGCAGCGCGGCCGCGCGCTTGACGTTTGCGATGTTCCGGCCGACGAAATCGGCATGAGCGATCAAAAATCGATTTTCGTCACGGGCGCGGGCTCCGGCATCGGGCGCGCGACGGCGCAATTATTCGCCGAGCGGGGCTGGTTCGTTGGGCTGTTCGACGTGAATCCCGACAGCCTTGCGGAGACGGCGGCGATGCTGCCCGAGGGTCAACGCATCTCCATGGCGTTCGATGTGCGCGACCGCTCGGGCTGGGCGCGCGCGGTGGAGGCGTTCGGCCAAGTTACCAACCGGCGCATGCACGTGCTCTTCAACAATGCCGGCGTCGGCAAGGGCGGCTGGATCGAGGAAATGCCGCCCGAAGACATCGATCTGGTGCTCGACGTGAATCTCAAAGGCGTGATCAACGGCGTGACGGCAGCGCTGCCTCTGCTGCGCGAGACGCCGGGCGCGCGCATCGTCAATACCGCCTCGGTGGCGGGCGTGTTCGGCGCGCCGAAGCTCGCGGTCTATTGCGCGACGAAGTTCGGCGTGCGCGGGCTGACGGAAGCGTTGGACGTGGAGTTTTCGCGCTATGGCGTGCGCGTGGTGAGCCTCATGCCGTGGTTCATCGACACGGCCATTCTCGACGGGACGTCCGGCGGGGGCAATCGACGCATCCGCGATCAGCTGATCGAGAACAAGACGCCGATCTATCCGGTGCGCATGGCGGCCGAACGCGCCTGGGACGCCGCGCACGGCAAGGACATTCACTACATGGTCGGCAAGGAAGCCGAGCGCGCGCGCTTCTTCGCGCGGTTCTTCCCGGACGTGATGCGCAACCAGATCAAGAAGACGATGGCGGACGATTAGCATCCCGCCCTCTCCTCAAGGAGAGCGGGGCGCTTGCCACTACGTCGCGATATCGTCCGTTTCGGCGGCGGCTTCGCTCGCGGCCTCGGCGGGCGCTGCCGGCGCGGTCGGGATCGGCGCGTCGGCGGGCGCAGCGCTTTCGTCCGCTGCAGCGGCCGCTTCCAGCGCGGCGGCGGCCGCGGCTTCATCCGCTTCCGGGATCAGGGCGTCGCCGCTGCGCCGCGCGCGATAGGCGCCCATGCGACGCGACAGCGCTTCCTGATAGACGGCGCGTTCGGCGCCGCGCGGGAAGCGATAGAAGCGGTGCACGCCGATCTGCGTCGTCGGCACCAGACCCGAATTCCACACCGGGTTCACAGCGGTCGTGTGATAGTGCGTGGCGTTGCCCGTGATCGGACGGGTGTAGCCCATCATCACAGCAGTTGCGACGCGTTGCGCGCGCTCCCAGGCGCGTCCGCGCGGGCGGTGGCGGAGCGAGCCGTCGCAAGTGAAGGTGAACTGGCAGCCGGTCGACAGATGCGACCCCTGATAGACGACGCCGCAGATGCTGTTCGGATAAGCGCGGGAACGCACGCGGTTCATGATCACTTCGGCGACGGCGACCTGACCTTGCTGGGTCTCGCCCCGCGCTTCGTAGTAAATGGCCTGGGCTAGGCAATTGTGCTGGCGCGCGTCGATCTGGGCCTGGGCGGGCGCGGCCTGGTCGACCGGCGCGCTCGGTCCCCGGAGCACAGCCTGCAACATGATGGCGCGCGCGTCGGCGGTTTCGAACAGCGGGGCCGCGCCGCTGGCGCGTAAACCATCGCGCGTGCGGAAGCCGGTCAGTTCGACACGGGCGTTCGGTTCTGAACCGGCGAGCAGAGATTGTTCGAGCTCGGCCTGGAAGGCGCTGGAGGTCGCCGCCCATTCGGCGCCGTCGCGCTGTTCGGCGGCGCGGTGCGAGATCACGGGCATCGCGACGGCGGCCGCCGCAAGGCACATGATCGTCGCTGCGCCCTGGCGCACAGCCAGGGGGTTCCGGTCGATCTCAACCATCACTTGGGTCCGAATCTCGCCCGCAAGAATAGCCAGTCGACGCCAGAACAACGACAAATGCATTAAGCCCCGCTTAAAGCTGTTCAGATTTGGGACAGCTCGACGCCAATCAAACCGCAGCGCCCGCGCCCGTTTCGCTTTGCGAATAATTTGCTTCGCAGCCTTGGCGGCATACAGGGACCGCGCCTGAGGGGCGATTGACTTTTTGTTCATAGTCTCGAAATCACCGCCCGCCCTCTGTTTTGCTTGGGTCGGTGCTGCGCTCCAGCCACAGGCAAAAAGCCCAAAACAGGCAAAGCCTTGCTGGAATTGTGCCGGTTCACCAACGGGGCGAGGCGCAGAGCTGCCTTGCGTAGGCTCGGCAAGGAGCGGTGCTGCCGTTAGGTAAAGCAGCAGCTCTGCGGTCGATTGGAGAGCGGCGGATGGCTCGGCCCGCGCCGCTGGCTTGGTAAAATCCGGATCTAGCGCGCCGAACTCAGCAGCATTCGCAGGTTGCCAGCGGCGCGCAATCGCCGCCGCGCTCGTGACCGTACCCAATGTTGTCGCCCCTCTCGGGGACGTCCGCGGGACGCCCTCGTTAGTTTCAGCGCGCCCCGCCCCGGCTGCGCCCGGTTTCAAACTGAACGCAGCTAAAAGGCGCGACCGATTGTCCGCGTTCCCAGGGGCGAACCAAAATTTTTCGCAAAGTTGGCTGCTAGCCGCCGCTTTTCGCCAGCGCCGCCTGAGCCGCGGCCAGCCGGGCGATCGGCACCCGGTAGGGGGAACAGGAGACGTAGTCGAGCCCGGCCCCGGCGAAGAAGCGGACGGAGGCTGGATCGCCGCCATGCTCCCCGCAAATGCCGAGTTTGAGATCCGCGCGCGCTGCGCGACCGCGCTCTGCGGCCAGGCGCACGAGTTCGCCGACGCCGGCCTCGTCGATGGAGACGAAGGGATCGGCGTCCAGCACACTGCGCTCGACGAACACGCCGAGGAATTTGCCGGCGTCGTCGCGAGAGAGGCCCATCGTGGTTTGCGTGAGATCGTTGGTGCCGAACGAGAAGAACTCTGCCGTCTTCGCGATGTCGCCGGCGAGCAGCGCCGCGCGCGGCAGTTCGATCATCGTGCCGACAAGGTAATCGATCGTGCGCTTGCGCGCGGCGAACACTTCAGCGGCGATGGCGTCAACGCGCGCCTTGATGAGCTCGAGCTCTTTCCCGGCGATCACGAAGGGGATCATGATTTCCGGGACCGGCGCGGCGGCGGTTTCTTCGGCGACATCGCATGCGGCTTCGAACACGGCGCGCGCCTGCATGTCGTAGATTTCCGGATAGACGATGGCGAGCCGGCAGCCGCGGAAGCCCAGCATTGGATTGCTCTCGGCCAGATCCTTGGCGCGCGCGAGCAGCGTTTTCGCATCGACGCCCATCGCGGCGGCGACGTCCTCAGCTTCCTTCTCCGTGTGCGGCAAGAATTCGTGTAGCGGCGGGTCGAGGAAGCGGATGGTGACGGGCCGGCCGCCCATGATGCGGAATATGTCGACGAAGTCCTGGCGTTGGTGCGGGAAGAGCTTGTCGAGCGCGGCCACGCGGGCGTTTTCGGTTTCGGCGAGGATCATCTCGCGCACGGCGGCGATGCGTTCGGCGTCGAAGAACATATGCTCGGTGCGGCAAAGGCCGATGCCTTCGGCCCCGAACTTCACGGCGGTCTCGGCGTCCTTCGGCGTTTCAGCGTTGGCGCGCACCTTCATGCGCCGCGCGCGGTCGGCCCATTCCATCAGCGTGCCGAAATCGCCGGTGAGTTCGGGCTGCACCATGTCGGCGGCGCCATAGAGAACTTCTCCGGACGAGCCGTCGACGGTGATGGTTTCGCCTTTCCTGACGACGCGCCCGCGCGCGCGGAATTCGCCTTCCTTGTGATCAATGCGAATATCACCGGCGCCGGACACGCATGGCCGGCCCATGCCGCGCGCAACAACGGCGGCGTGGCTCGTCATGCCGCCGCGCGCGGTGACGATGGCCTTCGAGGCATGCATGCCGTGAATGTCTTCGGGGCTCGTCTCCTCGCGCACGAGGATGACAGCTTCGCCCTTGGCCGCGAGCTCGGCCGCTTCGTCGGGATCGAACACGACCTTGCCGACCGCCGCGCCGGGCGACGCGGGCAAGCCTTTGCAGATGATGTCGCGCTGGTACTTTTCGGAGATGGTCGGGTGGAGCAGCTGATCCAAGGCCATCGGATCCACGCGCAACACCGCTTCTTCTTCGCTGATAAGTTTTTCCGCGGCCATGTCGACGGCGATCTTCAGCGCGGCCTTGGCGGTGCGTTTGCCGTTGCGCGTCTGCAGCATGTAGAGCTTGCCGCGCTCGACGGTGAACTCGAGGTCCTGCATGTCGCGATAGTGCGCTTCGAGCTTCTGATAGACCTGCGTGAGTTCGGCGAACACCTCGGGCATCGCTTCTTCCAGCGACAAGCCGCCTTCGCGCATGGCTTCGCGCGCGGCCTTCGTCAGCGGCTTGGGCGTGCGGATGCCGGCGACCACGTCTTCGCCTTGGGCGTTGATGAGATACTCGCCGTAGAATTTTTTCTCGCCGGTGGAAGGATCGCGGGTGAAGGCGACGCCAGTGGCGCTGGTTTCGCCCATATTCCCGAACACCATCGCCTGCACGTTGACGGCGGTGCCCCAGCTTTCGGGGATGTTGTTGTGCTTGCGATAGAAGATCGCGCGATCGTTCATCCAGGATGAGAACACCGCGCCGATCGCGCCCCAGAGCTGTTCTTTCGGATCGGACGGGAACGGCTTGCCCAGCTTCTTTTCGACCGTGCGCTTGAATTCGCGCACGATCGCCTTCCAGTCGTCCGCCTCCATCTCGACGTCGGACTTGTAGCCTTGCAGATCCTTGTACGCGCCGAGGATTTCTTCGAACGCGCCGTGTTCGAGCTCGAGCACGACGTCGGAATACATCTGGATGAAGCGGCGATAGGAATCGTAGGCGAAACGCGCATCGCCGGAGAGTTTGGCGAGGCCTTCGACGGTTTCGTCGTTGAGGCCGAGGTTGAGCACGGTGTCCATCATGCCCGGCATGGAGGCGCGCGCGCCGGAGCGGACGGAAACCAGCAGCGGATTGGCGGGATCGCCGAATTTCTTACCGGTCTTCTGTTCGAGTTTCGCCAGCGCTGCTTCGACTTGCGGCGCGAGATCGGCGGGATAGGCGCGGTTGTTGGCGTAGAACGCGGTGCAGACTTCGGTCGTCAGCGTGAAGCCGGGCGGCACGGGAAGGCCTAGCTTGGCCATCTCGGCAAGGTTTGCGCCTTTGCCGCCGAGCAGCGCTTTCATGGAGGCGTCGCCGCCAGACTCGCCCCCGCCGAAGCCATAGACCCATTGCTTGGTACTGCTCGAAGCCATCGATGTCAGCTCTCTCCCCCTCCCCCTTGCGGGGAGGGGGTTGGGGGGTGAGGGGCGGAAAGGCGGGCGTCAGAGTCACGACCGAGGTGCGCCTCCGGAGATCCACTCTCAGCGATCGCGCGATCACCTCCTCCGGTTTCGCCGCTGCGCGGCGAAACCACCTCCTCCATCGAGGAGGAGGTGAGCCGATCATTCGCCTGGCGCACACGCTTCATGTGTTCGGCGCGCCAACGCCTCATGCGCGCCGCGGCACCCGTCTGTTTGGCGGCTGCGAATATTGTCTCCCAGACGCCATCGCGATTGCGCGTCGCCTCATCGTTCCAAAAACGCAGCACCCGGTAGCCTTGCTCATTGAGCATGGCGGTGCGTTTGGTATCGCGGTCGGCTTGCCCGGCTTCGCCGTGTTGGGCGCCGTCAACTTCGACAACCAGGCGCGCGGGGTGTGAGACAAAATCGAGAATGTAGCCTCGAAACACGCTTTGCCTGCGCCAATACAGCGCCGCGAGTTCCCCTTCATGCAGCAAGCGCCACATCGCCTTCTCATGCGGCGTCATTTCTTTGCGCATCGCCTTCGCGCGGGCACGCAGCCATTCGCCCGGCTCCTCCTCGATGGAGGAGCTGTCGGCGCGCAGCGCCGACTGAGGAGGTGATGACCGCACGAACGGGCGTCGCGCCTCCTGAGGCGGAGAGCGATCTAGAGCCGCACCCCCTGCCCCCGCCCCGCAAGGGGGCGGGGGAGTCCCGCGTCTTGTGCGCGGCAGTGTGTTTGGGAGGCGCTCGCTCATCCTTCGATCTTCGAGAAATCGGCGACGGCCGACAAGGCCTCGGTGAAACGCGAAAGGAGAAGGAGTCTATTGCGACGCAGCGCTTGGTCTTCCGCGTTGACAAGGACCTTGTCGAAGAACGCGTCGACCGGCGCGCGCAGGCCCGCGAGCGCTTTCATGGCGGCGGCGAAATCCTCCTTCTCCACGGCGGCGCGCGCGGCGGGGAGCGCTTTCGCGAGCGCGTCGTGCAGGGATTTTTCCGCGGGCTCGACGAGCTTGGTGGCGTCGACATCGCCCTTGGCGTCGTCGGCGCTCCATTTGCCCTTCTTCTCTTCGGCCGCGAGGATATTGGCGGCGCGCTTGGAGGCGGCGAGCAGGTTCGCGCCGTCTTGGGACTTCAGGAACACGTCCAGCGCTTCGACGCGCGCCACGATGCGGACGAGATCGTCGTCGCCGAGTGCGAACACGGCGTCGACGAGATCGTGCCGCTTGCCTTGGTCGCGGAGTTGGACTTTGAGGCGGTCGGCTAGGAAGGCGATTAGCTCCCGATGGATGCGCTTGTTCTTCTCGAACGAGTTCAGCACCCGACCTCCGGGAATCTCCCGTTCGAACTCCAGGAAGAGATCTTCTGGATATAAGCGCGAGATGAAAACGATTAAGTTGATAGCAAGAGGCAATCGTAGCGCATTCTGTCGAACCGTGCTGATCCAACCCAAGGCCGCACGGCGTAAGGCAAATGGGTCACTAGAACCGGTTGGTTTTTCATCAATCGCCCAAAACCCAACGAGCGTATCCAATTTGTCCGCGAGCGCCAGCGTGACGGCGACGGGATCGGTCGGCACGCGATCGTTGGGGCCGAGCGGGCGGTAGTGATCTTCGATGGCGATCGCCACACTCGGATGTTCGCGCGCAACTCCCCCTCCCCTAGAGGGGGAGGGGGTGAGGGGGTGGGGTGAGCCTGCACGCGCGGCGGATGAAGTCTTCACCCCCACCCCTGCCCCTCCCCCCTCCAGGGGGAGGGGTTCCAGTTCTGCAAGCGCCCGTCCCACCTGCCCTTGCAGTTCGGGGAATTCGCCGACGGTTTCGGTGACGAGGTCCATTTTGCAGAGGAGCGCGGCGCGTTCGACGGCGGCGGTGAATGCTTCGAGCGACTTGAATCGCTTCACCCCCTCCCCTGCCCCTCCCCCCTCCAGGGGGAGGGGAGCGGCCCACACCACGGGAGCCAGTTCTTTTGCCAGCGCTTTCACGCGCTCCACCTTGTCCCAGACTCTGCCGAGCTTTTGGTGAAACACGATCTGTTCGAGCTTCTTGCGCCGCTCCTCGGTGTAGAGCGGCGTCTTCCGATCCGTTTCCCAGAAAAAGCGCGCGTCGTTGAGGCGCGCGGAGAGGACGCGCGCGTTGCCGGCGGCGATGGCGCGTCCGCCGTCCTTCGCTTCGATGTTGGCGACGGTGATGAAATGCGGCGCGAGCGTTCGCGTCTTCGGATCGCGCACGGCGAAGTATTTCTGGTGCGTGCGCATGGAGAGGCGGATGACTTCGCCAGGGAGATTGAGGAACGCCGGGTCCATGTCGCCCAGCAGCACCACCGGCCATTCGGCGAGGCCCGCTACTTCTTCCAAGAGGCCGATGTCCTCGACGAGTTCGAGGCCCTTCGCGGCGCACGCTTTGCGCGCGTCTTCGATGATGCGGGCTTTGCGCGCTTCGCGGTCGATCTCGACTTTGGCGGTGCGGAGCTTCGCGGCATAATCGGCGAAGTCCTTCGGCTCGATGCGCGCGGGCGCGTGGAAACGATGGCCCCAGGTGACGGGTTCGCTCGGGACCGTGTCGACGCTGATCTTCACGTGTCTGCCGTCGAACAGGCACATAATGTTGTGCAGCGGGCGCACCCATTGGAGATCGCTCTCGCCGGAGCGCATGCTCTTCGGCCACGGGAATGCGCGTACCAGTTCGGGTACGGCTTCCTGCAGGATCTCAGGCGTTGCCCGCCCCGCCCGCTCGATGCGCGCGACGTAAAAAGCGCCTTTCTTGTCTTCGACGATCTGCGCTTCGTCGATCGACTTGAGGCCGACGCTCTTGAGGAAACCCTGGATGGCCCCATCCGACGCGCCGACGCGCGGGCCCTTCCTTTCTTCGTTCACGTCGGCGGCCTTGGCGGGAAGATCGTCGATGACTAGGCCGAGGCGGCGCGGAGCGGAGAAGGTTTGGACTTTTTCGAACAAGAGCCCGCGCGCGTTGAGCTTTTCGCGGACGAGCTTCAGCAAATCCTCCTCGGCGCGCTTCTGCATGCGCGCCGGGATTTCTTCGCTGAAGAATTCGAGAAGGAGTTGGGGCATTAGGCCTGGCTCTCCGCCCATTGCTCGGCGCAGCCTTTGGCGAGATCGCGCACGCGGGCGATGAAGCTTTGGCGTTCGGTTGGGCTGACAACGCCGCGGGCGTCGAGCAGGTTGAACAGGTGCGAGGCCTTCAGCGTGTAGTCGAACGCGGGCAGCACGGCGCCGGCTTCAAGCAAACGCTTGGCGGTCGTTTCGGCATCGGCGAACCAGCGCAGGTTCATCTCCGGATCGCTCAATTCGAAATTGAAGCGCGATTGCTGGCGCTCGTTTTCGAGGAAAACGTCGCCGTAAGTCAGCGGCGTTGCGCTATCGGGGTCGTTGAACGGCAGGTGAAACACGTTGTCGACGCCGAAGACGTACATCGCAAGGCGCTCAAGCCCGTAGGTGAGCTCGCCGCTGACGGGGCGCACGTCGAGGCCGCCGACTTGCTGGAAGTAGGTGTATTGCGACACCTCCATCCCGTCGCACCACACTTCCCAGCCGAGGCCCCAGGCGCCGACGGTGGGATTTTCCCAATCGTCCTCGACGAAGCGGATGTCGTGCAGCAAGGGATCGATGCCGATGCGCACGAGCGAGTTGAGATAAAGCTGCTGCAGATCCGGCGGGTTCGGTTTCAGGATGACTTGGTACTGATAATAGTGCTGCAGGCGGTTGGGGTTTTCGCCATAGCGTCCGTCCTTGGGACGGCGCGAGGGCTGCACGTACGCGGCGCGCCAGGGTTTCGGGCCGAGCGCGCGCAGCGTGGTGGCGGGATGCAGCGTGCCGGCGCCGACTTCGACGTCATAGGGCTGCAGAATCGCGCAGCCCTGCTCGGCCCAGTAAGTCTGGAGCGTCAGGATCACGTCCTGGAAGCAGCGCGGCGGGCGGTTCTCCATGGCGCGAGGGCTAGCTGCGCTGACGGCGCGCCGCAAGTGTGCTACATCAAGCGCATGGTCGACCTCGCCCCACGCCCGATCGAGATGAGCGGCAGGGACTTTGACCGTCTGCTGGACAGCGGCGGAGCGGCTGCGCTCGGCCGCATAGAGCTGCGCCGGGGGAAGCTTGTTCAAATGTCTCCTGAATATTTGCCTCATGGGCGGCTCAAGGCATGGCTCTACAAACAGCTTGACGCAGCCGCGCCCAAAAAGGGGCTTGTCGCCGATATTGAAGTGACGGTGCGCTTTGCCGGCAAATTTCGTCCCATGCCCGACATCACGGTCTGGGATGGCGGACCGCTCAAGGGTCCGATCCCGGGCGAGAAGGCCAGGCTCTGCGTCGAGGTATCCGACGATACGCTTCCCGACGACATCGGGCCGAAACGGCTCGAGTACGCCGAGGCCGGGCTTGCCGAATACTGGGTGCTGGATGTCAACGCCCGCGCTGTGCATCGCTTCTGGAGCGTGCGCGAGGGCGATTACGCCAAGCGGGACATCGTGCGCGCCGGGGAAAGTCTGAGCAGCATGACGCTGGGATTTTCGCTGGCTTTCGATCCGCCGACCTTGCCGTAGCGACGCGACTAGCTGCGGCGCAGCCAGATCACCGCCCACCAGATCAAATAGCCGATCACGGCGGGCGTCACGCCGACAACAATGCCGCTGGCGAAGCTTTCCTCGACGCCCATTGACGTTAGCGCGCCATCGAATGCGCTTGGCCGCAACATGACGGTGACGAACACCAGCATGGATACAAACAATCCCGCCGAGCCGCCCCAGAACCAGGCGATATAATGCGCCTGCTGGGCCGCTTCGTCGAGCGCCGCCACCCAAAGGCACGCAAACACGACGCTGACGAGGGCGGCGGCCAAGGCCAGCCACACCAGCCATTGTGCGCTATGCGAGAGCGCCATCAGCACGACATATGCCAGCATGCTTGCGATCGTGGCGGCGACATAAAGCGTCTTGCGTTTCATGCGCCGGCTGACTGGGCGCGCATTCGCAGTCATGGGTTTCTCCGGGCTCATTCGGCAGCCTGTGCGACATCGTCGGCGCTGAAAATCTGTTCGATCGGCAGACCGAACAATGCGGCGATCTTGAACGCGAGCGGCAAGCTCGGATCGTACTTGCCGGTTTCGATCGCATTGACGCTCTGACGAGAGACATCGAGGCGTTCGGCCAGATCGGCCTGGCTCCAATTGCGCTCCGCGCGCAGCACTTTGAGGCGGTTGCGCATGAGCTCAAACATCCCGGCCGTTGGCATTGCGTCCTCCGAACAGGCGCCGGCGCAAACGGCCGAGCGCGGCGCGGCGCTTGTCGAGAAAGCTCCAACCGAACACGCCGGCCGCGGTCCAAAGCAGGATTTCAAGGCTCAACGCGGCGGCGGTGACGAGGCCCGCCCAAACCGCAAGGCTCGTCCGCAGGAAGTAGCCGACGACGGCGGCGCCGCACGCGGCCAGCGCGAACAGGACGGCCGCGCCTAGGATGAGCCAGCGCAGTTTCACGCCGCGGCGTGGTGTCGTATTGGTAACGTCGCTCATTTGTAGCGTCTCCGCACCAGAATTTGCGTGAAGCCGAGCGCGGCCGCGAAAATCGGAAATACCCAGAAGACCGGCAGGCGCGGGAAGCCCGCCCATTCTTCGAGGAAGCCGTAGGCGAACGTGCCGAACACGACGAGCGCGGTCGCCGCGATCAGCGCCTCGGTGTGGACGCGGCGCTGAAACTCATCGAGCGCGCGCGTGTATGTAAGGTAGGCGCGCAGCATCATGAGCGCGGGCGCCATTGGCGCGAGCGAGAGCGCGATCACCAGCCATTGCGGCAGAGCGACATTGCGAATGGCGAGCGCCGCGCCGAACACGAACGCCGCATAGCAAACGAAGGCGACGGCCATGTCGCGCGCATAGCGCGCCCTGGCGCGCCTAGCGCTGTCCGATGCCGGTTCACAAACCATGTCGGCCTCCCTCAGATCGTGAGCTCGAGGCGCACGCCGCCGAGATCGGCGCTGAGCGGCGCGCCCGGCAACAATGCGGCCAGGGGGGCCGCCGCCGAACCCACCGCGCTCGCCACCACAAAGCTGACGATGACCGTGACCAACATGCCGCGTACCCAGCGCCTGAGCATCGAACCCTCCACGTCAAGGCTGCTTATCTGACAGCCAAGGTTCCTTTACATCTGTCGCTGGTGACTGTCAAGCGTCCTGGACATATTGACTAATCCGTACCCAGCCGCTATATGTGGATTATGTCGAAAGCAGTCCTATCCGCGGCCCATTTCCACGATGAGGAGGCCGCCTACGCTTACGTTGAAGCCCGGCTCTGGAAGAATGGCCGCGACTGTCCGCACTGCGGCGTGGTCGATCAGAGCGGCCCCCTGAAAGGCAAGAGCACGCGGATCGGCACGTACAAGTGCTACGCCTGCCGCAAGCCCTTCACCGTGAAGGTGGGCACGGTGTTCGAAGGCTCGAACGTCAAGATGCACATCTGGCTTCAGGCGATCCATCTAATGGCATCGTCGAAGAAAGGCTTCAGCGCGAACCAGCTCGCGCGCACGCTTGGCATTTCCTTGAAGGCCGCTTGGTTTGTTGAACACAGACTGCGGGAGGCGATGCGTTCGGTTGACCTGATCCCTTTCGGCAAAGCGGGTGGCGTGGTCGAAATCGATGAGACGTTCTGGTGCCAGAACCCAGAAGCGCCACCGTCACGCACGGCTATCCGCAGCATGAACATGGTGATGACGCTGGTTGATCGCGACTCCAAAACGGCGCGATCTATCGTACTGGACGGTTCGTCGCTCACGGCCGATCAGGTGCGCCAAATCCTAGGGGAGAACCTGGCGCGCGAAGCTCGCGTAGCTACCGACGACGCCACGCATTATCGTGCCCTTTATCGCTACTACACACACGGCGCCGTGCGCCACGCGCAAGACGAATATGTCTCCCGTGAGAACCCGGAAATCCACACGCAAACCGTTGAAAACTACTACTCAGTTTTCAAGCGCGGGATGAAGGGGACGTATCAGCATTGCGCGCGCAAGCATTTGCATCGCTACTGCGCTGAGTTCGATTTCCGCTACAACAATCGCGTCGCTCTTGGCGTTGATGATGTAGAGCGTGCCGATCGCATTCTCGCTGGCGTGAAAGGCAAGAGACTAACTTACCGACCCCCAGTTAATCGCGACGGTCGGCACGTCGCCTAAGTCACGTGCGAAGCCAAAGAAGCGGCGCCGCCGCACGTCGAAATGATTCGGACGCGGAATCATTTCATGGCTCTGCGATGTGCAGACGCGTTAGCGCGCGGTTAACCGCGTTTGTTCATCTATGTGGCGTGCGAGGTGCTGCGTCGGTTGATGCTGCCCACCGGGCGGGTGGCTAGATTATCGCCTTCACCGGAGCGAGGGGCCGGGTTCGCACCACGGCCCCCTAACGCTTCCCAGGCTCTAGAACGCCGTCACCGTAAGGTGGCGGCGTTGCTCTTTTATGGCCGGCGCGGTTACCTATTCGTAAACGCAATGCGATTCCATTGTGATCGCATTGGCATTGCAGGGTGATCGCAGGCCGATGACAATGGAGCCAGAAGATCAAGAGCCGTCGGCCCCCGTTGATCCGGGCAAGGTCCCATCCATACAGTTCACGCCGCCGCGCATGATGCACGACTACCTGACGGCGCTTTCGGGCGGCACGATGGGCAAGACGCCGACCGCCGTCGCGATATTCTTGCTCACCCGCGAGATACAGCGCCTCATCGAGGCGAAGCACGTTCCCGGTCTTTGGATTTGAATCGCGATGAAGAAAGTTCCGGCAAAAAAACAGGCGAAGAAGAAAGATGAGCGCACGCAGCGCCAGCGCTTCATCGACTTTGCGCGCGAGCATGGCGCCGAAGAAGACGTGCTCGACCGCGCACTTGGCGACGTCGCCAACGCGAAGACGAAGAAAAAGGGTTAGCCGCGATCTCGCTCAAGCCCGCTGTCCTTTGTAATCACCTTGCGGGCTTTGTCTTCGTAAACGCGCAAATCATAATGGCTCGACAGGTGCGTTCGCCGCGATTTCGCGAAGGTTTGTCCTGCCAGTTCGCCGTGCCCCGGCAAATGCAGGCTCATGTAGTGATCTTCCCAAAGGCTCACTTTGAGCCTGCGAAGCGGCAGCATTCCGGGCCCCCCCATCTCGCGACCGATCACTTCAATTCGCCCTAAGCTCGCGGCGCTCTCAATAGCATTGGCTGCTTGCTGAATTGTCCAGCCGTGCTCTGCGGATAATTGCTCGGCGAGCTTCCAAACGGCGATGCCGCCGGCTGCTTCATCTTTGGCGATTGAAGGCGGCCAAAGCGAGAGCGCCTGCTCTTTGTTCACCTGCAAGTCGCAATAGCTCTCTTCCCTGCGGTTATAGCCGTGCGTCTTGCAGTGCTCGCTGAAGCGCGCGGCGTCTGTGTCAGGAAAGAACGAGTACGTGAAGTCACCGTCTTGCCAATAGTCCGTACGAAGTCTCACCGGCGGCTTCCGCGCTTCGGGGAAGTCCATCTCTTCAAGGAAGTCCTCTGGCATGGGCGTTGCCCAGATCACCAAGTCGCCGTTCGCGTGAGCGGTTTTGATTTTGTGGCCGACTTGCCTCCAAGGCCTCTTTGTTCCGTCTTCCACATGGGCGTTGGGATCGATGTGGAAGAACAGCTCGCGGATCGTCCAGTTCGCACGGAGCGGCGTCTGCGGTGCGGTCGGTGCATCAACAGCGCGCGGCGAGCGATGTATGAGCGCGGACAAGCGCTCGCGGATCACCGGCAGCGGCGGCGCAAAGAACAGGTACGAAAGGCCAGCGAGACCGCTGAGCAGCCAGCCGATTGCGGTGATCGTGCCGGGGGTCATCGCCGCGCCGAGTGCGCTGGCAATGAGCGCTGGGAAATCCAGCCCGGCCTCTCGCAGGAAAAGGATGACGCCCTGGGCGACGGCCGCCATGAAAACCGCGCCGAGGAGCCGTGCGCCGAGTGCGAATAGCCGGTCCATACCGCCCGCTTAGCTGAGTTGCAGCAGGGCTGCTCGGGTTCTACCGCTAGTAGCTGGGTACGCATTCGTCAATATGTCCAGCGTCCTTTGCAAAATGTCGTGTGTGCTCGCCGTTTGCTCGCCGATACGAATCCGCGCCATGCTCGCCCGCATGGGGATTTGCGGGATCGACGAGGCTGGACGGGGTCCGCTGGCCGGGCCGGTGGTGGCGGCGGCGGTCATTCTGCCCCGCCGGGGCCGGCCCAAGGGGCTGGACGATTCAAAGCAGTTGACGGCGGAGGCGCGCGAAGAACTGGCCGCCAAGATTAGAAAAGTCGGCGTGGTCGCAATCGGCGTGGCCAGCGTCGAGGAAATCGATACGCTGAACATTCTGCGCGCTTCGCATCTGGCGATGCGCCGCGCCTTCGAGGCGCTGCCGGAAAAACCGGTCGCCGCGATCGTCGACGGCAACATGTCGCCGGACCTGCCCTGCCCCGTTGAGTGCGTGGTGGATGGCGATGTAATCGTGCCGATCGTCTCGGCGGCCTCCATCGTGGCTAAAGTCGAACGCGACCGCATGATGGTGGACTTGTGCGCGCAATACCCCGGCTACGCTTTCTCCAAGCACAAAGGCTATTCGACGCCGGAGCATTTCGAGGCGCTGGCAAAGCTCGGCCCGTGCGCGATCCACCGCAAAAGTTTCAAGCCGGTGCAAATGGCGGCAGGGCTTTTCGCCGCATAGGCGCGGCGGCGTTTACAAGCGCCCTCCCCACCTTATGTTCGCGCGCATGATCGGAGATCCCGTAACAATCCGTCCGTCGCCACAAAGCGCCGACATCTCCGCATTAGCGGTGTGGATTCTCTGCACGGTTCTCTATGCCGCGCTGATGGTCCTGGTGTTCGCGGCGCCGCATGTGCTGAGCGGATCAGGCGCCACCACCGAGAACGGCCTTTTGGAGCAGGGGCAAAATCTGTTCCTGCTTATAGCGCTGGTGCTGATGGCGCGGCACGCATTCGCCGCGCGGGAGCGCGCGCTGCGCTGGTGGCTCATCTTCATCGCGCTCGGCACATTCTATCTGCTGGGCGAGGAAGCGAGTTGGGGGCAGCACTATTTCGGCTGGGAGACCACGGGCATCTTCGCGGAGATCAACGACCAGAACGAAACCAACATCCACAATACGCCCGACGGCTGGTTCGACCAGAAGCCGCGCGCGCTGCTGCTGCTCGGCATGATCCTCGGAACTATCGTGCATCCGCTGGTGAAGTGGGCGCGCAAGGGACGCGGGCTTTTCGACAATCCCTGGTGGCTAGCGCCCACGCTCGCCTCGCTGCCGCCTGTTGTGTTCTCGCAGATCGGCGCCCTTCCCGAGCGCCTCGACGATCTCAACGAAGCGCTACACTTCACGACGACGAGGTTCCAAGACCTGTTCAATGGCTACCGCTCGAGCGAGATGGAAGAGTTTTTCATGTACCTCTTCTTCATCACCTACACGCTCTCGCTGGGAAGGCGCATGCGTGCGCGCGCCTAGGCGTTGGCCGCGCTCGGTCTCTGGCGTCGACGGTCCAGCATACCGGCGAGGACGCCGAGGATCATCATGATCGGCGCCAAAAGCACGCAGCAGAAACGCGACAGCCAGATCTGGCCGGTGAAGGCCCAATAGGCGCCGAGCGCGAAGACGACGCCCGGCGCCGCGGCCTGACCTAAGTGCAGGAGGCGCTGGCCCCACCCCATTCCGCCTATCAAGCGGCCTTTGTCGCGCGACATTACAAAAAACAGCAGCGTCATCGCTGCGGAAGCCGCGGCGTTGACGCACCAATAGAGGCCAAGCGGCGCGTTCGCGATCATGTTGGCGCCGAACGCGTCGGCGGCGAACGGCAAGAGCACGATGCACAACAGGAACAGCAGGTTGCAGAGCGCCGTCGGCCAGTCGAACGCGACAAGCTCGCGCGTAGCGCTTAAGTGAACGGCCCACCAGAGCGAGGCGAGGCCGAAGCTGATGAGGAAGGACGCAAATTGAGGCGCCAGCACCGACAGTTCGGCCCAGATGTTCGCGTCATCGATCGCGTCCGGCAGGCGGATGTCCGCAGCCAGCAGCAGCAAGGCGAAGGCGAACACCGCGTCGGAGAAAAAGATCATCCGGTCCAGCATGCGCCGGTCAGCGCTTGTGTTGGCTGTCATTGCCCGCCCCCAAATATGGTTAACGCCGAATCAGGCTGTTGATTATCGCGCGCCAGTCAAGCTTATGATTCGTCCCCGGGGACGACATGGCGCGGCATTTCAAAGATCGGATCATCGAGGGCGATTGCATCGAAGAGATGCGCGCCCTGCCCGCGGCCAGCGTTGAGCTCGTGTTCGCCGATCCGCCCTACAACATGCAGCTGGGCGGGGAGCTGACGCGGCCCGACCAAAGCCACGTCGATGGCGTCGACGACGAGTGGGACAAGTTCGCGGACTTCGCTTCGTACGATGAGTTCACGCGCGCCTGGCTGAGCGAGGCGCGGCGCGTGCTGAAGCCGAATGGAGCGATCTGGGTGATCGGCTCCTATCACAACGTCTTTCGTCTCGGGACGGCGCTGCAGGATCTGGGTTTCTGGATTCTGAACGACATCGTCTGGCGCAAGACCAACCCCATGCCGAATTTCAAGGGCACGCGCTTCACCAATGCGCACGAGACGCTGATCTGGGCGGCGCGCTCGAAGGAGGCGAAATACACCTTCCACTACGACGCGTTGAAAATGCTGAACGACGATCTGCAGATGCGCTCCGACTGGACGCTGCCCATCTGCACGGGCGCGGAGCGGCTGAAGGATCGCGAAGGCCGCAAGCTGCATTCGACGCAGAAGCCCGAAGCGTTGTTGCATCGCGTAATCCTCGCAACCACGAGGCCTGGCGAAGTGGTGCTCGATCCATTCTTCGGCACAGGCACGACGGGCGTGGCGGCCAAGCGGCTCGGCCGCCATTACATCGGCATCGAGCGCGATCCGGACTACGCGGCGGCTGCGCGCGCGCGGATCAAGAAGGTGGCGCCAGCGGCCGCCGAGGACTTGATGGTGATGCGCTCGAAGAAAGAAGAGCCGCGCGTGCCGTTCGGCCAGCTGATCGAAGCGGGCCTCATCCATCCCGGCGCGATTTTGGTGTCGCCGAACGGCAAGCGCGCGCGCGTGCGCGCGGACGGTTCGCTGGCGCTTGGCGAAGCGACGGGCTCGATCCATCGCATCGGCGCGCTCGCGGCGAACGCGCCCGCGTGCAACGGCTGGACCTTCTGGGAAGTAGAAACGAAGCAGGGGCGCAAATCGATCGATCTGCTGCGCCGCGAAATACGCAGGCGAATGGCGATGGCGCCGCGGGCTTGAAGAATGCGACGGTCATTCGCGGGCCACGGCGCGACCAGATCATGCTCCGTTAGCGCAAAGCGGCGCTCGCGCCTGGGCGCGGGGCGCGAGCACCGTCGATCCTAGCCTTTCGGATCAGGCCCGTACTTGTTCTCGCCCTTCGTGCCGGGCAACAGGTAGTTTATGAGCAGGATGATCGAGCCAATCAACGGAATGAGAACGATCAGGAACCACCAACCGCTCATATTGCGATCGTGCAAACGCCGGATGCTAACAGCAATGTGCTGGATCAACGTCGCCAGCCCCCACACCACCACGGGGATTCGCAAATAGAAGACTTCGTAGTATCCGCCGTAAGCCGGCGGGGAGTCGCCTCCCAGCGGGATGTTCAGGCCGAAGGCATCGCTCACAACCACCAACACGATGACGATGATCAGCTGGATTAGAAACCACCACCAGAACTCTGCGCGCCGCGCGCGCCCTTCAAAGCTGAAGTTTCGCAGGACGCTGAAGAAATAATTCATTACCCCTCTCCCGATGTCGCCGCCGGACAGCGGCGCTGACGCAGCGGCGGCACCGTGGACCGCAGAACATGGGGAGACAACTCAAACCGCGCTGCCTTTGCGCAGTATCTGTAGCCACACTTACAATCTTTCCCGGCGCGTAGGCGTGCGTATGCTGCTTGCCTGGGGGTCGGCGTGGCGGAAGTTTTCATCTCCTACAGCAGCAAGGATCGATCAGCCGCGCGCGTGTTCGCCGAGGCGCTTGCGCTCGAAGGCTTCACCTGCTGGTACGACCAGCGGATCCAGGGCGCCGAAGTCTGGGACGAAACAATCGATCGCGAAATTCGCGCGGCGGGCGTCGTGGTCACGTTGTGGACGCCTGCGGCGGTTGCGAGCCGCTGGGTGCGCTCGGAAGCAGACTACGCGTTTCAGAACAACAAGCTTCTGCCCGTGATTGTGGCCTCGTGCGAACTGCCGTTGGCGTACCGGCTGATCCAGGCTTTCGACCTGCAGGGTCCTCCGGGACAGCTTCGGCAGCACCCGCGCTGGCGCGACTTCGTTGCTCGTCTGCGTGAGTTTCTCGCAATCAACACCGTCGCCACTTTGGCTGAGCGCGAGCGTGCTGAGAAGGAACGCCAACGCCGCGCTCGGCGCGCAAGGTTCTGGCGCGGAGCTGCTTTCGCGGGAGCGGGTCTGGTGCTGGCTATTGCGCTGTCGGCGGCCGCCGTGTGGTGGCAAAACGAACGCGCTTCGGCAGTAGGCGTTGACGTCACGGCTGACGGCGCAGCGCTCTCGCTGAGCAATCTTCGCGCGCGCCGCGTCGGCGTCGTGCATTTCACCGACCCTGAACGCGGCGAAGGCTCTGCGGTATGGGCGCCATTGCTCGCGATAGCGCCCCAAGCGGAGGCGCTGCTTGTCGAGTTTGAAGGCGGTGTCACCGGCTTCAATCGCGAGAACGGCGTGTGGGATTGGGAAAACCCGGTGCGGATGCAAGGCTGGACTTGCGCCGCCGAAACCCAAACCGAGATTCCAGACTGCGCCTTCAGCGATCTCTACGCATTCGGCGAACGGCGCATATCGTCGTCCCCTTTCACACGCGGCATTCAAACGGTCGGGCGGCTAGTTGCTGCGTTAACTCGCGGCGACGAATTGCGTGTTTGGTCCCTTCCTGGCGGGCATGCGGTGCGCTTTGGCGACCCGTTGGGCAATTGCCCTGCGAGCGAACGGCCCCCTGTGGCCTGCAATGTCGCGGCGTTCGCGCCGGATCCGTTCGAAAGCTCCTTCCTGGTCGGCCTCGCTGACGGCAGCGTGTACGATCTAGGCATCTCCACAAGACCGGGCGCCACGGTTCTGGAGCCCGAAACCAGTGAACGTGTGGCGCGGCTGATCGCACGCCGGCCCGGTCATACGCCGGTTGGCTTTGCTTTCGGCGAGCGCGCCGCGGCGGCCATCAGCTGGGACGACGGTCAGATCGATTTCTATTACGGCGTCGAAGAGCTGGAGCCTGTCAGCACCCCGGCCGACAATTGCGGGCGCGCGCGCCTCGGCATGTCCAGCGATGCGATGAACATCGTGGCGATGTGCTCGCCGCCCAACGCCGAGCCGGAATTGCGCCGCTTCACCCGCACCGGCTGGCAACAACCCTGGCGCGTCACGCATACGGAGCGGCGCAACGGCTTCAGCCTGGAGAATGTCGGAGATGATGTCCTCGTCACCTCAGAGGGACGGTTCGTAATCGAGCGCGCCCCTTTCGACCAAGGCACGCTTGAAATCTATGACACAGAGAGCGACCGTCTGATAGACCTTCAGGACTCTGGCGGATGGCGCCTAGCTCGTTTGCGCGGACGCGAGGTGTTGGTTGGCTTCATGCACCGCTATACGAGCTCCACGATGCCGGACTCCATAGCCGTGGTGGAGGTGGACGGGGCTCGCGTGCTCGCCACTTCCAGGATTCCGAGCGTGTTCGGCGGCGCCATCGGTTTCGATGAGCGCGATGTGTTCGCGGCCTACGCAGATCATGACAGCGGCGACGTCGTCCTCTGGCGTATCACCGACCCGGGCGGCCCGCTCGTACAAGTGCCCACAGCGACGCGTTAGATCGCTCGCTTCGCTTCGGCGAAGGCTTCGACAGCGCGCTCCAGTTCTTCGCGCGTGTGCGCCGCGGACATCTGCGTGCGGATGCGCGCCTTGCCTTTGGGCACGACGGGATACGAGAACGCGATGACATAGACGCCGCGTTTCAAGAGCGCTTCGGCGAGCGCGACGGCCGGTTTGGCGTCGTAGAGCATGACCGGGATGATCGGGTGCTCGCCGGAGATGAGATCGAAACCCGCCCGCGTGAGGCCTTCTCGGAAAAAGCGCATGTTCTCGCCCAGGCGCGCGCGTAGGTCGTCGCCGGCCGCGGCGATTTCGACCGCTTTGCTGGCGCCGGCGACGACGACGGGCGGGACCGTGTTGGAAAAGAGATAGGGGCGCGAGCGCTGGCGCAAGATTTCGACGATCTCGCGCCGACCGCTGGTGAAGCCGCCGGATGCGCCGCCGAGCGCCTTGCCGAGCGTTGATGTTATGATGTCGACGCGCTCGATGCAGTTGCAGTGCTCAGCCGTACCGCGCCCGCCTTTGCCGACGATGCCGGTCGAGTGTGAATCATCCACATGGACCAGCGCGTTATAGCGTTCGGCGAGGTCGCAGATCTTATCGAGCTGGGCGATGATTCCGTCCATCGAGAAGACGCCGTCGGTGGAAATGAGCTTGAAGCGCGCGCCGGCGGCGTCGGCCGCTTTCAGCTGCGCTTCGAGGTCGGCCATGTCGTTGTTCTTGTAGCGATAGCGCTGCGCCTTGCAGAGACGGATGCCGTCGATGATCGAGGCGTGGTTGAGTTCGTCGGAGATGACGGCGTCTTCGGCGCCGAGCAGCGTTTCGAATAGGCCGCCATTGGCGTCGAAGCATGACGGATAGAGGATCGTGTCTTCGACCTGCAGCCACTTCGAGAGCTGCGCTTCGAGCGCCTTGTGCGCGGTTTGCGTGCCGCAGATGAAGCGCACCGAGGCCATGCCGTAGCCCCAGCGATCGAGACCCTCCTGCGCGGCGGCTTTGACGCGCGGGTCCTGGGCGAGGCCGAGATAATTGTTGGCGCAAAGATTGATCAGATTGTCGCCGCTCGCGACCTTCACCTCCGCGCCCTGGGGCGTCGCGATCACGCGTTCTTCTTTGTAGAAGCCCGCATCGCGAATGCCCCGAAGTTCACGCTGAAGGTGTTCTTTGAATGCGCCGTACATGTGACCTCAAATGGCAATAGGGCAATAAGGCAATAGGGCAATAGGTGGTCAGTGGTGTTCCAGTTTCCTGACCAAGAGACGCAATAGCTTTCCGACGCTTTCGCTTTGTTCCAGCGGTCCCGCGACGCGCTCCTTGCTCTCAATCCCAATTCGCGCAGCTATTTCCAGATGCGTCTCCAGTTCTTTCAATGACCCCTGCGCGATCCTCAGAAACTGAATGTATGAACCGCGATTTTCTCGCCCATAGCCCTCCGCAATATTCGCGCAAACTGAGACGGCGGCGCGGCGCGCTTGAGCAGTCAAACCATAGGTCTCCTGCTTCGGCCAGGATCCAGAGACTTCATAGATGGCGGCTGCGAGCTCCATGGCCTGCTGCCACACCAAGAGATCACGATGCGAATTAATCTCGCTCATCGTCTCATCCCTGCCCTATTGCCCTATTGCCCTATTGCCTTATTGCCCTATTCCCAGTTCAGAATGATCTTGCCGCTCTTGCCGGCGATCATGGTTTCGAAGCCTTTCTCGAATTCCCGATACGGCAGACGATGCGTGATGATGGGTGCGAGATCGAGGCCCGATTGGATCATTACGGTCATCTTGTACCAGGTCTCGAAAATCTCGCGGCCGTAGATGCCCTTAATGGTCAGCATGTTGAAGACGACCTTGTTCCAGTCGATCGAGATGTCGCCGGAGGGGATGCCGAGCATGGAGATTTTGCCGCCGTGGGCCATGTTGTCGATCATGTCGCGCAGCGCATTTGGCGCGCCTGACATTTCCAGGCCCACATCGAAGCCCTCTTTCATGCCGAGTTCTTGCTGGACGTCCTTCAGAGTTTCCTTCGAGACATTCACAGTGCGCGTGGCGCCGAGCTTCTTCGCAAGATCGAGGCGATAGTCGTTGATGTCGGTGATGACGACGTGCCGGGCGCCGCAATGGCGCGCGATGGCAGCGGTCATCGCGCCGATAGGGCCCGCGCCGGTGATGAGCACGTCCTCGCCCACCATATCCCACTGCAATGCAGTATGCGTGGCATTGCCATAGGGATCGAAAATGGCGGCGATGTCGAGATCGATGCCGTCGGCGTGGTGCCAGACGTTCGCGTTGGGGATCACGATGTATTCGGCGAACGCGCCGGGCCGGTTGACGCCGACGCCTTGCGTGTACGGACAGAGGTGGCGCCGGCCCGCCATGCAGTTGCGGCAGCGGCCGCAGACGATGTGCCCCTCGCCCGAGACGATCATGCCGGGCATGTAGTCGTTCACGTTCTCGCCGACCTCGACAATCTCGCCGACGAATTCGTGCCCGACCACCATGGGAACCGGGATGGTTTTCTGCGCCCACTCATCCCACTTGTAGATGTGCACATCGGTGCCGCAGATGGCGGTGCGCTTGACGCGGATTTTCACGTCATTCGGGCCGGGCTTCGGTTCGGGGACATCTTCAAGCCACAGGCCCGGGGCGGCCTCGCGTTTAACCAGCGCCTTCAAAGGAGCCTCCTCGGCGCGTGCGCCGCATGATGGAATTGACGGCAATATAGCGTAGGAACACTCGCCACAACATGCTCTCGGTCCTCGACCTTTTCCGTATCGGCATCGGCCCCTCCAGCTCCCACACGCTGGGACCGATCCGCATTGGACGGCGTTTCCTGGAGGAAGTGCGCGCGCAAGGCGCGCTAGAGCGCGTGGCGAAGGTTACCGTAGAGCTGCAAGGCTCGCTGGCGCTGACGGGCAAGGGACATGCGACGCCAAAGGCGGTGGTGCTGGGGCTGTGCGGGCTGGAGCCGGAGACGCTCGACCCGGATGAGGCCGAGCGGATTGAGGCGCGGGTTCTGGCGCAGAAGCGCCTGCCTCTGCTCGGTAAGCATGAGATCGCTTTCGACCCCGAGCGCGACATCGTGTTTGCGTACGGCGTGATGCCGAAGCTGCATCCCAACGGGATGAAACTTACCGCATTCGACGCGGGCGCCGCGTTGCTCCTGGAGCAGACTTGGTTTTCGACCGGCGGCGGCTTCATCGCCACGGAGAAGCAACTGAGCACGCCAGCGCCCAAAGACACGATCGCCACGGGCCGCACCGTGCCCTACCCCTTCGCCTTTGCTTCCGAGCTGCTCGATCATTGCGCGCGCGAAGGCAAGAGCATCGAGGAAATCGTTTACGCGAACGAGGACGCGATGCGGCCGCGCGCGGAGACGGATGCGCGCCTGGATCGCGTCATTGGCGTAATGCTCTCGTGCATCGAGCGCGGTTTGACCCGCGAGGGCACGCTGCCGGGATCGCTGCAGGTGACGCGGCGCGCGCCGGCGATCTGGAAAAAGCTGCAGGCGACGCCACAGGCGAACGAGGCCGAACGGCTGTTCGATTGGCTCAACGTCTATGCCATGGCGGTGAACGAGGAGAACGCGGCCGGCGGCAAGGTGGTGACAGCGCCCACCAACGGCGCTGCTGGCATCCTGCCGGCGATCCTCAAGCACTATTGCGCGAACGGGGAACATCCCGTGCGCGATGCACGGCGCTTTCTGCTGACGGCCGGCGGGATTGGACTTCTTTACAAGCAGCGCGCTTCGATCTCCGGCGCGGAAATGGGCTGCCAGGGCGAAGTCGGCGTGGCGTGCTCGATGGCGGCGGCTGGCTTAGCCGCCGTGTGGGGCGGCAGCCCGCAACAATGCGCCAACGCCGCCGAGATCGGCATGGAACACAATCTGGGGCTTACCTGCGACCCCGTCGGCGGGCTGGTGCAAATCCCCTGCATCGAACGCAACGCGGTGGGCGCGGTCAAGGCCGTGAACGCGGCGCGCCTGGCGCTTCACACGGACGCGCCAAGCAAGGTCTCGCTCGATCAGGTGATCGAGACGATGCGGCAGACGGGACTGGATATGTCGTCGAAGTACAAAGAGACGAGCCAGGGCGGGCTGGCGGTGAACGTGGTGGAGTGCTGAGCGGTCGCCCTCCGGAGCGTGGGAACTGAACGCTCGGCAAAGCACCGGGACGTGTCTGCAATTGACGCCCCGCGCCCATGTCGCGACATTCCGGCCATGGCGGACGGCAAGGACAATCTCAGCGGCGCGGAGGCGGCGCTGGCGAAGGCGGAGCTGATGGCGGCGCTCAGCGCCGAGACGCGCGCGCGGCTTGCGCGCCAGGGCGCGCCCTGCACGGTCGAGCCCGGCAATCTCCTGTTCGCGAAGGGCGATAAGGGCGATGCGCTTTACGTTTTGCTTGAGGGCGAGGTGGAAGTGCGTACCTCGACCGAAGCGGGCAAGGACGTGCGCCTGGCGGCGTTGAAGCCCTATGCGGTGATCGGCGAGATGGCGGTGCTTGATGGCGGCTCGCGCTCGGCTGACGTGTGCGCGCTGCGCCGCTCGCGCTTCTTGCGCATCCATCGCGACCAGGCGCTGGCGGCGCTGGAGAGCGAGCCCAAGGCGCTCTTGAAGCTGCTGGCGGAAATGAGCCGGCGCTTGCGCAATGCGGACTCACAGCTCGAAGACGCGCACACTTTGGATCTTGGCGGCCGGCTCGCGCAGCGCCTGCTGGAAGAAGCCGGCGACGGCGCCTCGGTCACGCTGACGCAAACTGAGATCGCGCGACGCATCGGCGCCAGCCGCGAGAAGGTGAACCGCAAGCTGCACGAATGGGTCGACGAAGGCTGGATCAGCATGGGGCGGTCCGGCATCAAGCTCGTCGCGCGCGAGAAGCTTCAAGCCGTGATCCAGGAGGCAAGGGCGAATTAACCCGGTTATGCAGCGTGCCCGCGGTCACGATATTGGCTTTGACAAACCCGAAGCCGATGTCCTAGACCGGAGGTAACACAGTGGATAGCGGCGATTTCGCCTATCACGCGCCCCCGCGACCTGGGGGGGTGTGGAGCGCCTGGGACATGTTGAAAGCTCACGCGGCGGCCTTTCTAAAACTCGTCAGCGTGCTTCAGACCATGGAGCGAATGCGGGACGCCAAGACGGAGGCGCGCGAGCCGCTGTTCAAATTCGTCAGCGAGCTTTTGCCAGCCGTGAGCGTGTTCGCGGAGGAGTTCAAATGGCGCTCGGTTGCGGCCCAGGTGACGCGCACTCGCGCCCTGCTCGATCAGGCGTCCACCGATCCACCAGCCGTTGCGACCGCGCTCGCGGCGCTTCGTGAGCGCATCGAAGATGAGCTTAATGACTGCCTGATGTGGTTCGTCGACCCCGCGCTCGCGCCTTATGAGCAGGCGCGCGAGATGTTCGGGCTGGAGGTGGCCGCCAAGTTGCCCAATAGCATGGAAGATATAGAATCTGCGGGAACGTGTTTGTGCCTGTCGCAGGCTACTGCGTGCGTCTTCCACCTGATGCGCGCGATGGAAGGCGCGGTCGGCGCGCTCTGCACCTCGCTCGGCATTCCGAACCCTGATCGGGTATGGGGCCAACTGCTAAGCGATCTCGACGCCAAGATCGGGCAGATGCCGAAGGGCGCGGCGCGCACGGAGTGGTCGGCAGTGCGCGCCAATCTCTACCATGTGAAAGAGGCGTGGCGAAACGACACCATGCACCCGAAGCAGACCTATACCGTCGAGCAGGCCAAGGAAGTCTTTGAGGCCACCAAGGTATTCATGCGCCAGCTTGCAGGTTTGATCTGAAGCCCTAGCGCTTCGGCTTGCGGCGAGGCGGGAATAGCTTGCCGATCACGCGGTCCAATTCTTCGCCGGTTTCGTCGGCCACGGCCTTGCGCGCGGCCTCCAAGAACCGCTGCTTCTGCGGGCGAATGTCCTTTGGCTTTTTCTTCGCGGTTTTCGCCTTCTTCGCCATGCCGTCGCTCTAGCTCTGTTCGGCCTGGGGTGGCAACATTGTGGTCATGGGCGACGGGACAATTTCGGGCACAGTCAGTGACGCCTTGAGCGTGATGGATCAGTGGAGTTTCTGGGGGAAACTCGCTGGCTGGATGCTTCTCATGGCGGTTGTCCTGGCTGTGATGCGCGGCTTGAGAATGTTCCTCGAATGGCTTGCGGTCAGCCCCACAGGCATTTGGATTCTTCGCGTGGCGATAGTGATGTTGGGCCTGTGGTTTGTCTATTGGGGATTGCTGCGCCCGTTTTTCGGCTGAGCGCCGCAAGTCTGAGCGCCGTGCGACCATGCGCGCATGACGCCTACTGTTTATACGTGCCCTGAAGGAATCGAATTTGGTCCAGGGTATAAGCCTCTTCGTGTCCGCAAAACGGACACGGGGTGGGTTGTGCTGGAATGGACACCCGTTGACCCAGATGGGGAGCCTCGTCCAGCGCCTGAAGCGCAAAGCTCCGCTCGCACGCTGGACACTTGACGGTCACGTACCACTTTCCGGCTTCGACTTCGGGCATTTCTTCTTCCTGCGCTTGGCGCGCGCTTGCGCGCCGCGCCTGCGACGAATCCAGCGTGCGAGAGCTACGTCAACCGGCGGCGGGCCGATCAGGTCGTGTTCGGTAAGTCAACCGTTTGCCGACGATGCCGAGCACGGCGGCTTCCACACGCTTTTCGTCGTCCACGCCCAGCGCTGCGCGATGGTTATGCCTAAACTCGAACTCGGCGAGATACCGGTGCAGGTGCTTTTCTGAACAGTGCTGATACACGCCGCGCATGCCGCGCTTGAATACCGAGAAGAAGCTCTCAGCGCTGTTGTTGTGGATCGCGCCGTTCTCGTCCCAGCGCACGTACTCGCCCATGCTGTGCTCGACGGTTTGGTGATCGGCGAACTCGCGGCCAACCATCTTGTAGAGGATCGAGCCGTCCGTGTGCAGGCGGCTGGCCTTGGCGACGTTCTCGCGCACGATCTTGGCGACGGTTTCGGCGTTGGTTCGGCGACGTGGAAGGTGCGCGCCGAGCCGCCGCGTTCGATTAGCGCGATGATCGGGCGCTTGTTGACGCCGCCGCGCCCGCCGCCGCGTCCGCCGAGGCGCTTCTTCTTGAACGGCTTGCCCATGGTGGTCAGGTCAGTCGGGTTTCGACCTTGCCGAAGTAGGTTTCGTCCACTTCGACAACCTTGCCCGCGCCGCCGAGCGGCGGCTTGGCCTTCGGCGTGGACGCCATGCGGATGCGGTGGCCCATGTGCCAAGCGGTGCGAATGGTGACGCCCAAGACGCGGTGAAGCTGGTTGGCGCTGATGCCCTTCTTGCTGGTTTGCATCAGCACGATGGCTTGCAGCCATAGATGGATCGGCGCGTGGCTGTCCTCCAAGATCGTGCCGACGCGCACGGTGAATTGCGCCCGGCAGGCGCGGCACTTCTTGAGGCCCAAGCGCAGGCGGCCCTTCTTGTCCTTGACGCCGTTGAGCGGGTAGCCCTCGCCGCCGCACTTCGGGCAGATCGGGCCGTCTGGCCAACGCTTCGATTCCAGCCACGCGAAGGCGGCCTTCTCATCGTGCAAGTGCTTGGCGTTGAGGGCGGACTTACGGGGCATTGGTTGGGCCTGAGCGCCGCATCGCAAAGCGCAATGCGATCATCGTTTGTATGGATACGTTCTTCATCGTCGGCTTCACGGGGCGGGCCGTTCCCATCCGTCGCCCCAGTTGGCCTGCGCTTGCGCGCGCAGCAGCGCTGCGGCTTGCTCGTTGCTTGGGGACATAACGCCCTTGTCCAGCGCGCTTTCCATCTGAGCGATAGCGCCGCTGAACATCGCCACGGCGTCGGCCTTGGAAATCACGCCGCGCTGCACAAGCACGTTGGCCACGTTGTTGGCGAGCGTGAGCGCGGCCAGCCCGAGGGCTTGAGGGGAAGCGTTGATGCTTGGTTTTTCGGTCATGCCCTAAACATAGGAAGCGCCACTGGGTTTGTCAAAGCCAATATCGTGCCCGCGGTCACAGCGGCAGGGCTAAGGGGCGCTTACCTTCATCTCATCGGACGACGGCAACGAGATCGGTGAGACGGAAATGACCTGGACGCACAGAATTCTAACCCTGGCCCTGGCCGCGGCGCTCTTCCTTCCTGGCGCGCTGGCCACGATGCACCAGGCGGCGCTGATCGTCGCGTAAGAGCCCACAGCGGCGATCGACGAAAAGCAAGGACGCGAGGTCGCTCCCCCTCGCGTCCTTCGCTTTTTTGGCGCGGGGAACGCCCACGCCCGCGAGCCGTTTGAGGTCCATGGCGGACGGCGCTCTTTCTCGCAGCGAGAACTTCGCAGGCAAGGTTGCAGCCGTTTTGTTTGCGGCGATCCTTGCGCTGCTCCTGTTTGCGCTGCGCCACGTGCTGCTGCTGGTGTTCGGCGCCATTCTGATTGCCGTCGGACTGCGCGGTCTGGCCGGCCTCATCCAGCGCTATGCGCGCCTGTCCAAAGCCGGCTCGCTCGCGGTGGCCGGCCTCGTCCTCGTTGGCGTGCTCGTCGGCATTTTCTGGCTTTTGGGCGCGCAGATCGCCGCGCAAATCTCGCAACTCACGGAAACGCTGCCGGCCGCGTGGAGCAGCCTGCGCGAACGCATCGCCGAGAACGATTTCGCCTCCAGCGTGTTCGATGAAATCCAGGGCGCGATAAGCGGTACGAATGGAAGCCAGTTCGGCGCGTACGCCAGCCGCATCGGCGCTTTCACCATGAGCGCCGCGGGGGCGACGCTGGAGCTCTTCCTCGTGATCGTGGGCGCGGTCTTCTTCGCCGTGAATCCCAACGTGTACGTCAACGGCGCCGTGGCGCTCGCGCCCGAGCAGCATCGCGGGCAAATTCGCGAAGCCTTGGGCGCATCCGCGCATGCGCTGCGCCGCTGGCTGCTCGGCACTCTATTGTCGATGGCCTTCATAGCCGTGACGGTGAGTCTGGGATTGTGGGCGCTGGGCGTGCCAGCGTTTCTGGCGCTCGGCCTGCTCTGCGGTCTGGCGCAGTTCGTGCCGCTCATTGGGCCCACGCTCGCCGCCGCGCCGGGAATTCTTCTGGCGCTCACCGTCGGCCCCGATACGGCGCTCTGGGCGGCGCTGCTCTACTTCGCCACGGCGCAGATCGAGGCCAATGTGTTGACGCCCATGATCCAGCAGAGGGCGGTCTCCATGCCGCCGGCCCTGCTGCTGTTCGGCGTCATCGCCGGCGGACTTCTGCTCGGACCGCTCGGCGCCTTGTTCGCGACCCCGCTGATTGTCGTCATCTCGGTGTTCGTGGTGGTTTTCTATGTACGCGGCGTGTTGGGGGACGATGACGCCAAGGCCCCGGGCGCCTCCCCTCGCCAGGGCCGCAAGCGCGGCAGCCAGCGCGGCACGGCGGCGGAATAGGCGGCGTAAGCTTCGGGAAACTCGCGCTTGAGACGCGGCTCTTCGTAATAGAGCACAAACAGCAGAAAACCGAACCAGACCGTGATTCCGTAGGCGATCAGCGCGGCGGACGCGAACAACATGGCTTGGCCGAAGATCATGAGTTCGACGGCGAGGTACATCGGATTGCGCACATGCGCGTAAAGGCCGCTGACCACAAGCTCCTTCGGCGCGGCGATCGGCGCGGGCGTGCCGCGGCCCTTCAACGCAAAGCGCAGGAAGCACTCGATCAGGATCGCAAGGCCTAGCAGTATGAGCACGATACCCGTTGCGCCAACGCCCAGGCTTGCATCCTCGCCGAAACGCCAGTGCGTAATGAGCCAGGGGACGAGGCCGGCGATCGTGCCGGGCGCCACTATGAAGAACGCGGCCGAGCCGAGCAGCGCTTCCGTTCGCTCATCCATCAGGCGACCGCCGCTCGCGAGGCCGCCTCGCGCCGCGCAAAGCTTTCGGCGGGCCATTCCTGCTTCATGTCGTAGAAGACTTCAAAAGCGCGTGCGCCGTCAGGCAAGCGCACCCACGGGACTTTCGAGCGCGTGAAGATGTGCACGTCAGGCTCGATCGCGTGCGGTTTGTCCAACGTGGCGACACGCACGAAGCGGATGTAGGGTCGCCGGCCATAATCGCTCCAAAGCGCGACTTCGCACGTCGGGCAACGATAGATGTCGTGCCCGCGCCCGCTGGGACTGGGCATTTCGACTTTGTGCGGCTCGCCCGCGAGCACTTCAATGCGGGACGTTTCAATGAGCGCATTGATCGCGAACGCCGAACCGGTCTGGTTCTGGCAATCGAGGCAGTGGCAGCAATGCGTGAACATCGGGCGCGATTTCAGCCGATAGCGCACCGCGCCGCAGGAACAGCCGCCTTCGAAAGTCTCGGTCATTTTGCCCTCCCGACCTCGACGGCCTTCCTGAACACAGTGGGCAGCACGTCAGCTTTCCCCCACCAGCCTTCGCCCACTGGCTCGGCGCTGGCCGCATATACATCAAGCGAAAGCGCGAAGTGCGTGAAAACGTGGTCGACTTTGCCGATCTTTTTCCAATCGGAGGGGACCGGCGCATGCGCCAGCGCTTCGGCGCGCGTCCACTTCTTTAGGCGCCAGTCGGTTGTCGGCAGTCCCGCCATGCCGCCGAGCAAGCCCTTCTCCGGCCGTCGCACAAGCCAGAAGGCGTCCTCGCGCGCGATGCGAAAGACGACGCCGTGCCGGCTTAGGCGTTCGGCTTTGGCCACGCGGCGCGGATACGTTTCTGGCGCGCCGCCCGCATGGGCGGCGCACGCTGCGGTCCACGGACACGCCTCGCACCGCGGCGCTTTCGGCGTGCAGACCGTGGCGCCAAGGTCCATCAACGCTTGCGCCCAATCGCCCGGCCGATCCGCGGCGACAAGGTCGCCCGCGAGAGCGCGAAGTTCTGTTTTTGCGTTCGGCAAGGGCGTCTCAATCGCATGCAGTCGAGCGATTACGCGCTCGACATTGCCGTCGACCACATTGGCCGGTTCGTCGAACGCGATCGCCGCGATGGCGGCGGCCGTGTAGGGCCCAACGCCGGGCAAAGCGCGCCAGCCTGCTTCCGTGGTTGGAAAGCCCTCGGCCGCCAAGCGCTGCGCCGTGGCGTGCAGATTACGGGCCCGGGAATAGTAGCCGAGCCCCGCCCAGGCGCCGAGAACCTCTTCGCGTGACGCGGCCGCGAGCGTAGCGACCGTCGGCCAGCGTTCGAGGAAGCGCGCGAAATAGGGAATGACCGCGGCGACCGTCGTCTGCTGCAGCATCACTTCGCTAAGCCAGACCGGGTACGGGTGCGCGCGCCCGCCGCGCGCGCGCCACGGCAAAGAACGTCCCTCGCGGTCGTACCAGCAGAGCAATGATTTGCGGAGGTTTTCCCGAGTCGCGGCGGTGTTATCCACAGCCGGGCGGGGGCTCCGGGCAAACGCGGGCATGGGGCCTCTTTACCCTTCTTTCATGGCTTTCCGATTCGCTTCGACGCCCATGCCCTCGCTTCGTGACCGATTCCAGCCGGCAACGGCGCAGAGCGCCGATGCGAAGGCTGAGACCAACGCGGCCAAGCTTCTTGCGAGCCGGCGCGGCAGAGCGAGCATCGCCCCGCCCCCCTCCGCGGGCAAGTCGGTGACCAAGCTCCTGAAGCCCCTTCTGAAGGACTCGGGCATGGGTCTTAGCGAGTTGAAGCGCCGTTGGCGCGAAGTGGCGGGCGAGAGTTTTTCGCGCGCTGCGCCGGAGAAGCTGGCGGGCGGGGTCCTGACGCTCTCCTGCCCCGGCGCGCTGGCGCCCTTTCTGCAGCAGCAGATCCCGCTCCTGATCGAGCGCCTGAAAACGGCAGGGGCAAAGGTGAGGATGGTGCGGATCGACCAGCGCGCCGCCGCGCGTCCGCCGGCCAACGTCCGCCCGCTCAGAACGCCGCTCACCCCTCCCGAAGAATCCGCCTTGGCGCAGGCGCTTGACCCGGTCAGCGACCCTGGCCTCAAATCGGCGCTGTTGCGGCTGGGACGCGCCGTCGCGCAGGGCTGAGGTTTCCTCCGGCGCCGAAAATCTCTAAGCCTCCCGGCTGCACTTCGGAGGTACGGGACATGGTCGCCATTGGGCGTCGCGAACTTATTTTGGCCGCCGGCGCGCTGGCGCTTGCGGGCTGCAACGGCGGGGGCGGCGCGAGCGTGAGCGCCGACGACATGGTGTTGGGCAACGCCAACGCCCCGGTGACCCTGGTCGAATACGCTTCCGCCACCTGCGGCCATTGCGCTGAGTTCCATGAGACCGCTTGGGAGCAACTCAAGACGAACTACATCGACACCGGCCGCGTGCGCTTCATCATGCGCGAATTCCCGACGCAGCCGGCGCCCGTGGCGCTCGCCGGCTTCCAGGTCGCCCGCTGCGGCGGGGCGACGCCCGAACAATACTTCGCGCGGCTGGGAGAAATCTTCCGCACGCAGCAGGCGCTGTTCCAGTCGCTCGGCGCCGACGGCGGGCGCCAGTACTTCATCAATTTGGGCGGCGCCGCCGGGCTCACCGAGGAGCAAGTGCTTCAATGCATCGCCGATAATGCGGGCCCGGGGCGCATCCAACGCAACCTTGAAGCAGCGCAGCGGGACAATGTAACCGGCACGCCCACCTTCATCATCAACGGCACGAAGTTCGACCAGGCGCCGACGTACGAGAACCTGTCGCGCGCGCTCGAAGCCGCCGGCGCCTAGGCGGGAAGGGCGCGCAGCCACGTGCAGATCACCGAGCTGCGCCTCCTGGGCTTCAAAAGCTTCGTCGATCCCGCGCGCGCGCCGATCGAACATGGCCTGACGGGCGTCGTCGGGCCGAACGGCTGCGGCAAATCCAATCTGCTGGAAGCCGTGCGCTGGGTAATGGGCGCGACCAGCGCCAAATCCATGCGCGCTTCCGATATGGACGACGTGATCTTTTCCGGCAGCGCCGGCAGGCCCGCGCGCGAACACGCGGAAGTCACGCTCGTTCTTGCAGATGCTGCAGGACGCGCGCCAGCGCCGTTTCACGCGGAAGACGTGCTGGAGGTTACGCGCCGCATTCGGCGGGGCCTTGGCTCGACCTATCGCATCAATGGCAAGGAAGTGCGCGCCAAGGACGTGCAGCTCCTTTTCGCCGACGCTGCGACCGGCGCGAATTCGCCGGCGCTGGTGCGCCAGGGGCAGATCAGCGAACTCATTGCCGCCAAACCGCAGAACCGCCGGCGCATTCTTGAAGACGCGGCCGGGATTGCGGGCCTGCACGCGCGCCGCCACGAAGCAGATTTGAAGCTCAAGGCGGCGGAAGCGAATCTGGCGCGGCTCGACGAAGTGCTCGCCGAAATCGAGGCGCAGGCCCAGAGCCTGAAAAAGCAGGCGCGTCAAGCCGAGCGCTATCGCGGGCTGGCGCAAACGCTGCGCGAGACCGAAGCCTTGCTGCTGCACCGGCGCTGGAGCGAAGCGCGCGAGCGCAATGCGGAAGCGCAGGCGATGCTGCGCGAGGCTGAACGCGCCGCCGCTGACGCGGCCCGCGCTGCAAGCGCCGCAGAGCGCGCGGCCGAAGAGGCGCGCGAGGCGCTCGGACCGCTGCGCGAGGAAGAATCGGTTGCGGGCGCTATTCTGCGCCGACTGGAAGGCGTGCGTGTGGGGCTCGAACGCGATCTTGCCGAGGCGGAAAGGGCGCTCGAGCGCTGCGACGCTGACGCCCAACGCGCTCTGGAAGAAGCCGAGCGCCTTCACGGTCTGAAGCGCGACGCCGAAGAGGCGCTGGCGCGTCTCGCGGAAGAAGCGCATGCGCTGGGGCCCGCTGACGGCGCCGCTGTCGAGGCGCAGCTGAAGGCGGCCCAGGATGCCGAGCGCGAAGCGGCGCAGCGGCGCGCTCAGGCTGAGGCGCAGCTCGAAGCGCTTGCGGCGGATGCAGCGGCGCAGCGCGCGCGTGCTCAAACGCTTGCGGATTCCGCAAACGCGGCGCGGGCGCGGCTCGCACGTCTCGAAGCGCAACAGCGCTCGCTCATAGAGCAGAGCGAGGCGCTGCCCGCGCCCGACGCGCTGGCGCAACAGATCGCAGAGGCCAAGGGGCGGGCCGAAGACGCGCACGGGCAAAGCGCCCGCTTGCGCGCCGAGTTGCAGGAGGCGGAAGCTGCGCTGAAACAGGCCGAAACTGCCGACGAGGCGGCGTGGACGCCCTATCGCGCCGCCGAGAAAGCGCTGCAGCAACTCGACGCGGAAGTGCGCGCCATCGAAAAGCTCGCCCCGCCCGAGGCGGCGAAATATCCCCCGGTGCTCGCTTCGATCGACGTGGAGCCTGGCTATGAGCGCGCGCTTGCGGCCGCGCTCGGCGAGGACATCGAAGCGTCCACGCACGCCGATGCGCCGGCGCGCTGGGCTGGCGCTGATGCGCCCGAGCCGTCCCTTCCCGCCGCCGCGCAATCGCTATCCGCCTTCGTGAAGGCGCCTTCGGCGTTGGCCGCACGTCTGGCGCTCATCGGCGTGGTCGACGCGAAAGACGGTGCGGCGCTGGCGAAGCAGCTGACGCCAGGCGCAAGGCTCGTCTCAAAGGAAGGCGATCTGTGGCGCTGGGACGGTTTCGTGCGTCGCGCCGACGCGCCCCAACCCGCCGCGGCGCGGCTGCAGCACAAGAACCGCCTCACGGCCGCGCGCGCCGAACTCGTCGCCGCCGAACAGCGACTGGCGGATGCTAAAACGATTTGGGAAAGCGCCAAGGCGCAGCGCCAGCAGCTTGACGCCAAAGCGCGCCAGTTGCGCGCAGAAGCCCCGAAGCGTGCGGCCGCCGAGGCCGAGGCTGCGCGCGAGGTGGAGCGGCTCGAAGCCGAGCGCGTGCGCTTGGCCGAGCGCAACGAGGCGCTACGCAGCCAATTGGCTGCGCTCGACGCAGAAATTGCCGAAGCGCGCACGGCGGCGGAGGCTGCGACGCACACCGCCGGCGAAGCGCCCGCCGAACCCGTGAGCCTAGAGGACGCTCGCGCCGCGGTGGAAGCTGCGCGCACAGCGGCGGCGGAAGCGAGCGCGGCAGCGCAGAGCTTAGTGCGCGACCGCGCGCAGCGCGATGCGCGCCGGAAAACGATCGAACAGGATAGCGCGCAATGGCGCACGCGCATTGCGAGCGCGGAGGCGCGGCTGGCGCAACTTGCCGCTGAGCTGGATGAGATCGAGCGCAGGCGCGATGCGGCCAAGGCGGCGCCGGGCGATGCGCGAGCGCGACTTGAAGCGCTGATGGACGAAGCGGGCGCGGCGGAAGAGCGGCGTGCGCGCGCGAGCGACCGCGTCGCGGAAGCCGAAGCGGCCGCACGCGCGGCGGCAGAACATGCCCGCGCCCTGGAGGAAGCGCACGCAGCCGCGCGCGAGCGGCGCGCCGCGGCCGAGGCCCATGCAGAAGCCGCGCAGGCCCGCGTCGAGGATGTTGTCGCGCACGCGCGCGAACAGACGGGTAAAGCGCCGGAGGAACTCGCGGGGCTGGCCGGCAATCTCCTTTCCGGCGCGCTGGGGACGGCCTCCATTCAGGAAATCGAGCGGCGGTTCGAGCGGCTTAAGGCCGAACGCGATGCGGCCGGACCGGTCAATCTGCGCGCGCAGGAAGAACTGGCCGAAACCCAAGAGCGCATCGCCACGCTGTCGCGTGAGAAGGAGGACGTCGCTCAGGGGGTGGCAAAGCTGCGTGGGGCGATCACAAAACTCAACAATGAAGGCCGCACGCGGCTCGTGCGCGCATTCGAAGAGGTGGATGCGCATTTTGCGCAGTTGTTCGCCACCCTGTTCGAGGGAGGTCAGGCGGCGCTGAAGCTCACCGAAAGCGAAGACCCGCTGGAGGCGGGGCTGGAAATCTTCGCACAGCCGCCGGGCAAGCGCCTCTCGCACCTCTCATTGCTTTCCGGCGGCGAGCAGGCGCTGACGGCCACCGCGCTCATTTTCGCGGTGTTCCTCGCCAATCCCGCGCCGCTCTGCGTGCTCGACGAAGTGGACGCCCCGCTTGACGACGCCAACGTCGACCGCTTCTGCCGGATGCTGGACGAGATGAAGCGGCTGACCACGACGCGCTTCATCGTCATCACCCACAATCCAGTGACCATGTCGCGCATGGACCGGCTCTATGGCGTGACTATGCCGGAACAGGGCGTCAGCCAGCTTGTGTCGGTCGACCTCGGCCGCGCCCAGGCATTGGCGGCGGAGTAATCCCTCGCCCCGCGCGCAGCGCGGGGGAGAGTGTCGGCGAAGCCGACTGGAGGAGACTTGCTTTTCCCCCTCCCCGAGCCCCTCCCCCGCTTTGCGGGGCGAGGGGAGAGTCACGCATAGCAGACAAGCAAATGCCGCACCCCGGTTTCCTTGACCCCCGGCCAACCCCTGCTAGTAATCCGCGCGCGCGAAGGGACGGCTCGGACGAGTCGCCCCCTTTTGCGCATCGACCGTTCAATGGCTGACAGAAAACCGCCGGAGGACGCCCTTTCAGACCTGCGCCGGCGCGTTGCCGAAGCACGGGGAGAAGGCGCCTCGAACGCCCCACCACCGCAGAGCGCGGCCTCTCTGGCGCTCCGCTTTGGCGGGGAGTTTGGCGCGGCGATTATTGTTGGCGCATTGCTCGGCTTTGGGGCGGATTATTTTCTCCACAGCGGACCGTGGGGGTTGATGATCGGCCTGGGGCTGGGGTTCGCGGCGGGCGTGGTGAATGTCGTGCGCACGGCGCAGTCGTTCAACAAGGCCAACCCGCCGGATCCGAACGCGCGATCGATTCCCGAGGACCAGGACTAGGACCGCACGTGTCGAACGATCCGATCCACCAGTTTCACATTAACCCCATCGTGCCGCTCGAAGTCGCGGGCGCCGACGCGAGCCTGACCAACGCCTCGCTGTTCATGGTCGCGGGCGTCGGGCTGACCGCCGCATTTTTCTACTGGGCAATGAAGCCCGCCGCCCTTGTGCCGGGCCGCGCCCAGGTCGTGGCGGAGACCGGATACAACTTCATCCACGGCATGGTGCGAGACGCCGCGGGCGACGAGGGCGTCAAGCGCTTCTTCCCGTTCGTGTTCACGCTCTTCCTCTGGATCTTCGCGGCGAACATGCTGGGCATGTTTCCGCTGTTCTTCACGCCGACCAGCCAGATCGTCGTCACTGCGACCATGGCGCTGATGGTGTTCTTGACCGTCATCGTCGTCGGCCTCGCCAAGAACGGCCTGAAGTTCTTCAAGCTATTCGTGCCGTCGGGCGTGCCGATCTACATCCTGCCCTTCGTGGTGCTGATCGAGATCATCTCGTTCTTCTCGCGCCCGCTTTCCCACGCGGTTCGTCTCTGGGCCAACATCCTCGCCGGCCACCTGGTGCTGAAGGTGTTCGCGGGTTTCGTGCCGATGATGGCCGCGGCCGGCGCGGTGGGCATTATCGGCTCGCTGCTGCCTCTCACCATGACCGTCGCGCTCTACGCGCTCGAATTCCTGGTCGCGTTCCTGCAGGCGTATGTGTTCGCACTGCTGACCTGCATCTATCTGAACGACGCCCTTCACCCTGGCCACCACTAGGCCATCGCAAAGAGAAAGCTGGAGAAAGAGAAATGGACGCTGAAGCAGCGAAACTGATCGGGGCAGGCATCGCCGCCATCGGCATGGGCGGGGCCGGCATCGGCGTCGGCATCATTTTCGGCAACTTCCTGCAGGGCGCGCTGCGTAACCCTTCGGAAGCGCCAAAGCAGTTCGGCAACCTCATCTTCGGCTTCGCGGTGACGGAAGCGCTTGGCATCTTCTCGCTGCTGATCGCGCTCCTGCTGCTGTTCGTGTTCTGATCGGAGCAAGCCAATGGCGGCCCACCCGCCCGCGACCGTCGACTCTCACGCTGCAGAAGCGGCGCTGGGCGCTGCCGAGGCAGGCGCGCATGGCGGCGAAGCCGCGGGCGCATTCCCGCCGTTCGACATCACGCTCTTCGCCAGCCAGCTGATCTGGTTCGCGATCACGTTCACGCTGCTCTACCTGGTTGTCTCGCGCTTCGTGTTGCCTCGCGTGGCGAGCGTGCTGGAGCGGCGCGCCGGCGCGGTGAAGCACGATCTCGACCAGGCGGCGCAGAAGAGCGCCGACGCAGAAGAGGCGCGCGTGACGATGGAGCGCGCGATCGCCAAGGCGCGCGCCGATGCGCGCGCCATGATCGAAGCGGCGCGCGCCGACATCACGGCGAAGCTCACTGCTGAGCAGGAAGCCGTCGAGAAACGGCTCGCCGAGCGGATCGCCGCGGCCGAGGGCCGTGTCGAGGCAGCGCGGCAGAAGGCGCTCGCGGAAGTGCCGGCAATAGCCGAAGCGCTGGCGCGCGAGATCGCCGACAAGCTGACGCCCTCGCGCTCCTCGCCGGCGCCGCGCCAGCGCGTTGCGGGAGAAGCATGATGGCCGCCTGGTTCGGCGACGCGACGAACATCGCCTTAATCGCCTTCATCCTCTTCTTTGTACTGCTCTGGTATCTCAAAGTGCCGACGATGATCCTGTCGGCGCTCGACGCGCGTTCGGCGGCCATCGCCAAGGAGCTGCATGACGCGCGCCGCATGCGCGAGGAAGCCGAGAAGCTGCTGGCCGAGTATCAGGCCAAGCGGACGCAGGCTGAGGAAGAGGCCAAGGCGATCGTCGAAACAGCGAAGGAACAAGCCGCCGCCGTGGCCGAAGAAACCCGCCAGTCGATGATGGCGGCCATGGCGCGGCGCGAAAAGCAGGTCGACGACCGCATCGCCAACGCCGAGACCAAGGCCGTCGACGAAGTCCGCGCCGCAGCGGCGGAAGCCGCCATCGCCGCCGCCGAGCGCATGATCCGCGAGCGCATGAACGACGAAACGCAGTCGGCGCTCGTCGAGGAAGGCGTCGGCGAAATGAAACGCAAGTTCGGGTAGCGTCTCCCGTCATTCCGGGGCGCTGCGCCGCGGCCAACGCGGCATCCAACGAAAAGATGGCCGCTGACGCTGGATTCGGATCGCGCTTCGCGCGTCTGGAATGACGGCTGTTGCATCGCCAGCGCTGTTGTGAGATGACTCCCGCTGCCGGGCCTAACGCGGGCGCCCGGTTAGACGGCATTCGTCCAAGTCCCGCTCCGATCCCGCATGGGAAGGAGCGCGCACATGACGAAACGTCTCGAAGCCATCCTCCAGGAAGTCATCGACGGCCGCAGGCCCTCCACATGGGTCACGCGCGCGCGCCCGAAGATCGATCGCATCGCCTGCCCCTGGGCCGTGCTGCGCTTCATCGATCCCGACGCGACGATCCTCTACGTGCCGACCGAGCGCGTGCTCGAAACCGCAGCGGCGGAAACGGCCGTGGCGTTCGACATTCCCGGCGCGCCCATTTCGCACGAGGGTGAATTCTGCAGCTTCGACACCCTACTGAAGCGCTTCGACTTACTGGGCGATCCCGGCCTTGCCGCGCTTGCGCCGATCGTGCGCGGCGCCGACACCGATCGTCATGGCACGGCGCCGGAAGCCGCGGGTTTGCACGCGATTTCCCTGGGATTGGCGCAGAATTACGATGACGATCACGCGCTGCTGCGCCAGGGGCTCGTCATTTACGATGCACTCTATGCCTGGGCGACGCGCGCACGCGGCGAGCGCCATGCGTGGACGCCCGGCCGATGAGCACGCTGCTGCTGACCCGCGCGGAGATCGCGGGCTTGATGACGCCGACCGATTATTTGGGCGCTGTGGAGGCTGCTTTCCGCGCTTCCAAGCAGGGTCTCACGGAATCGCCGCTGCCGATGGCCATCCACGGGCTCGGCGGCGGGGCCTTTCATGCCAAAGGCGCGGCGATGTTGGGCGACAAGAAGCTCGCCGCGCTCAAGCTCAACGGCAACTTTCCGGGCAATCCCGCGCGAGGCTTGCCCACCATCCAAGGGGCGATCCTTCTCTGCGACGCCGAGACCGGCGCGTTGCTGGCGATCATGGACTCAATCGAGATCACGCTGCGGCGCACGGCGGCGGCGAGCGCGCTCGCGGCAAAGCACCTTGCGCGCGAAGGCGCGGAAACTGTCGCGATCGTAGGATGCGGCGCGCAGGCGATGACGCAGCTCGAGGCGCTGGCCAATGTGCTCCCGCTCAAACGCGGAATCGCATTCGACGCGGTTCAAGAGAAAGCGGATGCCTTCGCCGCCGCAGCCAGCAAGGCGCTGCCCTTCCGCGCCGCGAAGTCCTTGCACGAAGCGACGCTCGGCGCGGATGTGATCGTCACCTGTACGACCGCACGCGCGCCGATCCTTGACGTTGGCGACGTTTCGCCCGGCGCCTTCGTCGCCGCGGTGGGCGCCGACAATCCTGAAAAGAGCGAGATCGCGCCGGCGCTGCTGGCCCGCGCCGCCGTCGTTGCCGACGTGCTGACTCAATGTCTCGTGATGGGGGATCTGCACCATGCGGTGAAGGCGGGCTCGATGACTGCGGGCCAAGTTCGCGCCGAACTCGGTGATCTCGTAGTGGGCGCCAAGACTGGCCGCATGCACGACGACGAGATCATCGTCTTCGATTCCACCGGCACGGCCATCCAGGATGTCGCGAGCGCCGCTCGGGTTGTCGAGCGCGCGAGGGCAGCCTGCATCGGCATTGAAATCAGCCTGAATTGAGGAACTCATGCCCGACATCATTCCGATCACCGTCGTTGACAGTTCTTCGCTGGCCTCGTGGCTTGAATCGCACCCGCACTATCGCGAATGGGCAAAAAGCAACGGGTTTAAGGCCGAGCCAGGAACGCATCTCGTGTTGCCAAGCGCAGAACGCGCTGCCGAACGCGTGCTTGCTGCGCCGAACGCAGGCGCGCCAGTCTGGGCGTTCGCTGGATTGCCCACAGCGTTGCCTGAGGGACGCTATCGGCTTGAAGCCCCCCTCGGTCGCGCGCAAGCGACCGACGCCGCACTTGGCTGGCGCCTCGGAGCCTATTCGTTCCGGCGCTACAAGGCCCCAAAGCGCGCGCCCGCTGAACTCGAATTGCCGGCGGAGACGGATGGAGAAGAAGTCGAACGCCTG
>Ga0209172_10001802_pt1 | contig 42327 bp, 41 predicted proteins | sample LarsenN4metaG_FD_184113 | JGI IMG/M metagenome (GOLD analysis project Ga0209172, IMG submission 184113) | Hot spring sediment bacterial and archeal communities from British Columbia, Canada, to study Microbial Dark Matter (Phase II) - Larsen... ... | reverse complement strand
ACCTGTCCGGATCGGGGGCAGGCCGCCTCGCGCACGCTACGCCTGACGGCGGGGCCGTCAGCTCTTCTTCAGCTGCACCGGAACGAAACGCGTCTCAGAGCCGCTCTTGACGCGCATCAGCACCGCCTTGCGCCCGAGCTTGGTGGCCTCCTTGACGCCGTTGGCCAGGTCCTCGGGGGTCTTCACGGCCAGGTCGTTGATGGCCACGATCACGTCGCCCGAGCGGATGCCCTTCTGGGCCGCGTCCGAGCTGCTGTCCACGTCGGTGACCACCACGCCGTCCTTGTTGGGGCCGGTGCCAGGCGCCACCGTGAGGCCCAGCTGCTCGAGCTCGGTGCCCTTGGTCTCGGCCGGCGCCTTGCCGCTCTCGGCCTTGGCCAGCTCCTTGCCGGAGGGGAACTGTCCGAGCTTGACGGCGACCGTCTGCTCCTTCTGGCCGCGCAGGATGCGCACCTCCACCTTGGTGTTGGGCGCATAGCCGGCGATCTGGCGGGCGAGGTCGCGGCTGTCGGCCACCTTGTTGCCGTTGACGGACAGGATCGTGTCGCCGTTCTGCAGGCCGGCCGCGGCGGCCGGGCCGCCCGGCGTCACCTCGCTCACCAGCGCGCCCTTGGCCTCGTTGAGCCCGAGGCTTGCCGCCGTGTCCTCGTCGACGTTCTGGATCTTCACGCCGAGCCAGCCGCGGCTCACCGAGCCCGTGCTCTTGAGCTGCTCCACCACCTCCTTGGCGGTGCGGGCGGGGATGGCGAAGGCGATGCCGACGTTGCCGCCCGAGGGGCTGTAGATCGCGGTGTTGACGCCCACCACCTCGCCGTCGAGGTTGAAGGTGGGGCCGCCGGAGTTGCCGCGGTTAACGGCGGCGTCGATCTGCATGTAGTCATAGGGGCCGGAGCCGATGTCGCGGCCCTGGGCCGAGACGATGCCGGCCGTCACCGTGCCGCCGAGGCCGAACGGATTGCCGACCGCCACCACCCAGTCGCCGACGCGCGGCACCTGGTCGGAGAACTTGACGAACGGGAACGCCTTGTTGGCGCCCTTGATCTTGAGCAGCGCGATGTCGGTGCGCGCGTCGGCGCCGACCAGCTCGGCCTCGTACTTGTTGTCCTTGTCGAAGCTCACCTGGATCTTGGTGGCGTTGTCGATCACGTGGTTGTTGGTGACCACGTAGCCGTCGGCCGAGATGACGAAGCCCGAGCCCTGTGCCAGCGACGGCCGCGGCGTGCCGGGGCCAGGCAGGCCGCGCCACTCCTTGGGCAGGTTCTTGAAGAACTCGTTCAAGGGGTGGTCGTCGGGCAGGTCGGGGAAGAAGTCGCGCGGGGTGTTCTTCGGGCTGCCCTTGGGCCCCTGGGCGACCTTGGGCGCGCCGCCGTTCGTCACGTGGATGCTCACCACAGCGGGCTTCACTCGCTCCACCACGTCGGCGAAGGACGCCGGCGCCCGTCCGTCGCCCTTGAACTGCGCATGCACGGGCTCGCGGAAGGGGATGCCCAGCCCGACCGTACCGGCCAGCGCCAGGCCGGCGATGGCGGAGGCGTACGCCAGGCGACGGGTGCCGGCGCGTGGCGCACGGACGTTGGCAAGAGAGCGGTTCATGCGATTGACCTCGGATGTGGAAGCGACAGGAGATGGCACCTGCCCCGCAGTCCATATAGGCAGCCTGCCCTTACGGCGCTGTTGCGACCACATTAAAAGTTGGTAATGCCGCGCTTCCGGCTGCGGCGATTCCCGCTAAGATCGGGTCCATGCACGGGCAGCGACGAGGGTGGGGCAAGGGCGGCGGCATTCGCTGCGCCGCCGTGATGGCCGCCGCCCTGGTGGCGGCGAGCGGGGCCGGCTCGGCGGGGCCTCCGGCCCGGATCGGGGCCGGCCAGGCGCCCGCCGCCGCGGCGATCCCGGTCGCCGTGTTCGGCCGGGACGACCGGGTGCCGGTGCCAGCCGGCCTGCGCGAGGTGCAGGAGAAGATCGGCCTGCTGTTCAGCGCCCGCGGCCGCACCGTGTGCACCGCCTTCTGCGTCGGCCGCGATATCGTCGCCACCGCCGGCCACTGCCTCCACCGCATCGCCGGCGAGCGGCCGCCCCACGCCGCCGACTTCACCTTCGCGCGCAACTTCGATGCGCTGCGCGACCCCGTCCGCATCGCCGGCCACGCCTCGGGGGCGGCTTCCCAGCACGTGATGTCGGGCGCTACCAGCCTCAGCGTGCGCCCGCCCATCGACGCCACCCGGGACTGGGCCTTCGTGCGGCTGGCGAGGCCCGCCTGCACCAAGGGCGGGCTGCCCGTGCGCGTGCTGCCGGTGGAGCAGATCGTGAGCGAGGCCGCGGCCGGCCGCGTCTTCCAGATCGCCTATCATCGCGACTACTCGCCCTGGAAGCTCGCCCTGTCGCGCCCCTGCGGCGTTGCCCGCAGCTTCGAGGCGGCCGACTGGAGCCGCATTGCGCGCGACTTCTCTGCGCCCGACACCCTCATCCTGCACACCTGTGACACGGGCGGGGCCTCCTCGGGCTCTCCCCTCCTCCTCGACGGGCCGGACGGGCCGGAGGTGATCGGCATCAACGTGGGCACCTACGTGCACTCGCGGGTGCTGATGCAGAAGGGCAAGGTGGCAAGGCGGCTCAAGGCCGACACCATCGCCAACACGGCCGTGGCGAGCGCCGCCTTTGCCGACAAGCTCGATGCCTTCCGCAGAGCGGCCATCCTCGGCTCGCCGGCCCAGGTGCGCGAGCTGCAGGCGCTGCTCGCCGGCCGCGGCCTGTTCGCCGGCAAGGCCGACGGCACCTACGGGCCGGAGCTGCGCAGCGCCATCGAGGCCTACGAGAAGGCCGAGGGCCTGCCGGTGACCGGCCTTGCCAGCGAGGCCATCCTGAAGCGGCTCGGCGCCGGCGCAGGCGCGGCCGACCGCGCCCCGCGCAAGGCCGGGCGGCGGGCGAGGTCCTAGGCGCGGGGCCGAGACACCCTGACGCAGTCTTGATCGCATGTGACCGGTTTGGTCCTCGCCCCGGCTTCGCGCTTGCCGTATATCGGAGGCAGATCGCCCGCCCGGGCGTCCGTCGCAACGATCAGAGAAGGGAGAAACCCCGATGCTCAGCCGCCGCACCTTCGCGCTGGCCGGCGTTTCCGCCGCCGCGCTGCTGGCTGCCCTGCGCCTGTCCACTCAGGGGGCCGCCGAGTCCGCCGCGGCCAAGAAGTTCGAGGTCACCAGGACCGACGAGGAGTGGAAGAAGATCCTGACGCCGGAGCAGTACTACGTGCTGCGCAAGCACGGCACCGAGCGCGCCTTCACCAGCCCGCTCGACAAGCTCTACGAGCCCGGCACCTACCACTGCGCCGGCTGCGACCTGCCGCTGTTCTCCTCCACCACCAAGTACAACAGCGGCACCGGCTGGCCGAGCTTCTATGCGCCCCTGGAGAATGCCATCGGCACCAGCGTCGACCGCAGCTTCCTCATGGTGCGCACCGAGGTGCACTGCCGGCGCTGCGGCGGCCATCTGGGCCACGTGTTCGACGACGGACCCAAGCCCACCGGCCTGCGCTACTGCATGAACGGCGTCGCCTTGAAGTTCGTGCCCGACAAGAAATCGTCCTGACGGACGCCGCGCCACCCACACGAGGCCCGACCCGATGCTCGCACGTCTTGCTTCTGCCGGCCTGCGCCGGCTCGCCCCCCTGGCGCTGGTCGCCGGCATCTCGGCCGCCGCCGCCCAGACCGTCCCGGCCCAGAAGGCGGAGGGCACCCTCGCCGTCGCCGTCTTCGCCGGCGGCTGCTTCTGGTGCGTGGAGGAGGCGTTCGAGAAGGTGCCGGGCGTGATCCGCGCCGTCTCGGGCTACACCGGCGGCACCGTCGAGAAGCCCACCTACGAGCAGGTGTCCAGAAAGTCCACCGGCCACTACGAGGCCGTGCAGGTCACCTACGATCCGAGCAAGGTCACCTATCCTCAGCTCGTGGACTGGTTTTGGCGCAACATCGATCCGGTCGATGCGGCGGGCCAGTTCTGCGACAAGGGCAGCCCCTACTACAGCGCCATCTTCTATGCCGACGAGGAGCAGAGGAAGGTGGCCGAGGAGAGCAAGAAGGCGCTCGAGACGTCCGGCCGCTTCAAGGAGCGGATCGCCACCAGGATCCTGCCGGCCGCCGCCTTCTGGGTGGCGGAGGACTACCATCAGGACTACTACAAGAAGAATCCGCTGCGGTACGGCTACTACAAGACCGCCTGCGGCCGCGCCGAGCGGCTCGAAAAGATATGGGGCCCGCCCAAGCCGCCTCAGACGCTCACCCAGTAGCAGCCGCGGGCCGGCCCCGCCCGCCGGTCGCCCCGCCGCCGGTGGCGCGAGGGGGCTTGCGGCTGCCCTTTTCGTCCTCCTCCTGCCTGCCGATGGGGCATTGTGCCCGCGCCGCGCCAGTCGCGCTCCCGCCGCGGATTGGCTAGGCTGGATCGAGCCACCAGCCGACACAGGAGGAGAAAATGCGGATTGGCACACTGTTGCGCGCGGGCGTACTGGCCGCGCTCGCCCTCGGCATCGCCGGCGCGGCCGCGCGCGCCGACGTGCTCGAGGACATCAAGAAGCGCGGCACGCTCATCGTCGGCGTGAAGCCCGACTACAAGCCGTTCGGCTTCCGCGATCCCTCCGGCGCGCTGATCGGCCTGGAGCCGGACCTGGCCGCCGACGTGGCCAAGAAGCTCGGCGTCAAGCTCGAGCTGGTGCCGGTGATCTCGGCCAACCGCATGGAGTTCCTCAACCAGGGCAAGATCGACCTGATGATTGCCACCATGTCCGACAAGCCGGAGCGTCGGAAGGTGGTGCAGGTGATCGAGCCGCTCTACTACTCCGATGCCGTCAACATCCTGCTCAGGAAGGACGCCCCGGTGAAGAGCTGGGAGGACCTCAAGGGCAAGAAGCTGTGCGGCACCACCGGCGCCTTCTACAACAAGGACGTGGCCCAGAAGTACGGCCCCGAGATCGCCTCCTTCGACGGCTCCGAGAAGCCGCTGCTCGCGCTCAAGAACAACGACTGCATCGGCTACCTCTACGACCAGACCTTCATCGTCGGCAAGCTCTCCGACCCCGACTGGAAGGACGGCTATCACATGCCGCTTTCCGGCATCATGGAGACGCCCTGGGCCATCGCCGTGAAGCCCGGCGAGACCGCCTTCCAGAAGTTCATGGAGGACATCAGCAAGGAGTGGATGAAGTCGGGGCGCATCGTCGAGCTCGAGAAGAAGTGGGGCGTGCCGCCCACCGACTACGCCAAGCGCATGCACGAGAAGTTCAAGAGCGGCAGCTGAGGCGATAGGGGTCGACCACGAGGGGGCGGGCGCCCGCACCGGGCGTGCCGCCCTCTCCTTTGGCGCGAAGGCAGCATGCAGCCGATCTACGACTGGTTCCGCGACTTCTACGAGCGGACCGGCATCAATCTGCCCTTCATCTACGACGACTTCGACCGTGCCCGCATGGTCAAGGGCTTCTTCCTGACGCTCGAGCTCGCCGTCGTCACCATCATCCTGTCCATCCTGGTCGGCATCGCCGGGGCCTGGCTGCAGGGCTCCAGGCTCGTGTGGATCCGGCGCCTGGTGGCCGGCTTCATCTCCATCTTCCGCAACACGCCGCCGCTCGTTCAGATCTACTTCTTCTACTTCGGTCTCGGATACCTGCTGCCGCGCATCCCCGACGGGTCGGGCGCGCTGGTGCCCATGATCTCCAACGTGCAGTGGGCCATCATCTCGCTGTCGCTGTTCGCCGGCGCCTTCAACATAGAGATCTTCCGCTCCGGCATCGAGGCCATCCCCAAGGCCACGGTGGAGGCGGCCACCAGCCTCGGCCTCACGCGCTGGCAGGTCTACCGCCTCGTCGTGCTGCCGATCGCGGTGCGCGTGTGCCTGCCCGCGCTCGGCAACAACCTCGTCAACCTGGTCAAGACCACCAACCTCGCCTACGCCATCGCCGTGCCCGAGCTGCTCTACGTATCCAAGCAGATCTGGTCGGACGCCACCAACGTGCGCGAGATGATGATCTTCGTGCTCCTCGCCTACCTGTGCCTGGTGTTCGCGCTCGTGGCCGTCCTCGGCGCCATCGAGCGCCGGCTCGCCATCCCCGGCTTCGGGCCGGAGCGGACGAAGGACATGCCCCGCTACGGCGACGTGGTGGTGCCGCTGCCCGCGCCCGCCGCAGCCGACGACAAGGCCGGCCGGCCGGCCATCGCCCGCATGGCGCTGCTGTTCGCGGTCCTGCTCGCCTCGGGCGCCACGCTCGCGCTCGCCCAGTCGGGAGCCGCTCCCAAGGCCTCCGCCATCGAGGTGCTCGTCCGCTGGGCCCCGCTGCTGCTGTGGGGCTTCGCCTTCAACATCCTGATCTCGCTCTTGGCCATGGCGGTGGGCACGGCCGCCGGAGTCCCGGTCGGCATCGCCCAGCTGTCGGGGTATCGCCTCGTGCGGGCGCCGGCGCGCCTGGTCACGCAGGTGTTCCGCAACTCGCCCTGGCTGGTGCTGCTCTTCCTGTGCATGTTCCTGCTGCCGTTCGAGATCCGCGTCCTCGGCCTGCGCATCCCCTTCCCCGATTGGGCCAAGGCCATCCTGGGCTTCGCCCTGCCGGTGATGGCCAACACCTCCGAGATCGTGCGCGGCGCGATCCGCTCGATCCCGGTGGGGCAGTGGGACGGGGCCATGGCGCTCGGCCTCACCCGCGCCCAGACGCTGGGGCTCGTCATCCTGCCGCAGTCGGTCAAGCGCATGCTGCCGCCGTGGATGAACCTCTACTCGCTGATCGCCATGTCGACGGTGAACGCCTCGGTGGTGGGCGTGAGCGAGATGATCACCCTCACCTCGCAGGTGCACGCCGCCGAAGGCTCGCGCCCGGAGCTGCTGGCGCCGCTCTATGCCTTCTCGCTCGTGTGCTTCTTCGCCTACTGCTACCCGATCGGCAAGTGGACCCAGGCGCTGGAGCGGCGCTTCCAGGTGCGCTGAAGCCTCAGGCGGGAAAGCGCGCGGCGTAGGGCTCGGGCGGCAGGCGCAGCACCCTGACGAGGCAGGACACCGTGCGGTAGAAGCCGGCGAGCAGCAGCAGCTCCAGCATCGCCTCCTCGCCGAAGCGGCCGCGCAGCTCCGCCCACAGGGCGTCGTCGACGTCGCAGGCGTCGATCACGGCATCGCACAGGCGCAGCAGCAGGCGCTCCTCCGCAGCCCAGCAGGCATCCTCCGGCCCGCCGCGCACCAGCGAGCGCAGCTGGGCGTCGTCGAGGCCGACGCGACGCGCAAAGAACGCCACGTGAACGCCCCACTCGTACTCCGCCCCGCAGCGGGCGGTGACGCGGTCGATCACGATCTCGCGCTGGCGCAGCGTCAGGTGGCCGCAATCGAGCAGGCCCCCGCCCATGAAGCGGGCGAACAGGCGCCGGTCGCGCGCCAGCGTGCGAAAGAGCAGGAGCGGAGGCACGCCTGCCGGCATGAGTGCGGCCAGGCGCGCCTCGATCTCGGGCGGATAGGGCGGCTCGGCCGGGGATATGCGCGGGGATGGCGGCATCGGGCTCTCCTGTGCTATCGTTTCCATAGCATGGACCTTCGGCCTCTGCTACGGAAAAAATAGCATGGCGGCACCCCTGCCGGGACGGCGCGTGCGCGGCTCGGCCGGCGGCCGGCCGGTCATGGCCCTCCTCGACCTGCTCGGCCGCCGCATGGCGCTGCGCATCCTGTGGGAGCTGCGGGCCGGCCCGCTCACCTTCCGCGCCCTGCAGGCGGCCGCCGCCACCAACCCGAGCGTCCTCAACGCGCGCCTGGCCGAGCTGCGCGAGGCCCGCATCGTGGAGCACGGCGAGGCGGGCTACGCCCTCACCGCCGCCGGCCGCGACCTCCTCGAGCGGCTGCTGCCGCTGAGAGACTGGGCAGAGGACTGGGCACGCCAGCTCGCGCGCCGGCCGGGGCGCGGGGGCTAGCCGCGGGGACCGCGCTGGCCCCGCAGCGGCGGCGCGGCGTAGTCGGGCGCGCACACGATCTGGCCCTGGGGCAGGCGCTCCACCGCCACCGACACGCCGTAGACGGCGCGCAGGCGCTCGGGCGTGAGCACCTCGGCCGGCGGCCCGTGGGCGAGGAGCCGGCCGCCGTCGAGCAAAGCCACGCGGTCGCCGACCGAGAAGGCATGGTCGGGGTCGTGGGTGGAGAGCAGCACGGCGAGGCCCCTGCCGGCGAGGCGGCGCACCTCGGAGAGCACCACCACCTGGTTGCCGAAGTCGAGGCTGGCGGTGGGCTCGTCCATGACCACGGCGGGGGCGTCCTGGGCCAGCGCCCGGGCGATCAGGGCGAGCTGGCGCTGGCCGCCGCTGATGCGGGTGTACTCGGTCTGGGCCAGGTCGGCGATGCCCAGCGTGGCGAGCGCGTCCGTGGCCCTGCCCCGATCCTCGCGCGTGGGGGCCGCGAACAGGCCCAGGTGCGCGGTGCGGCCCATCACCACCATGTCCAGGACGGTGAACGGGAAATGGGCCGCGTGTGCCTGGGGCACGTAGGCGACACGGCGTGCGACCTCGGCGCGCGTGAGCCGGGCCAGACCCTTGCCGGCTATGCGCACCTCCCCGGCCTGTGCCGGCAACAGCCCCAGCATGGTCTTGAACAGGGTGGTCTTGCCCGAGCCGTTGGGCCCCAGCAGGCACAGCACCTCGCCGGGGTGCACCTCCAGGTCCACGCCGCGGCCCACCGGCCTGGCCCCGTAGCCGAAGCCCAGGCCGACGGCCGCAATCAGGGGCGCCCGGCTCATGACCAGCCCTCGCGGCCCTTGGCCAGGAGCCACAGGAAGAACGGGGCACCGACCACGGCGGTAAGGATGCCGATCGGCACCTCGATGCGGGCCATGGTGCGGGCGAGCGTGTCCACGAGCAGCAGGTAGCCGGCACCCAGCAGCATGGCGGTCGGCAGCAGGCGGTCGAAGCTCGGGCCCACCGCCATGCGGGCAATGTGCGGGATGACCAGGCCGACCCAGCCGATCACGCCCGACACCGCCACCACGCTCGCCGTCATCAGCGTGGCGGCGGCGATGACGATGAGCCGCAGGCGCCCCGCCTCGATGCCCAGCGCCTTGGCCTCCTCGTCGCCGAGCGAGAGCACGTTGATGCGCCAGCGCAGCGCCACCAGCGGCACCAGCCCTGCCAGCACCAGCGGCGCCGCCGCCCACACCTCGGCGCGGCGCACGGCGGAGAGGCTGCCCAACAGCCAGAAGACGATGGCCGGCAGCTGATCGTAGGGATCGGCCAGGATCTTGAGGAGCGAGACGGCCGCCCCCGCCAGGGCGCCGACCACCACGCCGGCGAGCACCAGCACCAGGATCGGCTCGCGCCCATGCACCATGGAGGAGACGGCATAGACCAGCGCGACGGTGGCAAGCCCCGTGACGAATGCGGCAAGCTGGATGCCGATCACCGGCAGCGACAGGAAGATGCCGAGCACGGCGCCGAGCCCGGCGCCGGTGGACACCCCAAGAATGTCGGGCGACACCAGCGGATTGCGGAAGAGCGTCTGGTAGGCGGCTCCCGCCGCCGCGAGCGCGGCGCCGACCAGCGCGGCGGCGGCGATGCGCGGCAGCCGCACCTCGAACAGCACCGTGTCGATCTGGCCCTGGGGCGCGCCGCCGGCGAGGCGCCGCCCGAAGGCCGCCAGGATGTCGGCGAGCGACAGCGGGTAGGCCCCGACCAGGGCGGCGGCCATCATTCCGGCGCACAGCAGCGCGGCAAGCCCCAGCGGCAGGCTCGCGCGGCTGGCGGAGAGGCCCGACGGCAGCAGGGGGCGGAGACGCTGACGGGGTGGCTTCTGTGGCATGCGGATCCGTGGCGCTCCGCGCTCTCGTGCCCGGTCGGGAGGCCGGCGAACCGATCCTAGCGCAAGTCCGCCGCCGCCGGCGCACCCCGCCGGCCGGCGCGCGGCTCAGCCGCGGCGCCGCTTCTGCGCCTTGAGCGCGGCGCGCACCGTGCGCGGCACGTACCGCCGCCGTTGCAGCGTGCCGCCCCTGCGCACCGGCGCGCGCTTGCCGTAGCGCGCCAGCACGCTCGGGTGGATGCTCTCGTTGACCGTCTCCCGGTCGCCCGGGAGGAGGCTTGTGCGCCACATGCCGAGGATGGCCCGGCGCAGCGCCGAGACGCCCTTGCGCTGCTGCCTGAGGAGCCGGACGAAGGGGAGCAGGCGGCTCACCCGGTAGATGCCGTCGGAGGTGGGCGACACCAGCTCGCCCAGCGGGTCGGGCCGCGTCGTCCTGCGCAGATGCTCCAGGTCGACGGCCAGCGGCGTCGTCTGTGCCATGCGCTCGGCGAGCCACAGCAGGGCAATGTCGGAGAGGGCGCTGTCCTTGTAGCCGCCGCCCACGTTGGCATGGCAGCCGGCGAACCACACCTGCTCGATGAGCTGGCCGGCCGGGGGCGCCGTGCCCTTGCGCACGGTCCACAGCGTCGGCGCGAAGGGCCCGCGCGGCTCGTCGATGGCGAGCGCGTGCAGGCCCACCTCCACCTGCGGCGACAGCTCGGTGTGGTGGAGCGGCAGCAGCTCCTTGATCATGGCGCGGCCGATGAGGGGGATGCCCAGGTTGCCCACCGTGTCCCACACCGCCACGCACTTGATGGGCACCGGGTAGTGCGCCTTGGCGCGCAGGGCGGCGAGGCGGGCGGCGTCGGGCCCGAGCTTGTCCTGCTCGTAGCAGTCCCATACCTCGGCCACGGCCTCCGGCGAGGCCTGGCGCGCGATGCCCGCCAGCGCAACCATCCCGGCCAGGCTGCGCGCCTGGAACGCGCCGCGCGAGAACCCGACGAGGTAGATCTCGTCGCCCTCCTCGTAGGCCTCGCACAGGAAGCGGTAGCCGCCGCAGATGCGCTCGCCGACGCCGAGGCCGATGGCGCCCACCGTGAACGTGAGCCGGCCGAGCTCGGGAGCGGTGGCGATGCCGATCTCGTAGTGGACGAGCTGGCGCACGCCGAGCGCGTCGGCAGCCGGCACCGCGCGCTGCAGCTTCACCACGTTGGTGATCTCGTCCTCCCGGTCGGGCCGGTTCCACGTGCCGTCGAAGAAAACGACGAGCCGCTTCATGATGCGCCCCCCTCGCTCGAGCCCCGGCCGAGCCTAGCACCCGGGCGCCTGCCTTGCAGCGCTCGCGGCCGCGCCCCATGGGGTTGGCGCTCAGCCCGGCCCCCGCATGGGGGAGAGGCGCGTCACGTGCCCCATCTTGCGTCCCGCGCGGGCCTCGCGCTTGCCGTAGAGGTGCAGGCAGGCGCCGGGCTCGGCGGCGAGCCGGCGCCAGTCGTTGGCCTCCGGCCCCAGCAGGTTCACCATCACCGCGTCCGAGTGGCGCTCGGCCGAGCCGAGCGGCCAGCCGGCCACCGCGCGCACGTGGTTCTCGAACTGGCTCACCGCGCACGCCTCGATGGTCCAGTGGCCGGAGTTGTGCACCCGCGGCGCGATCTCGTTGACCATCAGGCGCTGCGCCTCGGGCGCCTCCGGCCCGAGATGGAACATCTCCACCGCCAGCACGCCCACGTAGCCCAGCGCGTCGGCGATGGCGGCGGCGATGGCGCGGGCGCGGGCGAGGTCGGCCTCGGGCAGCCCGCACGGCACCACCGAGCGGCGCAGGATGCCGCCCTCGTGGGTGTTGGCCGGGCAATCGTAGAAGACGTGCGCGCCGGCGGCATCCCTCACCACCAGGGCCGACAGCTCGAGGGCGAAGGCGATGCGCTTTTCGAGCACGGCAGGGACGCGCCCTATGCGCGCCCAGGCCGCCTCGGCGTCCTCGCCAGGCGTCAGGCCCGCCTGGCCCTTGCCGTCGTAGCCGAGGCGGCGCGACTTGAGGATCGACGGCGCGTCGAGCTCGGCCAGCGCGGCCGCGGCCTCGGCGGGACTGTCCACGGCGCGGAAGGGGGCCACGGGGATGCCGAGCGCGGCGATGAACTCCTTCTCCGCCAGCCGATCCTGCGCCACCTCCAGCGCCTTCGCTCCCGGCCTCACCGGCACCAGGCCGGCGAGATGGCGCGCCGTCTCCACCGCTACGTTCTCGAACTCGTAGGTGACGGCGTCGACCTGCGCGGCGAACGCCGCCAGCGCGCCCCGATCGTCGAAGGCGCCGCGGCTGGTGCGGGTGGCCACATCGAAGGCGGGGCCGCTCTCCTCGCAGTAGATGTGCGTCTTCAGGCCGAGGCGGGCCGCGGCGACTGCCAGCATGCGGCCGAGCTGGCCGCTGCCGAGGATGCCGATGGTCGAGCCGGGGGGCAGCGGCTCGGCTCGAAACCCGTCAGGCATTGCCGTTCGGCGCCTCGGGAACCGCTGCCGACTGCCTGGCCCGGTAGGCCTCGAGCCGCCCGGCCAGCGCGGCGTCCTCGAGCGCCAGGATCTGGGCGGCGAGCAGGCCGGCGTTGGCCGCACCCGCCTCGCCGATGGCAAGCGTGCCGACCGGCACCCCGGCCGGCATCTGCACGATCGACAGCAGGCTGTCCTGGCCCGAGAGGGCCTTGGTGGCGATCGGCACGCCGAGCACCGGCAGCGTCGTCATGGCCGCCGTCATGCCGGGCAGGTGCGCCGCCCCGCCGGCGCCCGCGATGATCACCTTGAGACCGCGCCCCCGGGCGGCCTCGGCGTACTCGTAGAGGCGCTTGGGCGTGCGGTGGGCGGAGACCACCTTCGCCTCGTAGGCGACGCCGAGCTCGTCGAGCACGTCGGCGGCGCGCTTCATCGTCGGCCAGTCGGAGAGACTGCCCATGATGATGCCGACCTTGGCCTCTTTGCCCATGAGTTGCCGATGCGCCCTGCTCCTGGAAAGCCAGCACTTAAAGAGGACGCGCGCGGCCCTGGCAAGATGCCGGGAGCACACTCTCCCCATGCAGCGGCGGCGTGGGCCTCAGGCGATGATGTCGGGGAACAGCTGGTCCTCGATCGCCGTGATGCGGTCCTTGAGGGCAAGCTTGCGTTTTTTGAGCCGCTTGATCTGCAGCTGATCTGCCAGCGGCGACGCCTCCACGGCCACGATCTGGGCGTCCAGATCGCGGTGCTCGGCTCTCAGCCGCGCCAACTGCTCGCGGAGCTCGCGCTCGTCCGGTCGCTGCATCGGCCCTTCGGGCCCTCCGCAGGGGAACCCGCCTGCACCTGTCCATTACTATCGCCGCGCTTGCGCCGCCGCAAGCCCGAAAGCGCCTGGCTGCTCATGCAAGCCTCTGCAACAGAACACAAAATAGCGCCCGACGATCCCCAGCAATTCCTCCACAGGAGCGCCTGGCGGTTAGACAAGGCGTCGCATTTGTGTCACACTGACAGTCCCTTCAACACCCAATCGGAGGGCAAGATGACGCTGGCTGCACATCTCGCCGAGCTGACAGAAAAGCACCGGCAGCTGGAGCGGAAGATAGAAGAAGAGCTGGCGAGGCCAGGCGCCGACGACCTCCAGATCAGCCGATTGAAGAAAGAAAAGCTCAGAATCAAAGACGAGATGTCGAAGCTGCAGGGCAACCGGCACTAGGGACGCCGGGCCGGGTAGACACAGGGACCTGACGCCAGCTGCGCCCCCGGCGGGCGAGCGGAGGGGTTGTGCTGCGGCCCCTCAGCGGCGCGCGAAGAGCGCGCCGAGCACGATCAGGGCCGCCCCCGCCACCGTTGCGAGTCCGGGAATCTCGGCAAAGAAGACGAATCCGAGCACCACCCCCCATACCAGAGCGACATAGCCGACCGGAGCCAGGCGCGCCGCCTCGACGCGGGCGAAGGCATGCGCCAGCATGGTGTGGCCGACGACCCCGAGGGTGCCGATCAGAGCGAAGATGGCGAGATCGCCGACGGCAGGCGCCGTCCACACCCAGGCCGCCGGCAGCGCCAGGATCAGGGCCGGCCCTACGTTCTGGAAGAGGACGATCTGGGCCAGCGGATCGCGGGTGGCGCGGTGGCGCAGCATGATCAGATTGAGCGAGTAGCCGATGGCCGACACCAGCACCGCGCCGGCGCCGAGCAGCACCTCGTCGCCGTAGCCGGTCGCGCCGAGGCTGCCGCCCACGATCAGCGCCATGCCCCCCAGTCCCGCCGCCAGAGCCGCCGCAATCCGCCAATCGAGCCTCTCCCCCAGGAGCAGCCCGCCCATGAGCGCGGTCAGCACCGGCGACACGAAGGAGAGCGCGATGGCCTCGGCCAGCGGCAGCCGGCCGAGGGCGTAGAAGAACGAGGTGGCCACGATCACGATCAGCACCGCCCGTAGCCCGTTGTGGACGGCGGCCTCGCGCGTCGGCCAGCCCGGCCGCATCCAGGCCGCGTAGACGACGGCGGCGACGAGCCCGAAGAGATAGCGCAGGAACGTGATCTCGAGCACGGGATAGCTCTGCGTGAGCCCCTTGATGAGCGCATCCATGAGCGTGAGCAGGCCCTCGGCGGCGACGGCGAGGAGCAGCCAGCGCAGGAGCGTAGGCGGGGCCTGAGGCGCGAGCATCGGTAGGCCTGCACGGAGCGGGTAGGCGGAACGCCGGAGAGGCTCGAGGGCCGGGCTTGCGACCCGTCGCGGGATCAGGCGACCCCGGCGCGCAACAGGTCGTGAACGTGAACGATGCCGACCGGCTTGCCCTTGTCGACCACGAACAGCGCCGTGATGCGCGCGGCGTTGAGCATCTCGAGCGCGGCCGAGGCCAGCATGCCCGGCGCCACCGACTTGGGCTTCCTGGTCATGATGTCGCCGGTGCGGGCGGTGAGCAGGTCGGCCCCCATGTGGCGCCGCAGGTCTCCATCGGTGATGACGCCGACCAGCCTGCCGCGGCCGTCCACCACGCCGAGGCAGCCGAAGCTCTTCTGCGTCATGGTCACCAGCGCCTCGGACATGACCCGGTCCTCGCCGACCAGCGGCAGCCGGTCGCCGGTGTGCATGATGTCGGCGACGAACTTGAGGGAGGCGCCGAGCGAGCCGCCGGGGTGGAACACCTTGAAGTCGTGGGCCGTGAAGCCCTTGGCCTCGAGCAGGGCGATGGCCAGGCAGTCGCCGATGGCAAGCTGCATGGTGGTGGAGGTGGTGGGGGCAAGCCCGTGCGGGCAGGCCTCCTTGGCCCGCGGCAGCTCGATCACCACGTCGGACTGCTTGCCCAGGGCGGAATCGGCCCGCGAGGTGATGGCGATCAGCGCCACCTTGAAGCGGCGCGAGTAGGTGAGGATGTTGCCGAGCTCCACGCTCTCCCCCGACCAGGAGATGGCCACGATCACATCATCGCGCGTGATCATGCCGAGGTCGCCGTGGCTGGCCTCGCTCGGATGCACGAAGAAGGCGGGCGTGCCGGTGGAGGCGAAGGTGGCGGCGACCTTCTGGCCGATGTGGCCGCTCTTGCCGATGCCCGTGACGATGACGCGGCCGCGGGCGCCGGCCAGGGCCGCCACGGCCTGCCCGAACGGCTCGCGCAGCCCGTCCTGGAGGGCTGCGCGCAGCGCCTGCAGGCCCTCGCACTCCAGGTCGAGGGTGCGCACCGCCGAGCGTGCGGCCTGCGACATGGCCGGGGCGCCGCCCTGCAGCACCCGCAGCTTGCCCTTGGCTCCCGGTGTCGCCATGTCGCCCGTCCCCCGTGATGTCGCGCCGCGCGGCCGGAGGCGGCTCGCGCCCGCGAATCGCGCCCACCACTCTAGCCCGGTTCGTGGCAGAGGCAACCCGAAGCCGGCTCGCCAAGCCCTCAGGGCCCGCCTTCGCGCCCGAGCAGCCGCCTCAGCTCCGCCCGCAGCGCCGGCCCCAGGTCCGGCCGCTCCAGGGCATAGGCGACGTTGGCTGCGAGAAAGCCCAGCTTGGCCCCGCAGTCGTAGATGGTGCCCTCGAAGCGCACGGCGAAGAACGGCTGGGTCTCGGCGAGCTTTATCATCGCGTCCGTGATCTGGATCTCGCCGCCAGCGCCCTTTTCGCCCCGCTCCAGGATGGCGAAGATCTCCGGCTGCAGGATGTAGCGGCCCGTGATGTGCAGATTGGACGGGGCCGTGCCCGGCCGGGGCTTCTCCACCATGCGGGTGATGCGCGAGACCTTCGCCGCCCGGTCCTCGACCCCCACGATGCCATACTGGTGGGCCTGATCTTCGGGCACGGGCGAGACCGCGATGAGGTTGCCGCCGTGGGCGGCATAGGCCTCCATCATCTCGGCGAGGCAGGGGCTGGCCCCATGGTGCAGCATATCGGGCAGCAGCAGCGCGAAGGGCTCGTTGCCCACGATCTCGCGCGCGCACCACACGGCATGGCCTAGCCCCAGGGGCGCCTGCTGGCGCGTGAAGCTGGTCCGGCCCGGGGCCGGCAGCTCGGCCAAGAGGCGGTCGAGCTCGGCCTGCTTGCCGCGCTCCGCCAGGGTGCGCTCGAGCTCGAACTGGCTGTCGAAGTGGTCCTCGATCACTCCCTTGTTGCGTCCCGTCACGAAGATGAAATGCTCGATGCCGGCGGCCTGGGCCTCGTCCACCACGTGCTGGATGACCGGGCGGTCGACCACCGTCAGCATCTCCTTGGGCACCGCCTTGGTCGCGGGCAGAAAGCGGGTGCCGAGCCCTGCCACCGGGAAAACGGCCTTGCGGATGCGCGGTTTCTGGCTAGTCATGTCGCGTGATCGTCTCTCTCTCGCGCGGCCGGCGCGCCCAGTGTAAACGCCGGACAGCCGCTTGCCGCCCAATCGCCGGCTGAGGGCCCGTGCGGCGCCTGGGCGGACGTCCGCTCGCGCGGATATCCTGCGGACGGCAACAGGCTACTCCAGATTTGGCAACTTCCATGCCAAGAAAGCCGAGGAAATGACCGTTCTGGTGACCGGAGGGGCAGGCTACATCGGCAGCCACGTGGCGCTCGAGCTCATCGATGCGGGCGAGTCCGTAGTGGTGCTCGACGACCTGTCCACCGGCCGCGCCCGGGCGGTGCCGGCTGCCGCGCGCCTCGTGGAGGGCGACGTGGGCGACCAGGGCCTCGTGTCCGACATCGCCGGCCGCTACCGTATCGATGCCATCCTGCATTTCGCCGGCTCGATCGTGGTTGCCGATTCGCTCGCCCGCCCCCTCGCCTACTACCTCAACAATACGGTCAAGTCGCGGGCCCTGATCGAGGTGGCCGTGGCCCACCGCATTGCCCATTTCGTCTTCTCCTCCACCGCGGCCGTCTACGGCGCGGCGGGCGACCGGCCGCTTGCGGAGGACGCCCCGCTCCACCCCCTGTCGCCCTACGGTTCCTCCAAGGCCATGACCGAGGCCATGCTGGCCGATGCGGCCCGCGCCCACCCTCTCTCCTACGTCGCCCTGCGCTACTTCAATGTAGCGGGCGCCGACCCAGCGGGCCGTACCGGCCAGGCCGGCCCGCACGCCACCCATCTCGTCAAGGTCGCCTGCGAGGCGGCGCTCGGCAAGCGAACCCACGTCGACGTGTTCGGCACCGACTATCCCACGCCCGACGGCACCTGCATCCGCGACTACATCCAGGTCACCGACCTCGCGCACGCGCATATGGCGGCGCTGCGCCATCTGCGGGCGGGCGGCAGCAGCGAGGTCCTCAACTGCGGCTACGGCCGCGGCTACTCGGTGCGCGAGGTGATCGCCGCCGTCAAGCGCGCCTCCGGCCGCGATTTCGAGGTGCGGGAGGCGCCGCGGCGGCCGGGCGACCCGCCCGTCGTCATCGCCGATCCGACCAGGCTGCGCCGCATCCTCGCCTGGCAGCCGCGCTATGATTCGCTTGACGCCATCGCCGCCCAGGCCCTGAGATGGGAGGAGCGCCTGTCGCAGCCCGGCAAGGACGGCCCGTGGCCGCAAAACGGCCCCGAAGGGGCGGGATGAGGAACCGGGCACAGGCCGGCCGGCACCCGGCCGGGCAAGGGGAAGCACCCGCATTGCAGAGAACGCAACCGAGATCGGCAGCGCGCCCCGCGGGCCTGGGCAAGCTCGCGGCCTTCCTGGCCGTGCTGCTTGCGCTCGCAGGCCGCGCCTCGGCGCAGGCGCCGGACGACTTCCGCCGCTTCCTCGAGGCCCTGTGGCCGGAGGCGCAGGCCGTCGGCGTGTCGCGCGCCACCTTCGATGGCGCCGTGCGCGGAGTTGAGCCCGACCTGACGCTGCCCGACCTGGTCCTGCCGGGCCGCGAGGTCAAGGGCCAGCCGGAATTCACCAAGACCCCGGCCCAGTACCTGAGCACCACCTATCTTGCCACGCTCGCTGGCCAGGGCCGCACGATGCAGGACAAGCACGCCCAATGGCTCGCCAAGATCGAGAGCGATCTCGGCGTGCAGCGCCAGTTCGTGCTCGCCATTTGGGGCCGCGAGACGGCCTTCGGCGCCCATCGCGACGGCCACTATGCCATCCGCGCGCTTGCCACCCAGGCCTATCTCGGCCGCCGCAAGGACATGTTCCGCGCCGAGCTGCTCTACGCGCTGAAGATGCTCGAGGACGGGGTGCGTACGCGCCAGACCATGACCTCATCATGGGCGGGGGCCATGGGGCTTGCCCAGTTCATGCCCTCCGAGTTCTACACGCTCGCCTACGACCTCGACGGCGACGGCCGCAAGGACATCTGGGGCTCGGTGCCGGACGCGCTGGGCTCAGCCGCCAATCAGCTGCGGGCCAAGGGCTGGGTGGCGGGCCAGAGCTGGGGCTACGAAGTTCGCCTGCCGGCCGGCATCTCCTGCCTGCTGGAAGGCCCCGACAACGCCAAGCCCTTGCGCGAGTGGGTGAGGCTCGGGGCAGCGCGCACCCGCGGCGACTTTCCCGCCCACGCGCTCGACCAGCCCGCCTTCCTGCTGATGCCCGCGGGCGCCCACGGGCCGGCCTTCCTGGCGCTCGAGAACTTCCTCGTCATCAAGCGCTACAACATGAGCGACCTCTACGCCCTGTTCGTGGGCAACCTCGGCGACCGCATCGCCGGCGGCGGCGCCTTCGACACCCCCTGGTCGGAGATTCGCCAGCTTTCCGCCAAGGGCATCGCCGAGATCCAGGAGCGGCTGCAGGCGCGGGGCTATGCCGTCGCCAAGATCGACGGCAAGGCCGGCATGAACACGCGCGCGCTGATCGGCGCCTATCAGCGGGCGAGCGGCCTTGCCGTCGACTGCTGGCCGAGCGAGGCCGTCCTCGGCCACCTGCGCACCAGCGCGGCCCCGCTCAAGGGGACCGACATGCCGCGAAGCGCGGGCGCGTCGGCGGCAGGCCAGCGCAAGCCCGAGCCGCGCTAGCGCGGGGCACGCAGCCCGGCCGCCGCCGGCCTCCACGGCCTTAAAGCTGGCGCCTTGCACTGGCAGGGAAAGTGCCGCATGGTCGGCGCGCAACCGACTCGGAGGGCTCGTGGCGACCGGTCGCGCCGTCGGAGCGGCCGGGCTGCGTCGACCGGCCCCGTGAGGCAATGCTCCCGATGCACACGCTTCGTGCAGCACTCGTTGCCGCCCTTGCGCTGCTGGCGCCGGCCCTGCCTGCCGCGGCCCAGGTCGAGTCGACGGGCACGAGCTACATCACCCCGTTCCCCGAAGGCGACGTCTACAAGCTGCAGACCTACGGCGACGCTTTCGCCGAGGGGCTGCTCGCGGGACTCAACGAGGCCTTCGCGGGCGACGCCCGTCTGCAGATATCGCGCAGGCACCGCAACATCTCTGGCCTCGCCCGCGGCGAGTTCGAGGACGAGATGAGGGCGGAGGAGGCGCCCGGCCGCGAGACGTTTCACATCGGCGTCATCATGCTCGGCATCGGCGACCGCGTGCACATGCGCTTGTCGCCCCGAGACCGCGTGATCCTGGGCTCCAACGAGTGGCGCGAGGAGTACGCCCGCCGGGTCGACACCTTGATCAAGACCCTGCGCAAGAAGGGCATGGCACTCTACTGGGTGGGCCAGCCGGTGATGCGCCGCTACGAGGCCAACGATCCCGCCCAGACCATGAACGACATCGTGCGCGACCGCACCTTCCTCAACGGCGTGAAGTTCATCGACATCCAGGCGCACTTTGCCGACGAGGGCGGCAACTTCACACCCTATGGACCCGACATCACCGGCAAGCGGGTGCTGCTGCGCGAGCCCGACGGGGTGCTGTTCACCGCCGCCGGCAACCGCAAGCTCGCGCACTTCGTCGAGCAGGAGATCAAGCGCGACCTCAACCAGGCCAAGAACGCGCGCGCCATCCCGCTCGCCGGCAACGAGGCCGAGCAGAAGCGCATCAACGCCATGCGGCCGCGGCCGCAACCGCCGGGCGAGGACGGCTGGAGGGGCACCGTCAACCCGAGCAAGGACGACAAGGCCGGCCAGCAAAGGGGGGCGCCCGAGGGCAGCAACGAGCTCAAGGCCGACAATGGCCGCATCACCCTGCGCAGCGTGAGCCCCAGCGGGCGCGAGGAATCGGTCACGATCGACCTCCTGCGGCCCGCCATACCCTCCGCGGTGATCGCCCTGGTGACCCGCAAGGAGAGCGCCGACAAGCCGACGCAGATGGGCGACGTGCTCGCCGAGGACGTCGGCGGCGGCCTCGTGGTGCAGAGCTCGATCACGCCGGCCGGCGCCGGCGCCCCCGGCGGGCGCCGCGCCTCGCCGAGCCTGGCGCCCTACTACCAGGTGCTGATCAAGGGCGAGCGGCTGCCTCCCAAGCCTGGGCGCGCGGACGACTTCTCCTGGCCCAAGCTGGAGCCGGAGATGGCGCCGGAGCCCCCCGTCAGGCGGCCCCAGCGCGCCCCGCGCACGGCCTCGCCCCGCAGCTGATGCCGCCGCCCGCCGGCAACGGGCGGAGCGCGCCCGAGCGCGTTAATCCATGTCCGCCCGCAGCCGAATGGACGTGTGCACCGCCAGCGCGCCGGTCAGGCCCCCGCGTCGGGCCGCGGCCGCCGCCGGCCGCGCTCGAGCTTGGGACGGGCGCTCATCTTGGTGCTGACCCCGTCGATCTTGCGCATCGCCGACTCGAACGCGTCGCGGATGGCGAGCGCCAGCTCCTCGCTCGCGTGGCTGCCCTCGCGCTCGTGGCTGATGACGATGGGCCCGCGCCTCGGCAGGCTGAGCTCGATCTTGATCTGATAAGCCTTTGGCTTGGCCGGATTGCGGTGCGGGGCCTCCAGCACCACGCGGCAGCGCGTCATGCGCCCGAAGTGCTTTTCCAGCTTGGCCACCTTGTCCCGCACCCGCTGCTCGACCGCCTCGCTCTTCTCGATGCCGTGGAAGTGAACCTCTAGCGGCGTGCTCATGAGCGACCCTTTCCGAGCTACAGTGAAGGGGTAGGCTATCTGAGCACGTGGTGGGCGCTCTGACCAGGGTCAAGGCCCCGGCGGGGGTGCAAGGCGGGCCCGGGAAACCATATGGTTGCCATGGCGGACATTCGGACGGATGACGGCAGAGTAGCGGGCGAGGCGGCGGTGGTGCGCATGCTCGCGCCCCTGACGCTGGGCGCGGCCGGGGCGCTCGACCTCGCGGACGATTGCGCGCTCATCGCCCCGGGCCCCGGGTGCGAGCTGGTGCTCAAGACCGACCCCGTCGCCGAGGGCGTGCACTTCCTGGCAGGCGACGCGCCCGAGGACGTCGCCTGGAAAGCCCTGGCGGTCAATGTGTCGGACCTGGCCGCCAAGGCCGCCCGGCCGGTCGCCTACCTGCTCGCCCTGTCCTTCCCCGAGGCTCCCGCCGAGGCCTGGCTCCGGCGCTTCGTTGCGGGCCTCGGCGAGGCGCAGGCGAGCTTCGGCTGCCACCTGCTCGGCGGCGACACCGACCGCAGGCCCGGCCCCGTCACGGTCTGCGTCACCATCATGGGGGAGGTGGAGCGGGGACGCATGGTGCGGCGGGGCACGGCGCAGCCGGGCGATGTCCTGTTCGTGTCGGGGACGCTGGGCGATGCGGCGCTGGGCCTGCGCCTGGCGAAGGATGGGGCCCTCGCCGAGGCCTGGGGGCTCGCGCCGGCCGAGGCCCAGCACCTGCGCCGGCGCTATGCCCGGCCCCAGCCGCGGCTCGCCCTGGCCGGGGCCCTGCGTGCCCACGCCTCTGCCGCCATGGATATATCCGACGGCCTCGCCAAGGACCTCGGGCGAATGGCCACCGCCAGCCGCTGCGCCATGCGCATCCGCCTGGCCGCCCTGCCGCTCTCCGCGGCGGCCGCCAAGGCGGTGGCGGCGGACCCCGCGGCTCGCGAGCTCACGGTCGCTGCCGGCGACGACTACGAGGTGCTGGCGGCCGTGCCGCCGCATCGGGCCGCGGCATACGCGGCCGACGCGCTGGCGGCCGGCGTGGCGGTGGCGCCCGTCGGCGAGGCGGCGGCGGGCAGCGGCATCCTGATCGAGGGCCCCGACGGCGCCCCGCTCCCACTCGCCCGCACCGGCTGGGACCACTTCTGACGCGGGCCCGAGCGGCGCGCGGTCACTCCTCGACGCCCAGCAGCACCTCGCTCGCCTTGATGACGGCGCACACCTGCGAACCGTCCCTCAGGCCCAGGTCCTGGAGCGCAGCGAGGGTGATCGAGGAGGTGATGACGTTGCCGCCGCCGATGTCGACGCGCACGACGGCCGTCACCTGGCCGCGGTCGATGCCCACGACCCGGCCCTTGAGCACGTTGCGGGCGCTGAGCTTCATGATCGTTCTCCCGACCGCGCCAGGTCAGCGCACCAGCTCGCCCCCCGCCTTGCGCCAGGCGTCGAGGCCGCCGTGGATGTGGCAGGCGGAGGCCAGCCCCGCGTCCTGGGCAGCCTGCACCGCCATCGCCGACCGCTCCCCGAACGCGCAGTAGAACACCAGGCGCTTGGGCGTGGCGCGCGCGAGCTCGTTCAGCATGCCGCCGGGGCCGATGTTCTCCTGCAGCTCCGTGTAGGGGGCATGCACCGAGCCCGCGATCACGCCGTGCTTCTCGCGCTCGCTGCGCTCCCTGAGGTCGATCAGGGCCACGTCGGGTCTGCCCACCAGCGCCATCGCCTGCTGCGCCGTCACCGCCCACCCCTTCCGGGCGATCTCGTCCTGGGCGAGCCCCTGGCGCATGTTGGCCGGCACGGCCACGTCCATCATCTTGGGGTTGGGCAGGTTGAGCTTGCTCATGAGCTCCACGTACTCGTCGACCGAGCGCACCTGCAGGCGGGGGTTGTAGCGCCTCTCCTCGCCGATTGTGGAGACGGTGTCGCCCTTGTAGTCGTGGGCGGGATAGACCAGCGTCTCGTCGGGCAGCTTCAGGAGCTTGCCGAAAAGCGACTCGTATTGCGCCCGCGCGCTGCCGTTCTGGAAGTCGGTGCGGCCGGTGCCGCGGATGAGGAGCGTGTCGCCCGTGAACACGCGGTCGCCCATCAGGAAGCTGTAGGAATCGTCGGTGTGGCCGGGCGTGTAGAGCACGTCGAGCGCCAGCCCCTCGATCGTCAGCTTGTCGCCCTCGGTGACGCGCATGGAGACCACGTCGACCTTGGCCATCTCGCCCATCACCGTGATGCAGTGCGTGCGGTCGCGCAGCGCGCCGAGCCCGGTGATGTGATCGGCGTGGATGTGGGTGTCGACCGCCTTGACGAGCTTGAGATCGAGCTCCCTGACGAGCTGCAGGTAGCGGTCGACCTTCTCGAGCACCGGATCGATGATCAGCGCCTCCCCGCCCTTGCGGCTGGCGAGCAGGTAGGTGTACGTGCCCGAGGTCTGGTCGAAGAGCTGGCGGAAAATCATGGCATCCTCCACGCCAGGAGCGATGCGGACATTCTATCACGCGCTTAGGGCGCGGGAAGATTTGCCCCGAGGGGCCCCGAGGCAGGCCCGGGGCGCGGCGGCTGCCGCGCCCCTTGCAGGGGCCTCAGTGCGGCTGGGGCACGATGCGGATGTAGGGCTTGGGCGCCTTCCACCCCTTGGGATAGACCTTCTTGGCCTCCTCGTCCGACACCGACCCGGCGATGATCACCTCCTCGCCCTGCTTCCAATTCACCGGCGTCGCCACCTTGTGCTTGGCCGTCAGCTGCAGGCTGTCGATCACCCGCAGAACCTCGTCGAAGTTGCGCCCCGTCGTCATCGGGTAGACCAGCACCAGCTTGATCTTCTTGTCCGGCCCGATCACGAAAACGTTGCGCACGGTCTGGTTGTCGGCCGGCGTGCGCCCCTCGCTCGAGTTGCCCGCGCTCGCCGGCAGCATGCCGTAGAGCTTGGAGATCTCGAGCTTGGGATCGCCGATCATCGGGTAGTTCGGCGCGTGCCCCTGCGTCTCGCGGATGTCCTCGGCCCACTTGGCGTGGCTGTCGACGGGATCCACCGAGATGCCGATGATCTTCACGTTGCGCTTGTCGAACTCCGGCTTGATCTTGGCCATGTAGCCCAGCTCGGTGGTGCACACCGGCGTGAAGTCCTTGGGGTGCGAGAACAGCACCGCCCACGAGTTGCCGATCCAGTCGTGGAACTTGATCCGCCCGGCCGTCGTCTCGGCCTCGAAGTCGGGCGCCGTGTCGCCAATACGAAGGCTCATCGTCTACTCTCCCTGTGTTCCGCTCACCCCCCACCCCGGCCGCCGGCGCCGTCGCAGGCCGCCGGCCCTAGCCGCTGGGCATTAGACACGCCGGGCCTTCCGCAATCAACCCTAACCAGACGTGCCGCCCGCTCCCGCGCCGGTGCTGCCCGGCGAGGGGAAACAGCGCCGGAGGGCCCGTCGTCGTTAAGAAGCGGCTAGCAATGGGCCTACCTGTGGTATCGGCGGGTTAACCTCGAGTTATGGTCTCGCTCCTAGTCTCAGCCAGCAGGCTGAAGTTCCGATCGGTGGGGACCATGTTGGGTGGGGCGGTGGGGCCGAGCAAGCAAAGCTCACTGATGGCCGAGTATTCGGAGCTGCTCGCCGATTCCGTGCTGCGTCAGAAGGCTTGGATCGCCGAGCACCGGGCGCGCATCGAGACCCAGCTTGCCAACAAGGTGAAGTCCGAGTTCATCGCCAACATGAGCCATGAGCTGCGCACGCCGCTCAACACCGTGATCGGCTTCGCCAAGCTCATCGGCGAGCATCAGAAGCGGCGGCTCAGGGACCAGGAGATCGTCGAGTACGCCGAGCTCATCCGCGACGCCGCCGCGCACCTGCTGGCCGTGATCAACGACATCCTCGACATGTCGAAGATGCAGAGCGGCAGGTACACGCTCGATGCGCGCGAGGTGGCCCTGGACGAGATCGTGCTGGCATCCGCAGCCTCCTTCGAGGCGTCGGCGCGCGAGGCCCAGATCGAGCTCCAGGTCGAAGTGGCGCCCAGCCTGCCGATCGTCAAGGGCGACGCCGACAAGCTCAAGCAGGTGTTCGCCAACCTGATCGGCAACGCCCTGCGGTTCACCCCGCCGGGCGGCAGGGTGGCGGTGGTGGGGTGCGCGCGCGAGGGCGGCGGGGCGCTGGTGTTGGTCAAAGACACCGGCCTCGGCATGACGCAGGAGGAGATCGCGGTTGCCCTCACGCCCTTCGGCCAGGTCGATTCCGGCCTGTCGCGCTGGCGCGAGGGGACGGGGCTCGGCCTGCCGATCGCCAAGGCGCTCGTGCAGCTCCACGGCGGCCGGCTCGAGATCCGCAGCACCAAGGCGGCCGGCACCGAGGTGAGCGTGAGCCTGCCGCCGGCCTCGGAGGTTTCGGACGTTCACTGGCGCGCCAGCCGGGCTCAGCCTGAGCCCGCCGCAGAGGCCCGCTAGACGGGGGAAACCAGCACCATGACCTCGACCGCAGCCAGCAACCACCCGGCCCGCGAGCCGCGTCAGGACGCCTCCCTGGGCCGCATCGTGTCGGTGACGGGGGCCAAGGCCATCGTCCTGCTCGACGGCGGCATGGCCGGCAGCCAGCGACGGGGCCGCAGCGCCGAGCGGCCGGAGATGGGCACCCTGTTCGCCATCGACACCGACACCACGGTGGTGCTGGCCATCGTGTGCGCGCTGAGCGTGCCGGTGCCGGCCCAGCGCGAGGGCGAGAGCGAGCTGTGGATCGCCGAGCTCGGGCTGGTGGGCGAGCTGGTCAAGGGCAGCGACGGCCGGGCCGCCTCCTTCAGCCGCGGCGTCACCATCTATCCCGCCCTGGGCGACCGGGTGCGGGTCGCCTCCCGCCAGGAGCTCGACTACGCCTTCACCGGCGACCGCCGCAGCTCGGTGCGCGTGGGCTGCATCCGGCAGGACCCGTCCATCGCCGCCACCATCCGCGTCGACGAGCTGCTCGGCAAGCATTTTGCCATCCTCGGCACCACCGGCACCGGCAAGTCGTGCACCACGGCTCTCATCCTGCGCTCCATCCTGCAGAAGAACCCGGCCGCCCACATCGTGCTCCTCGATCCGCACAACGAGTACGCGCCGGCGTTCGGCGAATGGGCCGAGGTGATCTCCCACCGCAACATGCAGCTGCCGTTCTGGCTCCTCAACTTCGAGGAGCTGGTCGAGGTTCTGATCGGCGACCCGCAGGAGCGTAAGGCCGAGATCGAGATCCTGCAGGAGCTGATCCCGCTCGCCAAGGCGCGCTACGGCACGGGCCGCGCCGGCGGGCGCGAGGCCGGGCTGCGGCGCGCCGCGGACGTCAAGTTCACGGTCGACACGCCCGTGCCCTACCGCATCTCGGATCTCGCGCAGTTCATCGAAGACCGAATGGGCAAGCTCGAGAACAAGCGCGATCTCTCCCCCTACCGCAGTCTCAAGACCCGCCTCGAGATCATCAGCCTCGATCCCCGCTATGCCTTCATGTTCGGCTCCATCACCGTGCACGACAGCATGGCCCAGATCCTCGGGCGCATCTTCCGCGTGCCGGTGAACGACCGGCCCATCACCATCCTCGAGCTCGCCGGCCTGCCGAGCGAGATCATCAACGTGGTGGTGTCCGTACTCTGCCGCATGACCTTCGATTTCGCCCTGTGGAGCGAGGGCCAGGTGCCGGTGATGCTGGTCTGCGAGGAGGCGCACCGCTACGTGCCCGCCCGCGCCCAGGCCGGCTTCGAGCCGTGCAAGCGCGCCATCGCCAAGATCGCCAAGGAGGGCCGCAAGTACGGCGCCTCGCTGTGCATCGTCACGCAGCGCCCGGCCGAGATCGACTCCACCATCCTGTCCCAGTGCAACACCGTGTTCGCGCTGCGCATGACCAACGACCGCGACCAGGAGCTGGTCAAGTCGGCGATCTCCGACACCGGCTCGGGCCTGCTCGAGTTCCTCTCAGCGCTCGGCCAGCGCGAAGCCATAGCCTTCGGCGACGGCGTCACCCTGCCGGTGCGCATCAAGTTCGACGAGCTGCCCAGGCACTCCATGCCGCGGAGCTCGACCGCGCGCTTCACCGAGAAGTGGCAGCGCTCGGTGGGCGATACGGGCTTCCTCGAGGGCATCGTCGAGCGCTGGCGCAACTCCTCCTCGGCCTCCGCCGCCGAACTCGCCCAGAGCATGGCGCTGTTCGCGGAGACCATCAGCCTGTCGGCCGGCCCGGCGCCGGGACCAGCGGCGCCCACCGAGGCCGCGCCTGCGACGGCTGCGGCCGGTGGCGGCACCGCGCAGCCCGGCAACAGCGCGCTGCGCGCACTGCGCGATCGGCTGCAGCAGCGCTAGCTCGGCTGCACGCGCGCGAGCAGCGCCTGCGTCGCCGCCAGCGCCCGGCTCGCCCACGCCTCGGCCCCGAGCTCCGCCGCGCGCCGCTCGTCCGGTATCTCGACGCTGATCGGCAGGTCGCGCGGGAGCGCGCCGATGAGGCCGGCGAGATCGATGCCGCCCTCGCCCGGCAGCAGGCGCTGGCGGCGGGCGGCATGGACCAGCCCCTCCACCGTGCCCGGCGCCTCGGCCGGCGCATCGCACAGCTGGGCGTAGTGGAGCCGCGCTCTCGGGATGGCGGCGATGTCGGCAAGGCTCGAGCCCGAGCGCGCATAGTGCAGGGCGTCGACGAGGACGCCGCCATTGGCCGTTCCGGCGCCGGCGACGATGCGCAGCGCGGTGCGCGCGTCGGGCACCCTGGTCCAGGGCATGAACTCGAGATCGGCGGTGAGGCCGAAGGGCGCCGCCGCCTCGCACAGGGCGGCGAAGGAGGCCGTAAGCCGCGCCTCATCGGGGTCGTCGCCGGCCACCAGCATGGCACGCGCGCCGAGCCGTGCCCCGGTCTCGAGGAACGGCAGCAGCGCGTCCGCCCGGAATTCGGCGCCAAGCCGGACGATCTCGAGATCGAACACCCCGACCCCGGTACCGGCGCCGGCCGCGAGGGTCTCTGCGAGCGCTGCCTTGTCCTCCATCAGAGGGTAGGCGACGGCGCCCGGTGCGGCCGGCAGGAGGCGCAGGCCCACCTTGCCATAGCCCGTGCGGGCGGCGACCGCGATCAGCTGCGGCGGCGCGAGCGCGAGCAGCGTGAGATGGGCGAGCGAGAGGATCGGCATCGGGGCACCTCGGGCAGCTGCCCATTGTCGATCACCGCGCGGGGGTTGGCCAGGGCCAGGGCACCGTCCCGGTGTGGACCCATCCTCGCCGCTTTCTTGAGCGACACCTGCCGCGCTGCTATTGCTCCCCGCCGAGCGCGGCCGACCTACCCGCCGGAATGCCCCGTTGGCTCAGGGTTGCCCATGAACGCCATCTTTCCGGTGATCCTCTCCGGCGGCTCGGGCACGCGCCTGTGGCCGCTGTCGCGCGCCACCTATCCCAAGCAGTTCATCCGCTTCTTTGACGGCCAGGGCGCGAGCTTCCTGGCCGCCACGCTGGCGCGGCTCCCCTCCTCGCAGGGCTTTGCCCCGCCGATCGTGGTGTGCAACGACGGGCATCGCTTTCTCGTGCGCGAGGAGTGCGACCGTGCCGGCGTCGCGCCGCGCGCGATCGTGCTCGAGCCGGTGGCCCGCAACACCGCCGCCGCGGCGGCCGTCGCCGCCCTCCTGGTCGAGCACGAGGACGCCTCGGGCATCCTCGCCCTGATGCCCTCCGACCATGCCATCGCCGACGAGCGCGCGTTCCTGGCCGCGGTACGGCGGGCGGCCGAGGTCGCCGCCACCGGCAAGCTCGTGCTGTTCGGCATCGCGCCCGGCTCCCCGCACACGGGCTACGGCTACATCCGCCGCGGCGCGCCGCTTCCAGGCTTCGCCGACGCCTTCGCCGTCGACGCCTTCACCGAGAAGCCGGACGCGGCGCGCGCCGCCGATTACGTGGCGGCCGGCAACCACTACTGGAACAGCGGCATCTTCGTGTTCGGGGCGCGCACCTTCCTGGCCGAGCTCGCCCGCCTCGAGCCGGCGATCCTGGACGCAGCGCGGCAGGCACTGGCGGCAGCCAGCGTCGACCTCGACTTCCTGCGCCTCGAAGCCGACGCCTTCGCCCGCGCGCCCGGCATCTCCATCGACTATGCGGTGATGGAGCGCACCGGCTCGGCGGCGGTCCTGCCCGTGGACATGGGCTGGAGCGACGTCGGCTCGTGGTCGTCGCTGTGGGAGCTGTCGGCGCGCGACAAGGACGGCAATGCGGTGAGGGGCGACACGCTGCTGCAGGACGCCAAGGGCTGCTACGTGCACTCGGAGCGCTCGCTCGTCACGGCCATCGGCGTCCAGGACCTGGTGATCGTCGACACGCCCGACGCGCTGCTGGTGGCCGACCGGGCCAGGGCCCAGGACGTCTCGGCGATCGTGGCGCGGCTGGAGGCGGCGGGCCGCAGCGAGGGCGAGCGGCACCTCAGGAGCTATCGCCCGTGGGGCTATTTCGAGCAGCTGAGCTTCGGGCCCCGGTTCCAGGTCAAGCTGCTCCACGTCAAGCCGGGCGCCAAGCTGTCGCTGCAGATGCACCACCACCGCTCCGAGCACTGGGTGGTGGTACACGGCACCGCCAAGGTGACGATCGCGGGCGAGGAGAAGCTCGTGCGCGAGAACGAGTCGGTCTACATCACCGCCACCCAGTGGCACCGGCTCGAGAACCCCGGCAAGACGCCGCTCGAGCTGATCGAAGTGCAGATCGGCAGCTACCTGGGTGAGGACGACATCATCCGCGCGGCCGACGACTACCGGCGCGGGCCCGCCGACAAGGGTTAAGCCTCAGGCGAACCCCTGCAGCACGCCCTCGCGCACCACCTCGGTGCCGTCCACGGCGATGGTCGTGCGCATCACCGGGATGTCGAAGTGCCCGGCGGTGTAGCGGCCCGCGAACTCGTTGGCGCCGGTGGAGAACAGGAAGTTGCCGGCCACGGCGCGCAGCTCCGTGCCGTTGGTGTCGCGCCGGTCGTACATGGCGAGCGCCTCGTAGCGCGCCTTCCGATTAAGCCCGAAGCCGACGTGGGAGACGGCATAGGCCTCGCGGTCGCCCCAGGCGGAGAGGTAGCCGCGCATCAGCTCGCCATCGACGCCCTCGCCCTCGATCGCCGTCACGTAGTCGGCCTCGAGCCTCAGCCGCACCGGCGCTTCCAGGTAGCGCTTGAAGGTGAGGTTGATGTCGCCGCGGTCGAGCACCAGGGTGCCGTTGACCGTGCCGGCCCGGGGGAAGCTCACGACGATGCCGCCCGGCCAGTGCGCCAGCGTCCCCGGCCGGTCGGTCCAGCCCCACACGCCCACGGTGGAGGCGCCGGCGAGGTCGATGTCGAGCCTGGTGCCCGCCGCCGACGCGACCGACATGCGCCTGGCCCCGCGCAGCATCTTGGCAGCGGCGCGCACCGACCGCTCGAGCTCCGCGTCGGGCGCCATCCGCTCCAGCGCCTCGGGATGCTCGTTGGAGATCACCAGGATGCGCGCCCCGGCCTTGAGGATGGCGGGCGTCTCCGGCGCGTGCATGAGCCCCTCGAGCGTGCAGTCGACGACGAAGCCGGCCTGCCCGAGCGCCCCCACCACCGGCTCGATCCCGCCGATGGCCTCGCTCGCCCCGGTCGAGCGCACCGGCACCGGGTGGCGGTTGCGGGGGGTGGGCACCACCAGGTGGAAGGGCCGCGCGCCGAGCCGCTGCAGCGCCAGCTCGGCCAGGTGCACGTTGAGCGCGCGCGACTGCGTCTCCGACAGGATTGCGGCCGTGTCCCCGCGTTTGACCGCGCAGCGCTCGAGCACCTCGCAGAAGGCGTCGATCCACTTGCCTTCGATGCGGTCGGCGAGCATGGGAGCCTCGTGCGGGTTGCGCGGGATGGGCGCCTGCCGGCAATGATAGGAAGGGGGACGGCCGGCGGCAATCGCCGGTGCGGACCCGACCCGCCCCGCATCCCGCCGCAGGACCGGGCGCAACCTCCAAGAGAGGATCGATCATGACCAAGGCCGCTCTCATCGTCGGCGCCGGATCGGGCATCAGCGCCGCCTTCGCCCGGGCCCTGGCCCGCGATGGCTACAGAGTGGCGCTGGCCGCCCGCGACGTCGACAAGCTCGGCTCGCTCTCGCGCGAGATCGGGGCAACCGCGCATGCTGCCGACGCCGCCGACCCCGGCGCCGTGGCCGCGCTGTTCGCGGAGGTCGACCGGGCGTTCGGCCGCCTCGACGTGGTGCTCTACAACGCCAGCTACCGCGTGCGCGGGCCGCTCCTCGACCTCGATCCGGCCGAGGTGCGCCGCTCCCTCGAGGTGACGGCCTACGGCGGCTTCCTCGTGGGCCAGGCGGCGGCGCGGCGCATGCTGGCGCAGGGCGCAGGCGCCATCTTCTTCACCGGCGCCTCGGCCAGCGTGAAGGGCTATGCCCAGTCGGCGCCCTTTGCCATGGGCAAGTTCGCGCTGCGGGGCCTTGCCCAGGCGATGGCGCGCGAGCTGCAGGGCAAGGGCATCCACATTGCCCACTTCGTCATCGACGGGGGCGTCAGGAACCCGCAGCGCGGGCGCCCGGACGATCCGGCCGCACCCGACAGCCTGCTCGACCCCGACGCCATCGCGCGCACCTACATGGCCGTTCTCGCCCAGCCGCGCAGCGCCTGGAGCCTGGAGGTGGAGCTGCGGCCGTGGGTGGAGCGGTTCTGAGCAGGATCGCGCCGTCGCAGCCGCCCAAGCGATGCCGCTGACCTGCCGGTATGCCCCGGAACCTGCCGGACGGTGCACAGGGCAAGTGTGCCATTTCCCGAAGTGCGTAGGGAACGAGCAAGCGACTAGAGCGACGCGGCGGCTGCCGAAGCCTCTGCTTTAGCGTCATAGCTCCAGATCTGTGTGCGGCAGAAGGCACGGAAGCGGGCGCATGAAGCCTCGGCAGACGCGTTGAATGGTCCGGGCAACTCTGCCTGGAATCTCCGCAGAATCTGCACTTTGGCGGCAAATTGATTGGATGCCCCATCCAATTTGGTCTATCGTGACGGCCAAACTCATGCCCCAGGGCGGGGTCCACGCGCCTGTCCAAGCCGTGCAGCCGGGCTCGTGCAGTCCCCTCGCCCTGACGCGGTGCGGAGGCACGCTGATGGCACGCATCCTGGAGCTCACGCTGAACGGCCGCCGGCGTGCCGACGCGGTGCCGGACAACCGGCTGCTGCTCGACTACCTGCGCGAGACCGCCGGCCTTACCGGCACCAAGACGGGTTGCGACGGCGGCGAGTGCGGCGCCTGCACCGTGCTGGTCGACGACCGGCCCACGCTGTCCTGCCTGACGCTTGCCGCCACCGTCGCCGGCAAGCGGGTCGACACCGTCGAGTCGCTCAGCAGAGGGGGGGCGCTGTCGGCCGTGCAGCGCGGCTTTCACGAGAAGCTCGGCTCGCAGTGCGGCTACTGCACCCCGGGCTTCATCATGGCCTCGGCCGGGCTCCTGCGCCGCAATCCCAGGCCGAGCGAGGCCGAGATCCGCGAGGCGCTGGGCAGCAACATCTGCCGCTGCACCGGCTACGTGAAGATCATCGAGGCCGTGCAGCACGCCTCGGCGCTGCTCGCCTCCGGCGAGGCGCGAAGCCCGTGATCGCTCGCTCCCTCGCAGGGTGGCAGCCGTTGTCCCGGCCGGAGCGCGTCGACGCCGGGCCCCGGCGGCCGCGCTGCGCGCAATTTCGGCACGACACCGCAGGAGCCCTCCGGCCATGAACGAGATCGCCCGCATTCCCCCCGTGGGGCACCCGATCGGCGCCTACGTGCCGATGGTGGACGGGCCGGAGAAGGTGTCGGGCCGCGCCAGGTACACCGCCGACCTGCTCCAGCCCGGCATGCTGGCCGGGCGCATCTACCGCAGCCCCTATGCCCACGCCGAGATCCTCGAGGTCGATACCTCGGCCGCCGCCGCCCTGCCCGGCGTGATCGCCGTCGTCACCGGCGCCGACTGCGAGCGCACCTTCGGCGTTCTCCCCATCGCCCGCAGCGAGCACCCGCTCGCCCGCGACAAGGTCCGCTACAAGGGCGAGCCGGTGGCCGCCGTGGCCGCGGTCGACGAGGTCACCGCGGAGCGGGCGGTGCGCCTCATCCGCATGAAGGTGCGCGAGCTGCCCGCCTACTTCACGGCCGCCGAGGCGCTGGCCCCCGACGCCGTCGCCCTCCACGCCAAGAAGCCCGGCAACATCGAGCGCGACGTGCTGTTCGAGCTGGGCGACGTGGCGGCCGCCTTCGCCGCCTCCGACCTGGTGCGCGAGGCCGTCTACAACTGCGCCGAGGTGTGCCAGAACCAGATGGAGATGCACGCGGCGATCGCCGAGTACGACCCGGTGCGCGATCGCATGACGGTGCACGCCTCCACCCAGGTGCCCTACTACGTGCACCTGATGGTCGCTCACATCCTCGACATGGACATGGGCCGCATCCGCGTGGTCAAGCCGTTCGTGGGCGGCGGCTTCGGCTGCCGCACCGAATGCCTCGACGTCGAGCTGATCGCGGCGCTGCTGGCGCGGCGGACCGGCGGGGCGGTGCGCATCGTGCTCACCCGCGAGGACACCTTCATCACCCATCGCGGCCGCCCCGAGACCGACATCCGCCTCAGGATCGGCATGACCAAGGCCGGCCGCATCACCGGCGTGGAGTGCGAGTGCATCCAGCGCGGCGGCGCCCACTCCGGCTACGGCGTGGTGACCATCCTCTACTCGGGCTCCATGCTCTACGCCATCTACGACCTCCACAATGTCAAGTACATCGGCAAGCGCGTGCTGACCAACACGCCCCCCTGCGGCGCCTTCCGCGGCCACGGCACGGTCGACGTGCGCTTCGCCTTCGAGAGCCTGCTTGACGAGATGGCGGGCGAGCTGGGGCTCGACCCGATGGCGGTGCGGCGCGCCAACTTCCTCCGGGCGCCGACCTTCACCGACAACGACCTGATGGTGAACAGCTACGGGCTGCCCGAGTGCATCGACTGGGTGGAGCGGGCGAGCGGCTGGCGGGAGCGCCGCGGCAGGCTGCCCCGGGGCAAGGGCCTGGGCTTTGCCTGCTCCCACTACATCTCGGGCGCCTCCAAGCCGGTGAACTGGACGGGCGAGCCGCACGCCACTGTCAAGCTCAAGCTCGACTTCGACGGCTCGGTGGTGGTGCTCACCGGCGCCGCCGAGATCGGCCAGGGCTCCTCCACCGTGCTGGTGCAGACGGTGGCGGAGGTGCTCGGCCTGCCGCTCGCGCGCGTGCGCATCGTCTCCGGCGACAGCGACGTGGTGCCCAAGGACAACGGCTCCTACTCCTCGCGCGTCACCTTCATCGTCGGCAATGCGGCCATCGATGCCGCCAACAGGCTCAAGGCCCTGCTCGTGGCCGCCGCCGCCCGCCGGCTGGAGGCGGACCCCTCCGACATCGAGTGCCTGGGCGAGGTCTACCGCGCCGGTGCCCAGGACAAGGGCCTCACCTTCCAGGAGGTGGTGGCGGAGGCGCTCAAGGACACCGGCACCATCACGGTCACTGGCACCTACTCCACCATCCCGGAGTCGCACGGCGGCAAGAAGTACCGCGGGGCGGCCATCGGCGGCACCATGGGCTACAGCTACTCCGCCCAGGTGGTGGAGGTGACCGTCGACGAGGAGACGGGCCAGGTGACGGTCGACAAGGTGTGGGTGGCACACGACTGCGGAAGAGCGCTCAACCGCCTCACCGTCGAGGGCCAGGTGCAGGGCTCGGTGTGGATGGGCATGGGCCAGGCGATGAGCGAGGAGGCGGGCTATCACGACGGCCTCATGCTCACCGCCAACATGCTCGACTACCGCGTCCCCACCATCCAGGACAGCCCGCCGATCGAGGTCGGCATCGTCGAGAGCAACGACCCGCACGGGCCGTTCGGCGCCAAGGAGGCGGGCGAGGGCTCGCTCGCAGCCTTCCTGCCGGCGCTCGCCAATGCCATCGCCGACGCCACCGGCCTGCGCTTCCGCAACCTGCCCGTCACGCCCGATCGGGTGTTCGCGGCGATCGAGCGGCGCGCCCGCGCTCGCCCGCCGGCGCGCGGGGGAGGCGGCTGATGGAGGCGCTGCCCGAGCTCGCCCTGGTGCGCCCCGGCTCGCTCGCCGAGGCGGTGGCGGCGCGCACGGCCGACCCCGCCGCGCAGCCGCTCGGCGGCGGCACCGACCTCGTGGTCAACATCAGGCGCGGCATCGTCGCGCCGTCCACGCTGATCGACATGACCGGCATCGCCGAGCTGCGCGAGATCCGCGCAGGGCCCAGGGGGCTCGAGATCGGCGCCTCGGTCAGGCTCGAGGAGCTGGCCCAGCACCCGGAGGTGCGCCGCCACTTCGCGGTGGTGGCGCAGGCGGCCGCCTCCATCGCGGGGCCCACGCACCGCACCATGGGCACCGTCGGCGGCAACCTGTGCCTCGACACGCGCTGCATCTTCTACAATCAGAGCCACTGGTGGCGCGCCGCCAACAACCACTGTCTCAAGACCGTCGGCGACGTGTGCCACGTGGCGCCCAAGAGCCGCGGCGTGTGCTTCGCCACCTTCAGCGGCGACCTCGCCCCGGCGCTCATGACGCTCGGCGCCGAGGTCGATGTGGCGGGACCCGCCGGCCGGCGCAGCCTGCCCCTGCGCGACCTCTACATCGGCGATGCCCGCCACGACGGCTCGGGCCGCGGCGACGGCAAGCGCTACCTCGCGCTCGGGCCGGGCGAGTTGGTGGTGGCGGTGCGCGCCCGGGCCGAGCCCGGCCTGCGCCAGGCCTACGACAAGATCCGCATCCGCCGCTCCATCGAGTACCCGGTGGCAGGCGTGGCGGTGGCCCTGCGCCGCGAGGGCGACGCGCTCGCCGACCTGCGCGTGGCCATCACCGGCACCAACCCTCGGCCTGTGCTGCTCGAGGGCACCGCCGGGCTGTGCGGCCGGCCGCTCGACGAGCGCGTTCTCAAGGGCCTCGACGGCCTGGTGCGCGAGCAGGTGATGTCGATGAAGACCACCTTCACGCCGGGCCATTACCGCCGGCGCGTGGCGGGCGTGCTGGCCCGCCGGCTGGTGGCGCGCCTCTACGCGGCAGGGTGAGGCGGCCGGCGCGGCGCGCGACCCAGTGCGGCCGGGACGATACGCAGCCCGGCCGCACCGGGGCGCCGGGTACGCGCGACAAGGTCCCGGCGCCGCTGCTATAAGAGCGGGCAGGCCTTACCATTCCCCCAACGGGGTCTTAATCAATCGTGACCTCGGCGGCGACCCAGCGCGCCAGGAAGCAGCCGAGCCATGCCTGCACCTTGGGTCCGTGATGGAGATGGCCCTCGATGTGCTCATGGCGCTCGCGCGCGCCCTTCATGCCGAGACGCGAGGTGCTGTGGCCGGTCCAGCGGTGGACCTGGGCGTAGGTGATCTCGGGGTGGAACTGGACGCCGAGGGCGCAGCCGGCGCCGAACGCCTGCACCGGGTAGGCGCCCTCGGAGGTGGCGAGCAGCCTGGCGCAGCGCGGAAGCTCGCAGCCCTCGCGGTGCCACTGGTAGACGTGGTCGGGGAAGGCGCCGATGCGTGCCCCCTCGGGCGTGGTGATGAGCGGGTAGTAGCCGGCCTCGACCAGCTCCTGGGGATGGAAGCCGACCCGGCCGCCCAGGTGGTTGGCCAGCATCTGCGCGCCGAGGCAGATGCCGAGGAACGGCTTCTCCTCCTTCAGCGCCACGCCGATCCACTCGGTCTCGCGCCGAATGAACTCGTCCTTGTCGTTGGCGCTCATCGGCCCGCCGAAGATGACGGCGCCGCAGTGGTGCTCCAGCGTCTCGGGCAGGGGATCGCCGAAGCGCGGCTTGCGGATGTCGAGCGCATAGCCATTGCGGCGCAACCACTGGCCGACGTGGCCCGGGTTGGAGTGCTCCTGGTGGAGCACGATGCAGACCGGCTTCTTGGGCGGCGGTGCGGCCGCCGCCGGCCGCGGCAGGCTGCCCGCGGCGCCGGCCTCCGCGCCGTCCTGGGTTCTAGCCTCGAACATGGGTGCGATTCGGTCCCCGCAGTCTCAGCAACACTCCGACAATCGGCACCACAATCCTATGCGGCAAGATGCGCATGGCCAATGCCAACAGGGGGTTGAGCAGTCCCGGCACCACCACTCTGAGGCCGAGGGCGAAGGCCCAGTAGCCGGCCCGCGCCACCGCCTCCGGCGAGGCAGGCGCCACCAGGTAGCGGTAGAACGAGGCGTCCGCCCCCATGCGGGCGTGAAAGGCCGTGTTGACGGGTCCGGGCGCCAGGGCGGTGACGCGCACCCCCTGTCCCGTCGTCTCCCGCGCGATCGCCTCGCTGAAGGACAGCACGTAGGCCTTGCTCGCATAGTAGACTGCCTGGTAGGGCCCGGGCACATAGCCGCCGAGCGAGGCGACATTGAGGACGCCGCCGCGGCCGCGCACCCGCATGCCGGGCAGGAAGTGGCGCGTGAGCCGGGTGAGCGCCGCGATGTTGACGGCAATGAGCTGCATGACGGCCTCGGGCGGCTGCTGCAGGAACGGCCCCGCGAGCCCGATCCCGGCGTTGTTGACCAGCACGTCGCAATAGGCCCGGTGCGCGGCGAGCGCCGCCTCGATGGCCCCGACCGCCTCGGGCGCAGCGATGTCGGCGGGGACGGCGGCGGCCTCCACCCCGTGGTCGCGGCGGATGCGCTCGGCCGCCGCCGCCAGCACCTCCGCCCGCCGTGCCACCAGCAGCACATCGCAGCCGGCGGCGGCGAAGCGGCTGGCGAGCGCATAGCCGATGCCCTCCGAGCCGCCGGTGACCACCACCATCGGCCTGAGCCCCTCGAAGGCGGCGAGCGCATCGGGGTCGCGCCGCCACCAGCGCCGGCGCCACAGTTGCAGGGGGGAGGGCATCGCTCACCCCTGCCGGTGGGGCCCTGGCCGCGCCATGGGCCCCCTCACGCCGCCGCCGGCGTGGGCCGGCGCCGGTAGCGGCCGGCGAGCTCGGGGCTGCCCAGGCGGCGGAAGCGGGCGAACTCGCCGGAGATGTGGCGGGCAAGCTCGACGGCGATCTCGGTGCGCCTCACCGGCGGCAGGTACATGTTGATGAGGAACTTGGGCAGCCGCGGCAGGCGCCGGTCGTCGACCACGGCGAGGTAGTCGGGGATCGAGCGGCGCAGGAAGGGTCCGACGGCAAGATCGGCCTCGATCGAGGCGAGCAGCGGCTCCATGCTCGAGACCTCGCACACCGGGCGCCAGTCCCGCCCCGAGCTGCGCAGCGCCTCCAGCACGCAGGAGCGGAACTCGCAGTTCTCGTCGCCGAGCGAGACCGGCAGCGGATCGCGCCGATGCGCCGAGCCGCCCACCGCGCCCGCCCACACCAGGTCGTCCTCCAGCAGCACCTCGCCGCCGCGCCGGCAGCGCTGCTCGGTGGTCAGGATCAGGTCGAGGCCACCGTGGCGCAGCAGCTCGAGGAGCTGCGGCGTGGTCGTGCACTTGAGGGCGACGCGCACGCGCGGCCAAGCCTTGTCGAAGCGCTTGAGGATCGGCGGCAGATAGGGGCCGACGATGTCGTGCGGCACGCCGAGCCGCACCTCGCCCTCGTAGGCCGGCGCGCTCATAGCCCCCCACACCTCGTCGTTGAGCGCGATCAGCCGCTGGGCATGGGCGATCAGCCGCTCGCCGTTGGGTCTGAGCGCGAGGCGCTTGTGCTGGCGCTCGAAGAGCTCGACGGCGAACAGCTCCTCCAGCCGCTTGAGCTGCTGGCTCACCGCCGCCTGCGTCAGGTTGAGGAGCGCGGCGGCGCCCGTGACGCTGCCGGTCTCCACCACGGCGACGAAGGCGCGCAGCAGGCCGATGTCGATGTCGCGACGCATGGCCTCCCTGGTTAATGAACGCTAATGCTGCACATAATTAACATTCGATTTCGTTATGCAAGAGGCGAGTGTAGACGATTGTCCCCCGAACCGCGCCCAAGGGTTCGGCCTCCGGAGTGGACCCATGTCACACCACTCGCTTGCCCTGTCTCGGACCCGGTCCGGCCCCACCCGCCGGATGCTGCGTTTCGCCTGGCGCGCCTGGCTTGCCCTGGAGCTCGCCCTTCAGGTGCGCCGCGAGCGCCGCCTGCTCGCCGCCCTCGACGACCGTGCCTTGAAGGACATCGGCTTCAGCCGCGGCGATGCCTATGCCGAGAGCAGCCGCTCGTTCTGGGACGTGCCGCCCGACCGCCTGCGCCTGGGCTAGGGTCCGGCGGGGCGGCGCGGGGCCCGGGCCCCGCTCTAGCGCTTGGCGTCGCACTTGCTCGGCGGGTGGAACAGGATCTCCTTGAGCGTGCCGCGGATGGCGAACTCGCCGTAGTCGATGAACAGCTTGCGGCTGACGCCATTCTCGAAGAATAGATAGGTGAGCTCGTAGACCGGCACTGCATCGGTCTTGTCGGAGCCCGGCTCGAAATAGCCCATCGAGATCGGCCAGGCCGCCAGCTCGTCGAGGCGCTCCGCGTTCTTCACGGGCGGCAGCTCGCGGTTGTTGCCGGGCGGCCGCTTGCGGCCGATCACCGACACCGTGTCGTAGACCTTCTCGCCCTTCTCCGAGCCGTCGTAGAGGTCGGCGCGGAAGGTGGCCTTGCCGGCCCTGGCCGCCTCGATCAGCGCGATCGAGTGCTGGATGGGGAAGTACACGCGCTGCGACAGCGACAGGTCCTTCTTGCCGGGCTTGGTGAGCTCCACCTTGATCTCGCCAGCGGCGTTGGTGCGGGCGGCGTCGCCGGCCGTGACCTCGGTCTGCTTCTCGTCGCGGAACTGGCTGGAGTTGAAGCGGAAGCGCTTGCCATTGCCCTCCTCCCAGTTGGAGGAACGCAGGTCGGTAATGATGGTGCGCCCGCCCTGATTGACCATCTGCGTGACGAACCGCATGTTCTGCGTGTAGCCCTCGCAGGCGGACCCGGTGAGGTCGTAGACCATGCGCCCCTTGACCGCGGTCACGCCGCTGCCCCCGCGGGTAGCAACGAGCGACATCTCGTAGACGGCGCGGTGGGGAGCGAGGACGATGCCCTCGCTGCCGGCTGCTGGTCCGGGGAGGAGGACGAGCAGCAGGAGCGCCCCCGAGGCCGCCATGCCGCTGCCGCGCTCGACGGAGTGTTGCTTCATGGTTGCCTTTTTCTCCCGGACCAGGGCGGTTGTAAGGCCTTTCCCTTGCAATATCCTAATCGCGGTCCATTCTCTAGGGCGGCGCGACCGGCGTACGTGCAGCAGCCGCGGCTGCCGCCAGGACTTCTCCAGCATCGGGGGCAGCGAGCCATCATGACGTCACCGATTTCGGCCGCCCCCACTCGCCCTCGCCGGCAGGTTGCACGGGCCTTCGATCGCAAAGCGTTCCTGCGCCCCATCGCCCATCGCGGCCTGCACGATAAGGCCCAGGGCCGGATCGAGAACACCGCTCCCGCCTTCCAGGCGGCCATCGACAAGGGCTACGGCATCGAGTGCGACCTGCAGGCGGCCAGGGACGGCACGCCCATGGTCTTTCACGACGACAGCCTGGGCCGCCTCGTTGCCGCCTCGGGGCCGGTGGCCGTCTACAGCCCCGCCGAGCTCGCGCGCCTGCGCTACCGCCACCAGGACCTCGCCATCCTGCGCTTCACCGAGCTGCTCGACCTCGTCGCCGGCCGCGTGCCGCTGCTGGTCGAGGTGAAGGTGGCCGGCCGCCACGCGCCGCGCGCCTTTCTCGACAAGATCGCGCGCGAGGCGCGCGCCTACCAGGGGCCGATCGCGCTCATGTCGTTCGACCGCCAGGTGGTGGCCGACCTCGGCCGCCTCGCTCCCACGGTTGCGCGCGGTCTCACCGTCGGCAGCCACCGCCTGCCCGCCGGCTGGTGGACGAGCGCTGGGGCCGCCGCTCGCGCCAGGGTGCTCGACCGTGTGCTCGGCGCCGCGCCGCCCGGCATCTCCTTCCTCGCCGTCGACGTACGCATGGTGCGCCACGTGCGGGCGTGGCTGTCGGCGCATGCGCCCGACCTTGCGCTCTTCAGCTGGACCATCCGCAAGCCGCGGGAGCGGGCGGCGGCGGCGCGCTGGGCCGACGCGCCGATCTTCGAGGGCTACGAGCCCTGATCCGATCCTTCCTCCGCCCCGCCCCTCCCCGACATCACTGGCGCACGCCCCATGACCCTCATTGCCAATCCCGGCACCTCCTCCACCGCCACGGCCCTGCCGGAGTCGGGCTACGCCTGGCTGCGCCTTGCCGCCGCGGTGCTGATCGGCACGCTGGGCAGCGTCGGCATGTGGGCGGTGGTGGTGGCCCTGCCGGCCGTGCAGGCCGACTTCGGCATCGCCCGCGCCGACGCCTCCCTGCCCTACACGCTGGCCATGCTGGGCTTCGGCGTAGGCGCGGTGGTGATCGGCCGCCTCGTCGACCGCCTCGGCATCGTCGGCCCGCTGATAGGCGCCACCGTCCTGCTGGGCGGAGGGTTCATCGGCTCGGGCTTCGCGCCCGACATCCTCGTCTTCGCGCTGGCCAACATGGTGATCGGGGTCGGCAGCTCGGCCACCTTCGCGCCGCTGATCGCCGACATCTCCCACTGGTTCAACAAGCGGCGCGGCATCGCCGTGGCCATCTGCGCCTCGGGCAATTACATCGGCGGCGCGCTGTGGCCGCCGGTCGTCCAGCGCCTCATCGAGGAGGCCGGCTGGCGCAACGGCCAGATCGCGGTGGGCGCCATCTGCCTCGCCACCATGCTGCCGCTCGCGCTGATGCTGGGCCGCCGGCTCGCCGCCCAGACGGAGGAGGAGATGGACGCCGCCCCCGGATCGGCCAGCGCCCGCGCCTCGCTCGGCCTGCATCCGGCGGTGCTGGTGTTCCTGCTCTGCCTCGCCGGCGTGGCCTGCTGCGTGGCCATGTCGATGCCGCAGGTGCACATCGTCGCCTACTGCGGCGATCTCGGCTATGGAGCCGCGCGCGGCGCGGAGATGCTGTCGCTGATGCTGGGCTTCGGTATCATCTCGCGCATCGCCTCGGGCGTCGTCGCCGACCGCATCGGCGGCCTCGCCACCCTGCTCATCGGCTCGGTGATGCAGGGGGTGGCGCTGTTCCTCTACCTCTTGTTCGACGGGCTCACGCCGCTTTACGTGATCTCGGCTCTGTTCGGCCTGTTCCAGGGCGGCATCGTGCCCATGTACGCCATCATCGTGCGCGAGTACTTCCCCCCGCGCCAGGCGGCGACGCTGGTCGGCCTTGCCATCATGTCCACGATCTTCGGCATGGCGCTCGGCGGCTGGATGTCGGGCGCCATCTTCGATCTCACCGGCTCCTACTGGCAGGCGTTCGCCAACGGCCTCGCCTGGAACCTGCTCAACGTGGCCATCGCCACCTTCCT
>Ga0209172_10001801_pt1 | contig 42339 bp, 38 predicted proteins | sample LarsenN4metaG_FD_184113 | JGI IMG/M metagenome (GOLD analysis project Ga0209172, IMG submission 184113) | Hot spring sediment bacterial and archeal communities from British Columbia, Canada, to study Microbial Dark Matter (Phase II) - Larsen... ... | reverse complement strand
CGTTGGCCGCATAACACCACGCTGGCGATGGGGCTGGGCAATGCGCTGTACGCCAGCGGGGATTTGCCGGCCGCGGCACAGGTGTTCCGCGACACCGCCGCAACGCACCAGCTGGCGGCCGCCTACAACAACCTGGCGCGCATCCTGCTGCAGCAGGGCCATACCACCGAGGCCAGGCAGGCGGCGGAGGGCGGGCTGGCGCTGGCCGGCCCGCTGCGCGCGACGCTGCTGGACACGCTGCGCGACATCGAGCAGGCCGCCACGCCGCAGTCCGGCTCCTGACGCGACGCGGCTCCCGCTTCAACCTCAACACGGCAAGCTGAATCGCCGGCCTGCTCGCGACCAGCGGCCGCGGTGCGCGGCCGGATCACACTGCGGCCAACCTTGCCGTCACCGCTTGTGCTTAGCCCGGCTGCCGGAATGGCAGGTGCTCCGTCATCTCGTCCTGGTACTGCGCCACCGCCTGCTGTTCGCGCTGCAGGAAGTCCGCAATCATGCCGCGCAGGCGTGGGTCGGCGATGTGGAACGCCGACCACGTCGCCTGCGGCACAAAGCCGCGGCTGACCTTGTGCTCACCCTGGGCGCCGGGTTCGAAGTGCTGTAGCCCTTCGCGGATGCAGTAATCGATGCCTTCGTAGAAGCACAGCGCAAAGTGCAGGCTGTGGTAGTCCGCCGCCGCGCCCCAGTGGCGGCCGTACAGGGTGTCGTTGCTGCGGTAGCAGATGGCGGCGGCGACCACCGCATCGCTGGCGTCGCGCGCCAGGAACACCACCAGCTGCCGTGCCAGCGTGCGGCCAAGCTCGCGGAAGAAGCCAAGGCTGAACGCCGGGTGATTGCCGAAGCGGCGGAAGGTTGACACGTAGTGCGGGTAGATCTGCTGCCACAGCGCGGCGTCGATGTCGTCGCCGTGGCGAATCTCGATGCGCAGGTCGGCCTCGGCGACGCGGCGCCGTTCGCGTTTCACCTTCTTGCGCTTGTCGGCGGAGAAGGTGGCGAGGAAGTCGTCAAAGTTGCGGTAGCCGGCGTTGTGCCAGTGGAACTGGCAGCCGCGGCGCAGCAGGAAGCCCTGGCTCGCCAGCGCCGCGCGCAGGGCGGCATCGTCGTCCAGATACAGGTATTGCAGCGAGGACGCCTGTTCGCCGGCGGCCAGCTGCAGGCTGGCGTGCAGCAGCGCGCGGCTGACGCTGGCACGGTCGGCGTCGCGGTGGATCAGCTGCCGCGCGCCGCTGGCCGGGGTGTAGGGGATGCCGCACACCAGTTTCGGGTAGTAGCGCTGGCCTAGACGCTGGTAGGCGTCGGCCCACGCCCAGTCGTGCGAGAAATCGCCGAACGAGTGCGTGCGCAGGTACAGCGGCTGCGCGCCGAGCAGGCTGCCGTCGTCGGCGTGCAGCGTGACGTGCGCCGGCTGCCAGCCCAGAGCTGGCGCCACCGCGTCGTGGCGCTCCGCCGCCGCCAGGAAGGCGTGGCTGAGGAAGGGTGAGCCGGTGACGTTGAGCGCGTCCCAAAGGTTGGCCGCAATGTCGTCGATGGCGGTGTGGAAGCGACAGTGCATCGCGGGCCTCAGGGGCGGCGCCACACGCTGGCCAGCCACGGTTGCTGCTCGCGTGGCAGGCCCGGCGGGCGGTAGTAGTGTTCCAGCGGGGCAAAGCCGGCCCCCTGCAGCAGCGCCTGCCATTGCGGCCAACTGTGCCAGCAGCCGTAGCGCTCGCCCTGCCAGCCTTCCTCGCCGTTGCCACGTGGATTGGAGCAGAACAGCACGCCGCCGGGCTTGAGGGTGGCGAACAGCTGCGCCAACACCCGCGGCAGCTCGGCGCCGGGGATGTGGAACAGCGCGGCATTGGCGAACACGCCGTCGAAGTGCGCCGCCGGCAGTTGCAGCTGCAGGAAGTCCTGCTGCCACACCTCGCAGCCGCTGTACTCGCGCGCCATCGAGACAAAGCGCGCCGCGCCATCCAGCCCGATCGCCAGGTGACCCAGCTCATGAAACGTCTTCAGGTCGCGGCCCGGGCCGCAGCCGAAGTCGAGAATGGTCTGTGGCGCAGGCGGCAGGTGGCGCAGCAGGCTGGCGATGTTCTGGCTGACGTCGTGGTCACGGGTGCCTTGCCAGAAGTCGTCGGCATTGCGCTGGTAGTGTTCCAGCGTACGCTGGCTGATGCGCGGATCGGTAGGCATGGTGAGCTAACGGGGTGAGGGTGATGGCCAATTGTAAGCGCTGCCGCGGCGGCGGTGGGCAGGCGTGGCGCGCCCGTTCTGCTAAACTAGCGCGATTTCCACCTTGCCGGACGTAATCGTCATGCATGTCAGCTTTCAACACCGCCGCCAGCGCCTGCTGGCGCAACTGGGCGACGCCATCGCCATCCTGCCCACCGCGCCGGAAGTGATCCGCAACGCCGATGCCCACTATCCCTACCGTGGCGACAGCCATTTCCTGTACCTGACCGGCTTTAGTGAGCCGGAAGCGGTGCTGGTGCTGGACGGCAAGGCCGGCAAGGCGCTGCTGTTCTGCCGCGACAAAAATCCGGATAGCGAGATCTGGGACGGCTTCCGCTACGGCCCGGCCGCGGCGGCGGAGGCGTTCGGCTTTGACGAGGCGTACAGCATCAGCGAGCTGGACCAGCGCCTGCCGCCGCTGCTGGCCGAGCACGCGGCGCTGTACTGGGCGGTGGGGCGCGACAATGGCTGGGATGCGCGCATCGCCGGCTATCTGCAGCAGGCACGGCAGCAGGCGCGCGTCGGCAAGGACGCGCCGCAGCAGTACGGCGATCTGCTGGCACTGATCGACGAGATGCGCCTGATCAAAGACGAGCATGAAATCGCCGTGTTACAACAAGCCGGCCGCATTTCTGCCGAGGCGCATGTCCGCGCGATGCAGGCCTGCCGCCCCGGCATGATGGAGTACCAGATCGAGGCCGAGCTGCTGCATCACTTCGTGCGCCACGGCGCGCGGCAGCCAGCGTACGAGAGCATCGTTGCCGGCGGTGCCAACGCCTGCACGCTGCACTATGCGGCCAACAATGCCCGGCTCAACGACGGCGATCTGCTATTGATCGATGCCGGCTGCGAGTTCAACGGCTACGCTGGAGACATCACCCGTACTTTCCCGGTCAATGGCCGTTTCAGCGGCGCGCAGCGCGACGTGTACGAGGTGGTGCTGGCGGCGCAGCTGGCGGCGATTGCCGCGGTGCAGCCCGGCGCGCGGCTGGATGCGCCGGCCGACGCCGCGCTGCAGGTGCTGGTGCAGGGCATGCTGGACCTGAAACTGCTGGCCGGCAGCGTGGCCGGGGTGATCGAATCCGGTGACTACCGCCGCTTCTACATGCACGGCATTGGCCATTTCATTGGGCTGGACGTGCACGATGTCGGCGCCCGCCGTCCTGGTGGGCAGTGGCGCAGCTTCCAGAGCGGCATGTGCACCACCATCGAGCCGGGGCTGTACATCCGCCCGGACGACCGCGTGCCGGTGGCGTTCCACAACATCGGCATCCGCATTGAAGACAACGTGCTGGTGACCGACGACGGCCACCAGGTGTACACCGACGACGTACCGAAGCGCATCGACGACATCGAAGCGCTGATGCAACCCCATTGACTCCGAACGAGGCCGCCGCGACAGGCGGAACGAGCATGCAAGGCGTACCCGAACATAGTGAGATTGTCATCGTTGGCGGCGGGCCGGTCGGCGCGCTGGCGGCATTGCGGCTGGCGCAGGCCGGCCGTGACGTGACGCTGGTCGAGGCACGGGCCAAGGATTCGCCGCTGCGCGATGCGCGCGCGCTGGCGCTGTCGTGGTACAGCCGCCAGCAGCTGGTTGCCGCCGGCGCCTGGCCGGACGAACTGCCGGCGACGGTGATCGACAGCGTGCACGTGTCGCAGCAGGGCGGTTTCGGCCGCACCGTGCTGACGCAGCAGGATCTGGGCCTGCCGCATTTGGGCGCGGTGGTGGACTATCCGGCGCTGACCGCTGCGCTGGCGACGGCGCTGGAGCAGGCCGGTGTGCGTGTGCTGTGGCAGGCGCGGGTGACCAAGGTTGCCTCGCTGGCGCGCTACGCCAGCGTGTCGCTGACCCTGCACGGGCAGCAGCACCTGCTGACCTGCCGGCTGCTGGTGCTGGCCGAGGGTGGTGCGCTGGCCGAATCGCTGCCCGGCATCCAGCGCCATGTGCACGACTATCAGCAAAGCGCGGTGCTGGCGATGGTCAATGCCAGCCAGCCGCACCGTAACATGGCGTACGAGCGTTTCTCGGCGCAGGGGCCGTTCGCGCTGCTGCCGCACGGCGAGCAGATGATGCTGGTGTGGACGCGCAGCCACGACGAGGCGGCGCGACTGCACGCCGCCGACGGCAGCGTGCTGCTGGCCGAGCTGCAGCAGGCCTTCGGCGAGCGGCTGGGCAAGTTTGTCAGCGTCGGCGAACGCGCGGTGTTCCCGCTGGCGCTGCGCCAGCTCAACAGCGTGTACAGCGGCCGTGTGGTGATGATCGGCAATGCGGCGCAGACCATGCATCCGGTGGCGGCGCAGGGTTTCAACCTCGGCCTGCGCGATGCGGTCGGGCTGGTGGCGGCGCTAGAGGGTGCCGCCGATCCGGGCGATGCCGCTCTGCTGCGCCGCTACGGTGCCGCGCGCCGCGTCGACACCCACGCGGTGGTCGGTTTCACCCACGGCCTGGTGCGGCTGTTTGACGGCCAGGGCATCGCGGTGAAGGCGCTGCGCGGGCTGGGCATGAGCGCCATCGACGCGGTACCGCCGCTGCGCAAGGCGTTTGCCGGACATCTGGTATTCGGTGTTGGCGTCTGATGCGGCCAACGTTGGCCGCAAGCATCGGCAGCCAGACACAACTGAAAGAGAAACATGTCGGACAAGTTTGACGTAATCGTGGTTGGTGGCGGGCTGGTTGGCGCCGCGCTGGCGCTGGCGCTGGATAAGCAGGGCAGGCGGGTGGCGCTGGTCGAAGGCCAGGCCGAACGCTTTGACGCGCTGGAAGAGGGCTGGGACGCGCGTATCTACGCCGTCAGCCCCGCCAACCGCGCCTTTTTGCAGCAGCTGGGCGCGTGGCCGGATGCCTCGCGGCTGGGTGTGATCGGCAGCATGGATGTCCGGGGCGATCAGGGCGGCCAGATCGCCTTTTCCGCCGCCGATGCCGGCGCCGAGGCGCTGGCGTGGATCGCGGAAAACCGCTGGATGCTGGCCACGATCTGGCAGCGCTTGCAGCAGGCCAGCGGCGTGACGCTGCTGAGCGGGGTACGGCCGCAGCGGCTGCGCCACAGCGCGCGCGAGGCGGCGATCGTGCTCGACGACGGTCGCGAGCTGCAGGCGCAGCTGATCGTCGGCGCCGACGGCGCCAACTCCTGGGTGCGGCAGCAGAGCGGCATCGCCGCCAGCATCAAGCCTTACGGCCACAGCGGGGTGGTGGCCAACTTCGCCTGCGCGAAGCCGCACGGCAATATCGCGCGGCAGTGGTTTCTCGGTGACGGCATCCTCGCCTGGTTGCCGATGCCGGGCAATCGTATCTCGATGGTGTGGTCGACCAGCCAGCCTGAGCCGCTGCTGGCGCTGGATGGTGCACGACTGGCGGCGGCGGTGGCCGCGGCCGGTGATCATGCACTGGGCGAACTGACGCTGCTGTCGCCGGCGGCGGCCTTTCCGCTGCGCCTGATCACGCCGGACAACGTGATCGCGGAGCGGGTGGCGCTGGTCGGCGATGCCGCCCACACCGTGCATCCGCTGGCCGGGCAGGGCGTCAACCTCGGTTTCCAGGATGCGGCAAGGTTGGCCGCAGTGCTGGCCGGCGCCCGCGATTGCGGCGAATGGCTGACGCTGCGCCGCTACGAACGAACGCGCAAGGAAGCGGTCAGAACCATGCAGCTGACCTGCGACGCGCTGTTCCAGCTGTTCCATGCCAAGCAGGCACCCGGTCTCGCCTGGCTGCGCAACGCCGGCCTCAACCTGACCAACCGCCTGCCCCTGATCAAAAAACAACTGGCCCGCCACGCGGTGGGTTTTTAACCAGAAGAAAGCACAACCATGATTCTGCCTATGCGCCGTCTTGCCCTCGCCACCCTGATGATGCCCTTGCTGGCCTGCTCCGCCTCGGCCGAAACGCCGGACCAGGTGCGTGCCGCTTTCAAGAGCAAGTTCCCGCAGCATGAGGTCAGCAGCGTGCAGCCGGCGCCGGTGGCGGGGCTGTTCGAGGTGGTGGTGAAGATGAAACAGCAGGGGCGCGCGCAGTACAGTGTGGTGTATACCGACGCCAAGGTCGACCACCTGATCACCGGTGACCTGATCGATACCAAGACCCGTACCAGCGTCACCGAAGAGCGTCTGGCGGAGCTGAACAAGGTGACCGTGGAGTGGGCGAAGCTGCCGCTGGACAAGGCGATCAAGGAAGTGCGCGGCAAGGGCGAGCGCAAGCTGGTGGTGTTCTCCGATCCGGATTGCCCGTTCTGCAAGAAGCTGGAGCGCGAGTCGCTGAGCCAGCTGGACAACGTGACGGTGTATACCTTTCTCTACCCGCTGGCCCAGCTGCACCCGGATGCCCCGCGCAAATCGCGTCAGATCTGGTGCAGCAGTGATCGTGCCGCAAGCTGGCTGAGCTTCATGCGCCAGGGTAAGGCGCTGAGCGGCAGTGACAAGTGCGCGACGCCGCTGGCTGAAATCGCGGCGCTGGGCGAACGTCTCGGCATCAGCGGCACCCCGGCGCTGGTGTTCCCGAACGGCGAGCTGGTGGCCGGCGCCATTCCGCTGGCCGAGATTGAGCGTCATCTGGCGGCAAAATAAGGCACGCTAGCCGTGCGAGGACGGGAAAGTGTTGCCGGCATGGTGATAAATCGTGCGGCCAAGCTTTCCCGTTTTGCTTGGGTGCTCTTTATTTCAAATGCATGGATTGCTGAGTCAGGAAATACCGCATTCCAATTTATGCATATTAATTATCTTGGCTGGCTTATTGCTATTTGTAGCACCAGCACGGGTGGTTTTAAATCACCGTTGACAATGATGGCGGGCAAACTAGGCTGAAAACAGCGGCGGCAAGAGGCGAGGACAGATTCCGGGTCGGCTGTTGCCGATAAACCCGCTGCGCGCTGTGGATGAAGCTACGCGCTGGTGGCTGGTTTTCGGCCATGGCCACGCATTTTTGCTGCTGTTTTACGCTCAAGCTGGCAAAATTCATTACACTGCTCAGTAAGCGCATTGTTTTTAAAGCTGTTTTATAGAAATTTCAATTGCCGCTATGGCTTCTTGCGGCGTGACGCTTCGCATTCAACCGGAATTGAACGCAATTTATGACGTTTATAAAAAAATCGATGACGACAAGCAAAGGTTTTACCCTGATTGAATTGATGCTGGTGGTGGCGGTTGTCGGCATCCTGGCAGCGATTGCCATGCCGGCTTATTCCGGGTACATCCAGAAAAGCCGGCGTACCGATGCGACGGTGGCGATTCGCGCGGTCCAGTTTGCGCAGGAAAAGTATCGTGGCAACAACACCAGCTACGGGTCGCTCACCGATATCGGTATGCCGTCGACGACCGAGAGCGGCTACTACACCATCGCCGTCAGCAGCGCCACCGCCACCGGCTATGTGGTGACGGCAACGGCGGTGTCCGGCAAATCGCAGGCCTCGGATTCCGACTGTACCGCGATCCAGCTGCAGCAAGCGGCAGGCAGCATCACCACCACGCCTAGCGCGTGCTGGAGCAAGTGACATGAAGCGCCCGGCTTGTACGGCAGCAGGTGTTGGCCGGGGCTTTACCCTGATTGAGCTGGTGGTGGTGCTGGCCATCACCGGCATCCTGATGGTGATGGCGGTGCCGGTGCTGAATGAGCAGATCGACAAGCGCCGGCTGGTGGCGGTGGCTGATGCCATTTATGGCGACATGCAATATGCGCGCTCGGAAGCCATCCGCAACAACCAGAATGTGCAGATCAGCTTCAGCGGTGGCGCCAGCTGGTGCTACGGCATGATCCTGGGGGCGACGGCGTGCGACTGTTCGGTCGTGGCCAGTTCCAGTACCGGTTATTGCGCGCTGAAACGGGTGGATTACCTGGACTTCCAGAAGGTGTCGATCCCGGCTTCGGCGGGGATCAGTTTCAGTGGTAACAAGACCGGATTCGACCCGGTGCGCGGCGTGGCGCTGGGTACCGGTCACGTGATCATGGAGTCGGCGCTGGGCAAGCAGGCGCAGGTAAACCTGGCGCTGCTTGGCCGCATCAGTGTCTGCGCGCCGGCGGGCGTCGGGCTAACGGGGACCTATCCGGCATGTTGAAACCTACTCGGCAGCGCGGCTTTACCCTGATCGAGCTGATGGTGGCGCTGGTGATCGGCCTGATACTGATGCTGGGGCTGACCACCTTCCTGATCAACAACATTCGCAGCAATAGCGACACGCTGAAGGCGATCCGCCTGAACCAGGAAATGCGCGCCACCATGATGCTGATGAGCCGCGAGCTGCGGCGTGCCGGGTACTGGGCCAGCACCGCGTCCGGCACCAACCCGTTCCAGACCATGACCACTTCGACCGCCGGCTGCGTGCTGTATAGCTATGACCGCAATGCCACGGCATCGGCCACTGTGCCCAGCGATGTGCAGTACGGCTTTTTGCGGGCGAGCGGTGCGGTGTACATGCGCAGCAGTGGTTCGAGTTACACCTGCACCCCGGGGGCCAACAATGTCTGGGAGGCAGTGACCGATGATAATGTCACCAATATCAGCGCCCTGAGCTTTGTGCCCAGTAGCGCCTCCGGCACCATCGCCATCACTCTGGTGGGCGAGCTGAAAAATGCCAGCGAGGTCCGACAGACGCTGACGGAAACGGTCAAGCTGGAAAATGGCCCGCTTACCTTCAATTGAGGGCTGCACTATGCGTAACGCAATCATGATTCTCACATCACGGCGGCAGCAAGGCATGGCCACGCTGACCATGTCGCTGGTGGTGCTGTTTCTTGCCAGCCTGATGGTGTTTTATACCAGCTCCGGCATGCTGTTCGAGATCAAGACCGGCAACAACCAGTTGTACCAGTCGAAGGCGATGGAGGCGGCCCGCGGTAGCGTGGAGCACTCGATGGCGTGGCTGGTCAACAGCAGCAATACCAGCAGTCTGGCGTGGACTACTGATGCCACCGGCCCAGCCGGCACCAACCAGAAAGCGACGGCGGCATCGTTCCCGTCTTCGGTCAGCAGCCAGACTATCGGTGGTTATACGGTGGCGGTGTCGCTGTGGCGCAACTCAGCGACGCCGACGATTCTGGAGGTGAGTGCGGCCGCCAGCGGGGATGCCAATGCCACCATCCGACAGCGTATCCGCCTTGGCACGACCACGGTGACAACGACTACACCGAATACGCTGAATATTGCCAGTGTCGCGCCGATTGTGATCAAGGGTCAATTGCTGGAAGTTACCGGTAATCCCGATGTTTATCCGAGTACGATCGGCGGTGTTGCCATTGCGACATCATCTACCAACTCCAGTGATATCCAGATTGGCCACCTGGATTTGAATGGCGGAACGATTAGTTATGGTGCATTTACTGGTGATGCTTGGGATTTTGTATTCCCGAATACGACCAAGGCACAAATGAAGGCGGCGGCTGATTATCAAAAAATTTATTTTTATGATGGTACTGTCGCGCCTCCTGATCCATGGCATCAGAGCCTGGGTACGGCAAGTGACCCGGTTATTTTGATTTTTGATACGGGTGCTGGCTGCCCTAAAATCAATGGGCAAGTAGTAATTTATGGGCTTGTTTATTTTGCCAATGCCTGTGTCGATAATGGCTGGGGTGGCGTTGAAATTCATGGCAGCATGGTTGCGGATGGCACCATCAGAAAATTAAATGCAAATGCGGAGTTTACCGGTTGGTCGGTAAGTAGCGGTTCCGGGGTCATTACCCTGCCGCCAACCACGACTACCAGTACTGCGCAAACTTTTGCCAAGTTGGCCGCATCATGGAGAGACTTCTGATGACCCGTGTTGGTCACCAAACCGGCTTCAGCTTGCTGGAGATGCTGATCACCATCATCGTGCTGGCCAGTGGCCTGCTCGCCATCGGCAGCATGTATGGCGCGATACTGAACGCCAATACCTTGTCCAAGCAACGCAGCGAGGCGGTGGTGCTGGCGGAGAAGAAGCTGGAAGAATTAAGGGGGCAAAGTTACGCCAGTCTGGTGTCGGCAACGGACACAGTCACTGCCGCCAGCTCCAGCGGCAGTAGCGCCAATTACCAGCGCAGCTGGTCGGTTGTTACCGCCAGTGGCGGCTTGGCTTACAAGGATGTCGGCGTGACCGTTACATGGACTGACAATAAAAACCAGTCACAGAATATCGTGCTGTCGACCCGCATCAGTAATGTCAGTGCCACACCGGTGACGATTCCATAAACAGCTGGCGGTTTTTATTGGTCTGCCAGTACCGGTTGTCGCGAGAAATTCGAGATATTGCCAATCATAAAAGCAGGGCGTAACTGACCGTTACGCCCTGCTTTTATTTTATTGCCTGCTTCTTGTGGCCGGAAGGCTGCAACAAGGAGCAAGCGGCACTCCAATTTAGTGGCTTACGCCTTGACAACATTGGCTGCTGCTTGCAGGTACTTGCCACGGCTGTCGACGATCAGGTCGCCATGCTTGCTGATCAGCTCGTAGTCAAAGCGGTCGTGATCGGTGGCCAGCAGGATGCAATCGTATGCGGCCAACGTTTCGGCGCCCAGCGGCACGCTGGACAGCTCGAAATGATGCTCGCGCATTTTCGGGAACACCGGTACGTGCGGGTCGCTGTAGCTGATCTCGGCACCCAGGTCGCGCAGTTTTTCCATCAGGAACACCGATGGGCTTTCGCGCATGTCGTCGACGTTTTTCTTGTAGGCGATACCCAGCACCAGGATCTTGCTGCCGTTGATCGCCTTCTTGCGCTGGTTCAGCGCCGCGGCGATCTTGCTGATCACGTAGTCCGGCATCGACGAGTTCACTTCGCCGGCCAGCTCGATGAAGCGGGTGTGCACGCCGTATTCACGCGCTTTCCAGGTCAGGTAGAACGGGTCGATCGGGATGCAGTGGCCACCCAGGCCCGGGCCCGGGTAGTAGGGCACGAAGCCGAACGGCTTGGTGGCGGCGGCGCGGATCACTTCGTGGATATCGATGCCCATCTTGTCGGCGACGATCTTCATTTCGTTGACCAGGCCGATATTGACCGCACGGTGGATGTTTTCCAGCAGCTTGGTCATCTCCGCGGCGCGGGTGGACGATACCGGCACCACCTTGTCGATCACCGCGCTGTACAGGGCAACACCGACTTCCTGACAGGCCTCGGTCACGCCGCCGCACACCTTGGGAATGGTGCGGGTGGTGAAGTCGGGATTGCCCGGATCTTCACGCTCCGGCGAGAACACCAGGAACGCATTCTCGCCAATCTTGAAACCGCGCGATTCGATGCGCGGCAGCAGCTCTTCGTCGGTGGTGCCCGGATAAGTGGTCGATTCCAGCGACACCAGGTGGCCTTCGCGCAGATAAGGCACCAGGCTGTCGATGGTGTTGAGGACGAAGGACAGGTCCGGCTCGCGGTACTTGTTCAGCGGCGTCGGCACGCACAGAATCAGCGCGTCGGCTTCCGGGGCGCGGCTGAAGTCGGTAGTGGCTTCGAAACCGCGCTCGCGTGCCAGCTGGATACTGTCGGCACTGATGTGCTCGATATAGCTTTTCCCTTGCTGCAGGCTGTCGACCTTGTTCTTGTCAATGTCAAAGCCGAGGACTTTGTAGCCGACTTCGGCAAAGCGCAGCATGAGCGGCAAACCGACATAACCCAGTCCGACGATGCCGATCACGGCAGACTTGTCCTGAATGCGAGAGAGGAAGTTCTGTTTCACCAAGAGTCCAATACACAAAGCAGTACCCATTACGGACACTGTCTAAAAGCGGAAAAAGTTAGTGCCGAATTGTGCTACCAGCCCCTGAAAAGAACAAGCTTGGCAACGCTTTCGCCGCGTATTTTCTGTGGCCGGGCATGGGGGAGGGACGGGCTGTCCGCATTTGGCGGGCAAAACGGATCTGGGCATTGGCGATATGCGGTAAAAGCGGACAAGGCCGGTCATGGGTTAACCCTGACCGGCCTTGTCTGTTTTGTATTAGCTGCGGCCGCAGTTTGCCGTGCGGCGCGAGAGCTCGTGATGTATCAGGCCATCAGCGATTTAACGACATTGATGTAGTTCTGCATCGCTTCCTCGGCGCTTTGGCCCTTCAGCTTTTCCCACGAGTCGTACTTGGCACGGTTGATGAAATCCATCATGCCCGGGCGTTCGCCGGTGACATCGCCGGCAGTGGCTTGTTTGAACAGGGAGTACAGCTGCAGCATGGTCTGGTTGTCCGGGCGTTCGGCCAGGGTGGTGACATCTTTCTGTGCTTGTTCAAACTGGGTTTTCAGATCGGACATGTGGACTCCTTGCGAAAGTGAGCGGCACTCTATGGTGGCCGGCTTGTTGATGTGTTGTTTGCCCTGCGCGGCAGCGACGTTGGGCTGCCAAGCTGCTTATAATTTACCATGAAACGATCGTTTTAAAATGGCCTGATTGCTTGTGCTGGTCTTGTTTTTGTTGTCGCCAAGCAGAGTGCTAAGCAGTTTCATTCTTGTTGAGTGGTAAGGGCGTCTTTTTTTGTCGAATCTTTCAATTCATATGTAATTTTTTGTTTCAAAGTATGGAATTTGTGCTGCTTGCCGGCTCGATCTCGGTTTACTGTAAGTAAATGGCTGTATCGTAGCGTGGCATGATCGTTGCTCGTTACTGCGGCTATAGGCAATCGTACTGTTTCTGCTAAGGGAAGATGAATGACGGATGGCTCAACGCCCCCCGCCGACCAGATGCAGCAGCTGCAAGCGCAGCTGGCTGCGGCACTGGCTGAAGTTGCCCACCTCAATGAAAAGCTGGATGCGGCGCTGGACGGCACCGGCATCTGTATCTGGCAGGGGCGTCCGCAAAGCGGCGATTTGACCGTATTCAACTACCAGAATTTCGAGATCGGCGACATGGCGCCGCACTTCGGCCTCTGGCTGGCCAAACTGCATCCGCACGACAAGCAGGCGGTGCTGGATAACTACTACGCGCACCTAGCCGGCAAGACCCCCTGCTACGAGGCGGTGTACCGCACCTTGACCCCGGATGGGAGCGTGTGCTGGCTGTGGGATCGTGGCCGGGTGGTGGAACGGGATGACGCCGGCCAGCCGCTGCGCATTCTGGGCGCCCACCGCGACATTACCCTGGAGAAAGAGCACGAAGCGCAGCTGGCGATGCAGGCGCGGCTGGATCCGCTGACCGGGCTGGCGAACCGTCGCGGCCTGCTCGATTTCCTGAAGAGTATCGATCGGCGTGGCGGCAGTTATGCACTGGCGATGGTGGATGTCGATCACTTCAAGCAGTTCAACGATCTGCACGGTCACGATATCGGTGACCGGGTGCTGATCGCCATTGCGCGCAGCCTGTCGGCGCCGTTGTCCGATTACGACCTGTGCGGGCGCTGGGGCGGGGAGGAGTTCCTGCTGGTGCTCGGCAACGCCGACATGGCCGCCGCCAACGACGTCATCGTGCAACTGCACCAGGCGGTGCAACGCTTGACGGTCAGTTCCGGCGAGCAGGACCTGTCGACCACGGTCAGTATCGGCCTGACCGTGCACCAGCCGGGTGAAAACTTCGATGAGGTGCTATTGCGTGCCGACCGGGCGTTGCTGAGCGCCAAGCGCAAGGGGCGCAACATGGTCTGCCGCCGTTAGCGGCGCTGACCGGGTGCGGCAAGAGGCTTGGGACACGTGCCGGGCTTGCCGCGATGACACAGAAAAATGCCCCCGTTACGGCAAGCGCCGTAACGGGGGCATTCACGTTTGGATGACGCTGCTTAGTTCAGGCCTGGCATGGTGTAGCCTTCGATCTTGGCGGCGCTGACCAGCTTGGTCAGGTAGTCGTGCATCGCCTGACGGCCAGCCATTTCGTTCAGGTATTGCCCCAGGCGATCTTTGATGTCTTCAAAGGCGATCTGGCCACCTTCGCTGCGCTGGTTGACCTGGATGATGTGGTAGCCGAACTGGGTTTCCACCAGGTTCGGGGTGATCTGGCCTGCGTCGGTGCCGAATACCGCCTGTTCGAATTCCGGCACCATCTGGCCGCGGCCGAACTGGCCGAGATCGCCACCCTGCTTGCCGGACGGGCAGGTGGAGTGCTCGCGTGCCAGATCGGCAAAGCGCGACGGGTTGGCCTGTACTTCAGCCAGCACGCCTTCCGCCTTGGCGCGTGCCAGGGTGGCGGACAGCTCGTCGCCGCTACCCAGCGGGAACAGGATGTGGCTGGCCTTGGCGCTGTCGCCTTGCTTGAATTGCTGCTGGTTGGCTTCGTAGTAGGCGATGCAGGCGGCTTCGTCGGCCGGAACGAATTGCAGTTCCTTGTCGAGCAGGGCGCCGATGGCCTGACCTTCGTTGGCGGTATCAAAGCCGCTTTCCTGTGCCTTTTGCAGCAGCAGCTGGTGCAATACCAGTTGCTGGATCGCGGCGTCGCGCGGGCTAGGCGTATCGGCGTGGTTTTCCAGCTCGGCTTGTACCATTGCGTCGGTAATTTCAACGCCGTTAACGATGATGGCCATGAGGTGTCCTGTCTGATGGTGGCACCGTGGTGCCGGTTTTGAAATAAGTGCAATGCAGGTGGGGCTGACGGCAGGAATCTCAATCCCGCGCCGCCGATTTCTCTGCCACCGCTTGCGGCCAACCTTGTGCCGAGTGTACGCGGCAAGACCGGGCGCGGCATTTGGCCGTCGTCAGACGGCGGCCCCGTAAAACTGCGCGCTATCTTAGCACGCTCGGTTCGGCTCGCCTTTCCTTGTCGTGTGCCACGCGGCAGCGTCAGCGGCGGGGGGCTTGCCAGTGTCGCTTGCCTTGATGGCCGCAGCGCAGTTTAGCGGGGGCCGCTACTGCTGCTGGCAGGCCAGTACCGCGCGCACGGTATTGAGGTGGATGGCGACGGTGTCGCTGATCGGTTCCGCGTAGCCGCCCGCCATCACCACCGCCAGCGGCCACTGTCGCGCCTCGCACAGCGCCAGTACCTGCGCATCGCGCGCCTGCAGTCCGGCCATGCTCAGCTGCAGTCGTCCGAGGCGGTCGCCCTGGTACGGGTCGGCGCCGGCAAGGTAGAACACGATGTCCGGCACAAAGTTGGCCGCAAGCTGTGCCAGCGCCGGCGTCAGTGCCGCGAGGTAGGCCGCGTCGCCGCAGTCGTCGGCAAGGTCAATATCCAGCGTCGACGGGCTGCGGCGGAACGGAAAGTTTTTGGCGCCGTGCAGCGACAGCGTGAACACCGAGGCGTCGCCGGCGAAGATGGCGGCGGTGCCGTTGCCCTGGTGCACGTCAAGATCGATCACCGCCGCACGGCGGATGCGGCCTTCCTGTTGCAGCACGCGGATGGCGACGGCGACATCGTTGAACACGCAGAAGCCGCTGCCCTGCTGGCGGTTGGCGTGATGGGTGCCGCCGGCCAGATTGATGCCGTGGCCGTGCAGCAGTGCCGAACGCGCTGCGGCTAGGGTGGCGCCGGTGGAGCGGGTGCTGCGCTCGACCAGCGCCGCGCTCCACGGCAGGCCGATCTCGCGCATGATCGCCGGGGCGATGCTGCCGTCGAACATGGCCTGGATGTAGTCGGCATCGTGGGCCAGTGCCAGCTCCGCCGGCGTCGTCGCCGGTGCGGTCGCCATGTGTGCGGCGGCGATGGCCTCGACCGCGCTGGCCAGTAGCGCATACTTCTCTGCCGGGAAACGGTGGCCGGCGGGCAGCGGCAGCGGGAACTGGTCGGTGCGGTAGATCTGCATCAGCCGGCCTTGAGCAGGGCGAAGCGCGGCACGCTATGGCCGTCGATGGTGACCGTTTCACAGAGCATCGCCAGTGGCCGCACCCACAGCTTGCCTTCGCCGTACAGCGGGCGGTACACCACCAGCTGCTCGCCGCTTTCGGAGTGGGTGGCGACATCGATGACCTGGTACAGCTGGTCCTTGTAGTGGCGGTAGGTGCCGGGTACGACGGTGGTGGGCATGGCGGCTCCGGTGACAGACGAATAACGGTGAGGTGGCAAGGTTGGCCGCAACGGCAGCCGTCGCCGGTGGCTCAGTCCGGCAGGTGGCAGCTGCGCCCCTGCTCCAGGTGTTTGACCGCGCTGACGATCAGGTAGTCCCGGCCGTGGCGCGCATCGTACTTGGCAAACAGCGCGAGATAGGTCGGCCGCTGCGGATCGAGGCCGGCATTGAGCAGGCCCGGCAGCACCGGCTGAGGGTTGCCCTCGGCATCGACCAGCAGGTAGCGGTTTTTGGCTGCATCGCAGCGGGTGAGCACCAGCTGCGTGTCGTGGCGGCTGACGGTGCCGATGAACAGCTCGTTGCCCAGTGCCGGCAGGCTGCACAGCAGCAACAGGGTGCCAATACGCAGCATGGCATGCTCCTTGGTGACGGCGTGCGGCCAACGTTGGCCGCACGCGCCGGATTACCAGAGGACCTTGACGGTCTGTTCGCCCAGCCAGTCCTGCAGCGTCAGCAGCAGGCCGTCGTCGAGGCGCACGCCCCATTCCGGCGGCAGCATCAGGTCGCCGCGCGCCTGGCCGTTGTTATAGCTGATGCGTACCGGGCAGCCGGCATCCTCGCTGCGGTACGGCGTCAGGATGTTGCGCAGGGTGGTGACGTCGTGGCGCTTGTCCATCTGCACCGCCAGGCTGCGCGCATAGCGGCTGCGCGCCTCGCCCAGCTCGTACACGTTGTCGGCGATGATGCGCAGGCCGCCGGAGAACTTGTCCTCGCTGACCTTGCCTTCCACCACCAGCACCACGTCGTCCTTCAGCCGGGTGCGGTTGGCGTCCACCGCCTCGGCAAACAGGCTGACCTCGATCTTGGCGGTGCCGTCGTCCAGCTGCACGAAGGCCATTTTGCCGCGGTTGCCGACCTTGGTGCGGATGCCGGTGACGAAGCCGGCCAAGAGCTGCGGTTCGCGCTTGGGGCTGAGGCGGTTCAGCGGCGTCTTGATGAAACCGCGGACCTCTTTTTCGTAGGCGGTGAACGGATGGCCGGACAGGTAGTAGCCGATGGCGATCTTTTCTTCCGACAGCTGCACCGCCGGCGTCCACGGCTTGCAGTCCACCATTTCCACGCCGGGGGCGATGTCGTCGTCGAACATGTCGAACAGGCCGCCCTGGTTGGCGTTGGCCGCTTCCTGGTCGGCAGCGGTCATCGCCAGGCCGACGTTGGCGAACAGCTTGGCGCGGTTGGGGTCGATGCTGTCGAAGGCGCCGGCACGGATCAGCGATTCGATCACCCGCTTGTTGACCAGTTTCTTGTCGGTGCGCTGGCAGAAGTCGAACAGGCTGGTAAACGGGCCGCTGGCGTTGCGCACCGCGACGATGTGATCGACCGCCGATTCGCCGGTGCCCTTGACCGCGCCCAGCGCGTAGCGGATGTGCTTGCGATCGACCGGCACGAAGCGGTAGAAGCTGTGGTTGACGTCGGGCGGCAGGAATTTGAGGCCGTTCTTGCCGTCGATACTGTCGTCGTAAAAAATCTTCAGCTGGTCGGTGTTGTCCAGTTCCGACGACATGGTGGCGGCCATGAAGGCGGCGGTATGGTGCGCCTTCAGCCAGGCGGTCTGGTACGACACCACCGCATAGGCGGCGGTGTGCGACTTGTTGAAGCCGTACTCGGCAAACTTGGCCATCAGGTCGAACAGCATTTCCGCGAGCTTCGGGTCGTAGCCCTTGAGCTTGGCGCCCTCGGCGATCTTGCCTCGGTGTTCGGCCATTTCTTCCGGCTTTTTCTTGCCCATCGCGCGGCGCAGCATGTCGGCACCACCCAGGGTGTAGCCGCCGATGATCTGCGAGATCTGCATCACCTGTTCCTGATACACGATCACGCCGTAGGTCGGATCGAGACAGGCTTGCAGGTCGGGGTGGTAGTAGTCCACTTCCTGTTTGCCGGCCTTGCGCAGGATGAAGTCGTCGACCATGCCGGAGCCGAGCGGGCCCGGGCGGTACAGCGCCAGCACCGCAATGATGTCTTCGAAACGGTCCGGCTTCAGCTTTTCCAGCAGCCGCTTCATGCCGTCCGATTCAAGCTGGAACACGCCGGTGGTGTTGGCCTGCTGCAGCACCTTGTAGGCGGCCGGATCGGTGAACTCCAGCAGGTTGATGTCGGTGGTGAAACTCGGGTCCAGCGCCTTGATGTAGCGCACCGCCAGGTCGATGATCGTCAGGTTGCGCAGGCCGAGGAAGTCGAACTTCACCAGCCCGATCTGCTCTACATCGTCCTTGTCGTACATCGATACCGGCACGGTGTCGTCGCCGGCCGCCTGGTACAGCGGGCAGAAGTCGGTCAGTTTGCCCGGCGCGATCAGCACACCGCCGGCATGCATGCCGATGTTGCGGGTCATGCCTTCCAGCTTTTTCGCCAGCTCCCACAGCTCGCGCAGTTCTTCCTCGTTCTCCAGCCGCTGCTTCAGCACCGGCTCCATCTCCACCGCGTCGTCCAGCGAGTACTGCTTGCCCGGCGCCGCCGGGATCAGCTTGGACACGCCGTCGCAGAACATGTAGGGCAGGTCCAGCACGCGGCCAACGTCGCGCACCACCGCCTTGGCGGCCATGGTGCCGAAGGTGGCGATCTGCGACACCGCTTCGGCGCCGTAGGCCTGGCGCACGTACTCGATCACGCGGTAGCGGTTGTCCTGGCAAAAGTCGATGTCGAAGTCGGGCATCGATACCCGTTCCGGGTTGAGGAAGCGCTCGAACAGCAGTGCGTAGGCCAGCGGGTCGATGTCGGTGATGCCGAGGCTGTAGGCGACCAGCGAGCCGGCACCGGAGCCGCGGCCCGGCCCCACCGGGCAGCCGTTGTTCTTGGCCCAGATGATGAAGTCGGCCACGATCAGGAAGTAGCCGGGGAAGCCCATGTCGATGATGGTCTTGCACTCGATTTCCAGGCGGGCGTCGTATTCCGGGCGCCGGGCGGCGCGGACTTCCGGATCGGGGAACAGTTTTTCCAGCCGCGTTTCCAGCCCTTCGCGCGACAGGTGCACCAGATAGTCGTCCAGCGTCATGCCTTCCGGCGTCGGGAAGTCCGGCAGGTAGTTCTTGCCCAGCTGCACGCTGATGTTGCAGCGCCGGGCGATCTCGACACTGTTCGCCAGCGCCTCCGGAATGTCGGCAAAGCGCGCCAGCATCTCGTCGGTCGACAGGAAGTACTGGCATTCGGCAAAGCTCTTCGGTCGCCGCTTGTCGGACAGGGTGTAACCCTCGGCGATGCATACCCGCGCCTCGTGCGCCTTGAAGTCGTCCGGCTCCATGAACTGGATCGGGTGGGTGGCGACCACCGGCAGCCCGGTTTCACCGGCCAGCCACAGTGTGGACTGCACGATGTTCTCGATCTGCTGGTTGTCCAGACGCTGCAACTCAAGGTAGAAGCCGCCGGGGAACAGGCGCGCCCAGTACTCGGCGCGGGCGCGGGCTTCGTCGGGGTTGCCGTTGGTGAACGACACGCCGATATCGCCGAGATGGGCGCCGGACAGGCACAGCAGGTTGCTGTTGTCGCCGTGCTCCAGCCATTCGCGCTTGATCTCGGCGCGGCCGCGGTACTGGTTGCCGGTGTAGGCGGCGGCCAGCAGTTCGGACAGGCGACCGTAGCCGGCGCGGTTTTTCACCATCAGCATCAGGCGGAACGGCTTGTCGCGATCGTCCTCGTTTTCCAGCCAGATGTCGCAGGACACGATGGGCTTGATGCCCTTGTTGCGGCAGGTCTTGTAAAACTTGACCATGCCGAAGATGTTCATCAGGTCCGACATGCCCAGCGCCGGCATGCCATCCTTGACGGCGCGCTTGACGGCGTCATCAAGGCGCACGATGCCGTCGCTGATGGAGAATTCGGAATGGAAGCGGAGGTGGACGAAGCGCGGTGAGTTCATCGCGCCATTGTAGCGGGGCAGGGCACGGGCGTCATGCCCTGTTGCCGCTGCGTGGCGCGCCGTACTGCGTCATCCGGCGCGGTACGGCGAGCGGCGACTCATGGCCGCAGCTGCGGCGGATCTTCGGGGTAGGCGTCGGGGTCCACCCGCGGTGGCTGGAAGCCGTTGATCTGGCGGGCGGATTTTTCCAGCAGCAGCACGATGCTGGTATTGAGCGCGCCAAAGCCCCAGGCGATCAGGAAAAATACCGAGTAGGCGGACAGCTTGTCGGCAAACAGCTGCGCGCCGTGCAGGGTCAGCTCCTGCGGGTCGAAGATCGAGAAGAACAGGCCGGTGGCGAGCGCGGCAATGATGAAGGACGGCCAGAACAGCAGGATGGCTTGGCGCATGATGGTGGTACCCCGGTGGTTGCCTCATTTCAGCCTAGCGGCCACCACCGCAAAAAGCAAAAACCGCGCATGACGCGCGGTTTTTGCGGTGGCTGGCGCCTTACTTGACGCGGTTGGCGTACATGAAGTTTTCCATCTTGCTTTCGGCAAGGTTGGACCAGCCGTGCTGCAGGGTGCGGAATTTCTTCCACTCGGTATAGATCTTCCGGAAGTCCGGATTCTTGGCGGCCTCCTGCTCGTACAGTTCGAAGGCGGCCTTTTGTGCTGCCTTCATCACGTCGGCCGGGTACTGGTGCAGCTTGGTGCCTTTTTGCAGCAGGCTGACCAGGGCAACCGGGTTCTTGGCGTCGTACTCGGCCTGCATGCTGAGGTTGGCCTCGGCCGCGGCGGCTTCGAAGGCGGCCTTGTACTCGGCCGGCAGCTTGTCCCATTCTTTCTTGGAAACGTAGAAAGAGATATTGGGACCCGGCTCCCAGAAACCCGGGTAGTAGTAATGCTGGGCCACCTTGTAGAAGCCGAGCTTCTCGTCGTCGTAGGGGCCGACCCACTCGGTCGCGTCGATGGTGCCTTTTTCCAGCGCCGGGTAGATGTCGCCACCGGCCAGGGTTTGCGGTACCGCGCCCAGCTTGGCCATGATCTCGCCGCCGAAGCCCGGAATGCGCATCTTCAGGCCCTTGAGGTCGGCCAGCGACTTCACTTCCTTGCGGAACCAGCCACCCATCTGGGTGCCGGTGTTACCGCCCGGGAAGTTGACGATGTTGTACTTGGCGTAGAATTCGCGCAGCAACTTCATGCCGCCGCCGTAGTACAGCCAGGCGTTCTGCTGGCGCGAGGTCAGGCCGAACGGCATGGTGGTATCGAAGGCGAAGGTCTTGTTCTTGCCGACATAGTAGTAGCCGCAGGTGTGGCCGCATTCGACGGTGCCGTTTTGCACCGCATCCAGCACCTGGGTACCCGGCACGATTTCGCCGCCCGGGAAGGCGCGGATCTGGAACTTGCCGCCGGTCAGCTCGGCCACGCGCTTGGACAGCTGCTCGGCGCCGCCGTAGATGGTATCCAGGCTTTTCGGGAAGCTGGACGCGAGGCGCCAGCGGATGGTCGGGCTTTCGGCAGCCAGTACCGGTGCCGATACCCCGGCGCCTACCAGGCCGGCCGCGCCGGCTTTCTTCAGAAACGAACGTCTTTCCACCGTGATCTCCTTTGTGTTGTGCTTGCTGTGTGTCCCGGGCGATACATGCCGCCAAAGGATGTTATTGGTAATGCGGTTATGATTTTGCGAGCGAGGCATATTGCCATTGGCATGATGCCTCGCTTGCCGCTTATTGGCCAGTCAGTTCCTTGAGCAGTGCGTCCGACTGTTGGCTGTCGCTTTCGCCGGCAGAGGCCTCGCTGGCCGGGATCTCGATACCCTGCGGCAGGTCACTGCTTGGTGCCGTCTCCATCTGTTGCATGATCGACGCCGCATCGTCGGCGTTGGTCTTCACCTCGGCGTGCAGCGAGCCGGTAACCAGCCCCGGGAAGGCGATCAGGGCGCCGACCATGATCAGCTGCATCACCACGTAAGGCACCGCGCCCCAGTAGATCTGCGTGCTGCGCACTTCCCTCGGTGCCACGCTGCGCAGGTAGAACAGCGCGAAGCCGAACGGCGGGTGCATGAAGGAGGTCTGCATGTTCACCGCCAGGATGACGCCGAACCACACCAGGTTGATGTCCAGGCTCTGTGCCACCGGCGCCAGCAAGGGCACCAGGATGAAGGCGATCTCGAAGAAGTCGAGGAAGAAGGCGAGGAAGAACACCATGATGTTGACGGTGATCAGGAAGCCGGTAGCACCGCCGGGCAGGCTGGTGAGCAGGTGTTCGACCCATTTGTCGCCATCAACGCCGAGGAAGGCGATGCGGAACACGCGGGCGCCGATCAGGATGAACACCACGAAGGTGGACAGCTTGACGGTGGAGTCCATCGCCTGCTTCAACAGCGAGATATCCAGACGGCGGTTCATCATCGCCAGGATGATGGCGCCAACCGCGCCCATGGCGCCGCCCTCGGTCGGGGTGGCAATGCCGAGGAAGATGGTGCCCAGTACCAGGAAGATCAGCAGCAGCGGCGGGATCATCACCAGCACCACGCGCTTGCCCAGTGCCGCGCCGCGCAGGGTGCGGGCTTCCGGTGGCAGCGCCGGTACCCACTGCGGTTTCACCATCGACACCATGAAGATGAATACGGCGTAGAACGCACACAGCAGCAGGCCGGGCAGCATGGCGCCGGTGTACATGTCACCGACCGAGGTGCCCAGCTGGTCGGCCAGCACGATCAGCACCAGCGACGGCGGGATGATCTGTGCCAGCGTGCCGGAGGCGGCGATCACGCCGGTGGCGATGCGGGTGTCGTAGCCGTAGCGCAGCATGATCGGCAGCGAGATCAGCCCCATCGAGATCACCGAGGCTGCCACCACACCGGTGGTGGCGGCCAAGAGCGCGCCGACGAAGATCACCGCGTAGGCGATGCCGCCGCGCATGGTGCCGAACAGCTGGCCGATGGTGTCCAGCATGTCTTCCGCCAGTCCGGAGCGTTCCAGAATCAGCCCCATGAAGGTGAAGAACGGAATCGCGAGCAGCGTGTCGTTGCGCATGATGTCGTAGACCTGATTGGGCAGGGCCTGCAACAGCTCGGGGCGCAACAGATCGAAGTGAATGCCGATCCAGCTGAACAGCAGACCGACAGCGGACAGGGCAAAGGCAACCGGGTAGCCGATCAGCAGGAAGAAGATCAGCGACACGAACATGATCGGGGCCATCAGATCGAGACTCATACCGGCTCCTTGTGCGGATCGTTGGACTTGATGGCCGGATTGGGGATCAGGCCCTGCAGGAAGGCAACGCGCTTGATCAGCTCGGACAGGCCTTGCGCCATCAGCAGCGCAAAACCGACCGGGATCAGCAGGAACACCGGCCAGCGCACCAGGCCGCCGGCGTCGGACGACATCTCGCCGCTGTTCCAGGCGTCGATGAACATCGGCCAGCCGAAGCTGATCAGCAAGTAGCAGACCGGCATCAGGAACAGCAGGGTGCCGACAATGTCGACCACGGCCTGACCTCGCTCGGATAGCTTGCCGACCAGCAGGTCGATGCGGATGTGTTCGTTCTTTTGCAGGGTGTAGGCGGCTGCCAGCAGGAAGATGGCAGAAAACAGGTACCACTGGATTTCCAGCAAGCCGTTCGAACTGATGTTGAACAGTTTGCGCACCACAGCGTTACCCGCGCTGATAAGCACGACCACCAGGACAAGCCAAGACGCAGCCTGACCGATGCGTGCGTTGATCGCGTCGATAAGACGCGACAAGGCAAGCAGCAATTGCACTGTTTTCTCCTAATGTGTGTTGTGAGGCTCTGTGGCCTTGTTCTTTTGCGGCGCTCTCCAACGCCGCCACCGTCTAGCGGTGTGTGCCTATAAGAGCATAGTCATTTGCCCTTGCAAAGCGGCATGACATAGGGGATTACCCTTGCTTGTGCCAGCCCAGGGTCAGGCGCAGGTGGCCGGGAGGGGTGGTGATGGACTTCAGTTGCAGGTGGCGGGCGAGGGATTTGCCGGGGAAAGAATGTTCCTGCCAGCGGGCAAACGGTGGCAGTTGGTCGAGATGGACAACGATGTGTTGCGGCTGGATGTCGAGGAAAGCCAGCTCTGCGGCCAACCTTTGCAGCAGATGGCTGCCGAGGCCGGCATCCAGCGCCGTCAGCAGCAGGGTGCCGAGCGCGCGCCGGATCAGGCCGCTGTCGTGCGGCGTGCCCTGCAGGCGGTAGTGGATCAGCAGGGTACGCCTGGGCCAGTCGAGCTCGCCGAAGTGGAAGAATAATTGCAGGCGTGCGCGCAGTGGCTGTTGTATGTCCAGCTCCAGCACGCTTTCCTCCGGCTGCAACTGCAGGGCGACGACCCGCAGTTGCTCGCTGTCGAGCTGTCTTTGCAGGCCAGCCAGCAGCAGCGCCGCCGGCAGCGAGGCGCCGTCGCGGTGCAGTTTCGGCCGTAGCGACTGCCACTGCAGCCAGCGTTGCCGCCAGGGCGCGGTGCGCATGAGGTTTAGCCGAACAGGGTGCGTGCACCCTCGAAGCGGGTGGCGAAGTAGCGGTTGTCCAGCCGGTCGACGCGGATCACGCTGTTGCTGCGCGGCGCGTGCACGAACTTGCCGTCGCCGATATAAAGCCCCATGTGCGAGAACGGCCGGTTCATGGTGTTGAAGAACACCAGGTCGCCGACCTGCAGCTGGTGGTTGCCGATCGGCCGCGCCAGCGCCGCGATCTGTGCCGCATTGTGCGGCAGCCTGATGCCGGCGGCGTGCTGGTAGATGTAGGCCACCATGCCGCTGCAGTCGAGGCCGGCCTCCGGGTTGCTGCCGCCGAACTGGTAGTCGATGTCGAGCAGGCTCAAGGTGTAGAGCAGGATTTCGCGGCTGACGCCGTCGGCCTTGAGCGCCGACAGGTTGGCCGCTGCCGGCGGGCGCGGCTTCGGCTTGACGGCGGTTTTCGAGGGAGCGCTGGCGCAGCCCGCCAGCAGGACGAGTAGCAAGAGGGCGGGCCAGCGGCGGGTCATGACTGTTTGCTCTCCAGGATTTCCCAGCGTTCGAGTTTTTCCAGCAGCAGCAGTTCGATTTCCTCGATGCGCGCCTGCCACTGGCGCGCGTCCTGCGGTGCATCGCGGTACACGTTCGGATCCAGCAGCTTCTGGTTCAGCTCGGCCTGCTCGCCTTCCAGTCCTGCGATTTCCGCCGGCAACCGTTCCAGCTCGCGCTTTTCATTAAAGCTCAGTTTTTGCGTGCGGTTGCTGCGATCGCGCTCGCTCTTGGCGGCCTCGACGTTGGCCGCAGCCTCCTTGCGCGGTGCCTCCTGCTTCAGCGCTGCCATGCGCGCCTTGGTGTCGAGCCAGTCCTGATAGCCGCCCGGATACTCTTCCAGCTTGCCGTTACCCTCGAAGGCGATCACCTGCGTCACCACGTTGTCGAGGAAGGCGCGGTCGTGGCTGACCAGGAACACGGTGCCGTTGTACTGCTCGATCAGTTCTTCCAGCAGCTCCAGGGTGTCGATGTCGAGGTCGTTGGTCGGTTCGTCCAGCACCAGCACGTTGGCCGGGCGGGTGAACAGCCGCGCCAGCAGCAGGCGGTTGCGTTCGCCGCCGGACAGCGACTTCACCGGGCTGCGCGCGCGCTGCGGCGAGAACAGGAAGTCTTCCAGATAGCTCATCACGTGCTTGCGCTGGCCGCCGATTTCGACGAAGTCGTTGCCCTGACTGATGATGTCGGCGACGCTGGTCTCTTCGTCCAGCTGGGTGCGGAACTGGTCGAAGTAGGCGACCTCCAGCTTGGTGCCACGCTTGATGCTGCCGCTGTCGGCTTCCAGTTCGCCCAGGATCAGCTTCAGCAGCGTGGTCTTGCCCGCGCCATTGGGGCCGATCAGGCCGATCTTGTCGCCGCGCAGGATGCGGGTGGTGAAATCCTTGATCAGTTGCTTGCCGTCAAAACCCTTGCTGACGTGTTCCAGCTCGGCCACCAGTTTGCCGGAGCGTTCGCCGGCGTCGAGCTGGAAGTTGACCTGGCCGACACGCTCGCGGCGCGAGGCGCGTTCGCGGCGGATCTGTTCCAGACGGCGCACGCGGCCCTCGTTGCGGGTGCGGCGCGCCTCGATGCCCTTGCGGATCCACACCTCTTCCTGCGCGTGGAACTTGTCGAACAAACGGTTCTGTTCTTCCTCGATCGCTAGCTCTTCTGCCTTGCGCACCTGGTAGGCGCTGAAGCTGCCGGGGTAGCTGCGCAGGATGCCGCGATCCAGTTCGATGATGCGGGTGGCGACGTTGTCGAGGAAGCGACGGTCGTGGGTGATCAGCAGCACGCTGCCGCTGAAGTTCTTCATCAGCCCTTCCAGCCACTCGATGGCGCTCATGTCCAGGTGGTTGGTCGGTTCGTCCAGCAGCAGCACGTCTGGGCGCGAGGCCAGCGCGCGCGCCAGTGCCACGCGTTTCTTCCAGCCGCCGGACAGGTCGCTGACCAGCGTGTCCGGGTTGAGGTCGAGGTGCGACAGCGTGGTGCTGATCAGCGCGTCGAACTGCCAGCCGTCCCGTGCTTCCAGCTCCTGCTGGATGTGGGTCATGCGCGCCATCACCTGCTCATGGTTGGCCGCAGGGTCGGACAGCTGCTGGGTGATGTGGTGGTAGTCGGTGAGCAGCTGCTGCAGCTCGCCCAGCCCCTCGGCCACCGCCTCGAACACGGTGTGGCCCTCGCTGAACAGCGGCTCCTGCGGCACGTTGGCGACCTTGAGGTCACCCTGCTGGTTGATGCGGCCGTCGTCGAGCTTGATGCTGCCGGCAATCGCCTTCAGCAGCGACGACTTGCCGGCGCCATTGCGGCCGATCAGGCCGACGACTTCGCCGGGTTCCAGCGAGAAATCCACTTTGTCGAGCAGGGCGTGGTGACCAAAGGCGAGGCAGGCTTTTTCTACGGTAATCAGGGCCATGATGGTATGCGGGAGGCTGTCTTCTTATTGCAATGGAGCGGATTGTAGCATGTGGCTGCATCGCCCTTCGCCTCGGGGGCGGTCGCTGTTACAATGCGCGCCAACCGAAGACCTGCGCTGCAGGTCAATGCGAAAGGATTTGCCATGTACTTTGTTGATCGCTCCGTTGCCGTTATCAAGCCCAAGGCCCCGTTTCTGGCGTGGCTGAATGCCGTACCGGACAACGACATGATCGAATTGTCGCTGGACGCGCTGCGTGCCGACTGCACGGTGATCCTTTTGCCAGAATTCGACGAGCCGGAAGAGGCGATCAGCCACATCGACGAGATGTACGACAAGCTGTTCCGCATTGAGCTGTCGTCGTGGTACGAGGACGAGGCGCTGTGGCCGCAGGACCGCTCGCTGAAAGCCTTCTGGGAGTGGTTCGATGTCGAGGTGCACTCCACGCTGTTGGACACCGTCGACGCCGACATCATGAACTCCCCGGTCGACGTTGACGAAGACTGACCGCCGCCGCGATGCACGCTAGCCGGGTCAGCCCCATTGCCGCCACGCTGGCGCCGTCACGCCTCGCCGTCGCACTGGTGAGCGTGGCGCTGCTCATGCTGTTGGCGGCGCTGTCCTTTCTGGAACGCGACCTCGCGCTGCTGGTGTTGCTGGCGGCCGTGGGCTGTGGCTGGCAGGCACTGCGCCAGAGCGGCATGCTGCGGCCAACCTTCGACGGCTTTGCCGTCGACATGCGCGGCGTGCTGCAGCTGCAGCAGGGTGGCCGGAGCTGTCGTGTCAGCCTGCTGCCGACCAGTATCGCCTTGCCGCTGCTGGTGGTGCTGAGCGTGAGCGACGACAACGGCCGCCGCCACAAACTGCTGGTATGGCCGGACGCGGTGCCAACCGACACCCACCGCGCCTTGCGCGTCTATGTGCGCTGGTGCCGCGGCGCCGCCAACCCTGAAACTGAACGGATGTAATCAAGCATGGCAAGTTTTGACACCCTGAACGACTGGCTCTCCCATCTGGAATCGATCCACCCCGCCACCATCGACATGGGCCTGGCGCGGGTCAGCGCGGTGCGCGATGCGATGGGCTTGCGGCCAACGTTCCCGGTGGTGCTGGTTGGCGGCACCAACGGCAAGGGCTCGGTCTGCGCCATGCTGTCCACCATACTGGAGCGCGCCGGCTTCAAGGTCGGCACCTACTCCTCGCCGCACATCCTGCGCTACAACGAGCGCGTGGCCATCAATATGCAGCCGGTCAGCGACGAACGCATCGTGCACAGCTTCGCCGCCATCGAGGCAGCCCGGGGCGATACCACGCTGACCTATTTCGAGTTTGGCACCCTGGCGGCGATGCACACTTTCATCGATGAGCAGGTCGATGTCGCGGTGCTGGAAGTCGGCCTCGGCGGCCGTCTCGACGCGGTCAACATCTTCGAGCCGGAAGTGTCGGTGGTGGTCAGTGTCGATCTCGACCACCAGAGCTATCTTGGCGACACCCGCGAGCTGGTCGGCTTCGAGAAGGCTGGCATCTTCCGCGCCGGCAAGCTGGCGATCTGTGCCGACCCCAATCCGCCGCAAAGCCTGCTGCAGCATGCGGCCAACCTTGGCGCCGACCTCAGGCTGGTGGGCAAGGATTTCGGCATCACCCGCCTTGATCACCAGTGGTCGTTCCACATGGGCGAGGTGCACCGTCACGCCCTGCCGGTGCCGGCGCTGCGCGGCGAGTACCAGATGATCAACGCCGCGGCGGCACTGGCAGCGCTGGAAGGGCTGCGGCCGCTGCTGCCGGTCGGCATCGGCGCCATCAAGCGCGGCCTGCTGGAGGTCGACTGGCCGGGCCGCTTCCAGGTGCTGCCGGGGCGACCGCTGACCATACTCGACGTCGGCCACAATCCGCACGCCGCCCGTGCGCTGGCGGACAGCCTGAAGCGCATGGCCTACGCGCAGAACCGCTTTGCCGTGTTCTCGATGCTGTCGGACAAGGACCTGCCGGCGGTGGTGGCGGCATTGAAGGACGAGTTCGACGAGTGGTTCGTCGGTGGTCTGGATATGCCGCGTGGCCAAACTGCCGCGGCATTGACAAGCCAGCTGCATGCACAGGGCGTGGCCAAGGTGAAACCGTTTGCCAGCGTCGCCGATGCGTGGCACGCGGCTTTATCGGCGGCAGGGGAGAATGATAGAATCGTGGTCTTTGGATCATTCCATACCGTCGCCGAAGTGATGGCCGCGAAATCCACTCACGCCTGAGGACGCCAGATGTCTCTTTCCGCACACGATGAACTGCTGATGCTGCGCAAACGGGCGCGTCGCCGCCTGGTCGGCGCCATCGTGCTGGTGCTGGTGGCCACCACCGTGTTGTGGAATGTGCTGGACGCGCTGCCGGAGCAGGAAATGAAGCCGGAACAGGTCGAGATCTCCGGCCTGCCGGCCTCGGCGCCGACGCCGGCCCCTGTTGCACTGCCGCCCGTGGTGGCCTCGGCGCCGCAGGAAACCGACATCCTCGCCACGCTGCCGCCGGAAGACAGCGTGCTGGCACCGCCGCCCGCCGCCGAGGCCAGCCGTCCGCCGGCTGTCGCTCCGGCTGCGGTGGTGACACCGCCTCCGGCACCGAAGCCGGCCGAGGTGAAACCGGTGACGCCGAAAGTGGCCGACAAGAAGGCCGAGCCGGCAGTCGCGGAGAAGAAGGCGGCGCCGGATCCGGCGGCGATTCTGGAAGGGCGCGAGGCGGAAGCGCCGCGCGCGGCCACTACTGCGGCGACTGCCGAAAAATACCAGGTACAGCTGGCTGCGCTGTCCGATGCGGACAAGATCAGCGCGCTGAAGCAGCGCCTGTCCGCCGTCGGCGTGGCCGCCCGATTCAGCAAGGTGCAGACCAGCAAGGGCGAGGTGACACGGGTGCGTGTCGGCCCGTTCGGCAGCCGTGCCGAAGCCGATGCCGCGTTGCGTAAACTGGAACGGGCCGGCGTGTCGGGCATTATCGTCACCAAATGATGCTGACGGCTCTTGACTGGCTGATTCTTGCCATCATCTTAGGTTCCATGGCCGTGGCGCTGTTCCGCGGGCTGGCCGCCGAGCTGCTGTCGCTGTGTTCGTGGCTGCTGGCATTCTGGGTGGCGCGCAGTTTCGCCCCGGATCTGGCCGGTTTCATGCCCTTGGGTGGTCAGGGTATACAGCTGATTGCCGCCTTCATCGTGCTGTTGCTGCTGACGTGGCTGGCAACGGCGCTGTTTCGCGTGACCCTGACCGCACTGATTGATGCGGTCGGTCTGGGTGGTGTCAACCGTTTTCTTGGCGTCGTGTTCGGCCTGGCCCGTGGCCTGCTGCTGGTCACGGTGCTGGTGATGCTGGGTGGGATGAGTTCCATGCCGCAACAGAGTTTTTGGCACGACGCCTTGCTGGTGCAGCCTTTCGAGACGGTGGCGATGGCTGCCCGACCGTGGCTGCCGGATACGCTGGCGCAAGCGGTGCACTTTTTTTAGCAGTACCAAGAGGGGTGATGGCGCGATCCGCTGTCACCCCTTGTTTTTACTCGTGTAGTCTGGGGATGAGCTATGTGTGGAATTTTGGGGGTGGTGGGTCAGTCACCCGTAAACCAGCTGTTGTATGACGGTTTGCAATTGTTGCAGCACCGTGGTCAGGACGCAGCCGGGATTGTTACGGCCAATGGCAAGACCTTTCACATGCACAAGGGCAGCGGCCTGGTGCGGGACGTGTTCCGCACCCGCAACATGCGGTCGCTGTTCGGTAATGCAGGCATTGGTCATGTGCGCTACCCCACAGCCGGCTCGGCATCCAGCCTGGCCGAGGCGCAGCCGTTCTATGTCAACTCGCCGTTCGGTATCGTGCTGGCGCACAACGGCAACCTGACCAATACCGACGAACTGAAGCAGGACATGTACCGCAATGACCTGCGCCATATCAACACCAACTCCGACTCGGAAGTGCTGCTCAACGTGTTCGCGCACGAGATCGCCGCCCGTGTCGAGAACGCGACGCTGACTGCGGATGCGGTGTTCGGGGCGGTGGAGGCGGTGCATCGCCGCGTGAAGGGTGCTTACGCCGTGGTGGCGATGATCGCCGGTTACGGCCTGGTGGCGTTCCGCGATCCGCACGGCATCCGCCCGATGGTAATGGGTGCCACCGAGGTCGACGGCAAGGCCGAGTACATGTTCGCCTCCGAGTCGGTGGCGCTGGACTGTTCCGGCTTCAAGGTGCTGCGCGACGTGCAGCCGGGCGAGTGCGTGTACGTCACCTTCGACGGTGACATGCAGGCGCGCATCTGCGCCGAGAACACCCAGCTGGCACCGTGCCTGTTCGAGTACGTGTACTTTGCACGGCCGGATTCGGTGATCGACGGCGTGTCGGTCTACCAGTCACGCCTGGTGATGGGCGAGATGCTGGCCGAGAAGATCCGCCGCCAGTACGCGGACATCGACATCGACGTGGTGATCCCGATTCCGGATTCCAGCCGCCAGAGCGCGATGCAACTGGCCAACGCGCTGGGTCTGCCGTACCGCGAAGGCTTCATCAAGAACCGCTACATCGGCCGTACCTTCATCATGCCGGGGCAGGCGGTACGCAAGAAGTCGGTACGCCAGAAGCTGAACCCGGTGCCGCTGGAATTCGCCGGCCGCAACGTGCTGCTGGTGGACGATTCCATCGTGCGCGGCACGACCTCCAAGGAAATCGTGCAGATGGCGCGCGATTCCGGCGCCAAGAAGGTGTACTTCGCCTCGGCCGCGCCGGCGGTACGCTTCCCCAACGTGTACGGCATCGACATGCCGACCCGTGCCGAGTTGCTGGCTACCGGGCGCAACGATGCGCAGATCGCCGCCGAAATTGGCGCCGATGCGGTGATCTACCAGGAGCTGGAGGCGCTGGAGCACGCGGTGCAGAGCCTGAACGGCGAGCTGAACGTGTTCGAGGCTTCCTGCTTCAGCGGTTGCTACATCACCGGTGACATCAGCGAAGCCTATCTCGATGCCATCGAGGCGGCACGCAAGAAGGGCAAGGCGGCCAGCGAGCAGAAAGAGGAAGACAGCAGCAACCAGATGGTCGATCTCAACCTGAATGTTGCCGAACAAAACCTGATCTGAATTTCTATATAACGACAAGGGTTGGCTGTTGCGGCCAACCCTTGTTATTGTTGAAAGTCTTTCAGCCATACGCCGTACGAGAGCCCACCATGTCGCGCGAAGACACCTGTCCCCCCTTGCATCCCGAGACGCTGGCCATCCGCGCCGGCCGCGAAACCAGCGAATACCGCGAACACAGCCAGAGCCTGCACCTGACCTCCAGCTTCACCTTTGATACGGCCGCACAAGCCGCCGCCATGTTCATGGGCGAGATCGAAGGCTACACCTATTCCCGTTTTACCAATCCGACCGTCAGCGCCTTCCAGCAAAGGTTGGCCGCAATGGAAGGCGGCGAGCGCGCGATTGCCACCGCCAGCGGCATGGCCGCGATCCAGGCCACCATGCTGACCCTGCTCAAGGCCGGCGATCACGTGGTGTCGTCGCAGAGCCTGTTCGGCTCCACCATCAACCTGTTCAACGGCATTCTCGGCAAGTTCAATATCGAGACCACTTATGTCGACGCCTCCGATCCGACGGCGTGGCGGGCGGCGGTGAAGCCCAATACCAAGCTGTTCTTCCTGGAAACACCGTCCAACCCGCTCACCGAGCTGGCCGACATCGCCGCCGTCGCCGACATCGCGCATGAAGCCGGTGCCTTGCTGGTGGTCGACAACTGCTTCTGTTCGCCGGCACTGCAGCAGCCGCTGCAACTGGGCGCCGATCTGGTGGTGCACTCCGCCACCAAGTACCTCGACGGTCACGGCCGGGTGCTGGGCGGAGCGGTGGTTGGCAACGACAAGCTGATCGAGCAGATCTACCTGCACGTGCGCACCGCCGGCCCGACCCTGGCCGCATTCAATGCCTGGGTGTTGTTGTCCGGTCTGGAAACACTGCACCTGCGCATGGAAAAACACTCCGCCAATGCGCTGCAGCTGGCACGCTGGCTGGAACAGCAGCCGTCGGTGGCGCGCGTGTTCTACCCGGGGCTGGAAAGCCATCCGCAATTCGCGCTGGCGCAAAAGCAGCAGCGCAGCGGCGGGGCGGTGGTGTCGTTCGAGGTCAAGGGCGGGCGCGAGGCGGCCTGGCGAGTGGTGGACGCGGTGCAGGTCATTTCGCGCACCGCCAACCTCGGCGACGTCAAGACCACGCTGACCCACCCGGCATCGACCACGCACGCGCGCATCACACCGGAGGCGCGAGCGCGGGCCGGCATCAGTGAGGGACTGTTGCGGGTTGCCGTCGGTCTGGAGCATGTCGACGACCTCCAGGCGGATCTCGCTAGAGGCTTGTAATAAAAAACGTTTGTTTCAATCGAACGGCAGTCTAGACTAAGGGCTGCCGTTTTACTTGTGTTTACCGCGGGAGGCTTCAGGAATGCATTTCTTGACAGGCATCAAATTAAAACGTAAGTTTCAAACGCTTGTTCTAAAATCATGATGGACAAGGCGACGCAATTACTCAATCCGATGAAAGTGCAAGACGACATGGAAGTGAGCAAACCCGATACCGCAACTCGGATTCTCGATGTTGCCGAGCGGCTGTTTGTCGAACATGGCTTCGAGGCCACCTCACTTCGCATGATCACACAGCAGGCTGAAGTCAACCTGGCCGCTGTGAACTACCACTTTGGTTCGAAGGATGCGCTGTTCGAATCGGTATTCATGCGCAGGATCGGCCCGTTTGTGGCTGCCTGTCTGGCCGAACTCGACGCGCTGGAACAATCCGGACAAGCCCTGACCGCCGAGGCGCTGGTACTGACCTTCATCAAGCCCTGCCTGATGTTGTCAAAAGACCCGACCAAGGGCGGGGCGCTGTTTGTCCGCTTGATGTCGCGCACGTTGGTGGAAAACCACCGCCTGCTGCGCGAGGCACTGAACCAGCAGTACAGCGTGTTTGTGCTGCGCTATACCAGTGCTTTCCAGGCAGCTTTGCCGCAGTTTGAAACCGAAGACATTGCCTGGCGCATGCATTTTGCCTTTGGCGTGATGTTCAATGCCTTCGCCGGTAATGATGTGCTGAAGATCTTTGTCCGCAGTCAGGTGGTTTCCGCCCGTGACCCGGACATGGTGGTCAAGCACCTGGTGCCTTTCGTCGTAGCGGGGTTGACGGCGCCCGTCTGATTGACTCCACGAGGTCAACACGAGGGTAACCATAATGACATCTGCTATTGTTCTGATCCTGCTGCTCGGGGCGCTCGCGTATTTCCGCGCTCCCGTGCTGGCGTGGACTGTCGTGATCGCAGGCTGGCTTGCCAGCCTGCAGCCAGTCTGGGGCTGCCAGGTCCCGCTTGCGGTGTGGGCGCTGTTTGCCGTCATCGCGCTGGTGCTGAATCTGGTGCCGCTGCGCCGCGCCGTGTTCACCGGCCCGGTGTTCTCCGTCTTCAAGAAAATCACCCCTGCCATGTCGCAAACCGAGCAGGAAGCGATCAACGCCGGTACCGTGTGGTGGGATCGCGACCTGTTCTCCGGCAAGCCGGACTGGAACCGCCTGCTGTCCTTCCCGGATCCGAAACTGACTGCCGAAGAGCAGGCGTTTCTGGATGGCCCGACCGAGCAGCTGTGCAAGATGGTCGACGACTGGAAAATCACCCACGAGCTGAAGGACCTGCCGCCAGAAGTATGGCAGTTCATCAAGGACAACGGCTTCCTGGGCATGATCGTCAAGAAAAAGTACGGCGGTCTGGAGTTCTCCAATTACGCCCACGCCAAGGTGGTGACCAAGATCGCCACCCGCGGCGGCACCGCGGCGGTGTCGGTGATGGTGCCGAACTCGCTCGGCCCCGGCGAACTGCTGCAGCACTACGGTACCGAAGCACAGAAAGACTACTATCTGCCGCGTCTGGCCAAGGGCGTGGAAGTGCCGTGCTTCGCGCTGACCAGCCCCTACGCCGGCTCCGATGCTGGCGCCATTCCCGACTACGGCATCGTCTGCCGCGGCAGCTACACCGATCCGCGCAGCGGCCAACGTTTTGACGACGTGCTCGGCCTGCGCGTGAGCTGGGAGAAGCGCTGGATCACGCTGGCGCCGGTGGCCACCATTCTCGGCCTCGCGTTCAAGATGTACGACCCGGATCATCTGCTGGGCGACAAGGAAGAACTGGGCATCACCTGCGCGCTGGTGCCGACCGAGCACGAGGGCGTGTGCATCGGCCGCCGCCACTTCCCTGGCGGTGCCGCGTTCATGAACGGCCCGACCTGGGGCAAGGACGTGTTCATTCCGCTGGAGTGGATCATCGGCGGCCGCGATTACGCCGGCCAGGGCTGGCGCATGCTGGTGGAGTGTCTGTCGGTAGGCCGCTGCATCTCGCTGCCGGCGATGTCGGTTGCCTCCGGCAAGGTGGCGTCCTACACCACCGGCGCCTACGCCCGTATCCGTGACCAGTTTGGCCTGTCGATCGGCAAGTTCGAAGGTGTGGACGAGGCAATGGCACGCATCGGCGGCTTTACCTACCAGATGGAAGCGTCGCAGGATCTGGCACTGACCGGCCTCGATATCGGCGAAAAACCGTCGGTGCTGTCCGCAGTGCTGAAGTATCACAACACCGAGCGCATGCGCAAAACGCTGAACGACGCGATGGACATCCATGGCGGCAAGGCGGTGGTGCTGGGGCCGCGCAACTATCTGGCGCGGGCCTACCAGGCGATCCCGATTGCAATCACGGTGGAGGGTGCCAACATCCTGACCCGTTCGATGATCATCTACGGTCAGGGCGCGATCCGCTGCCATCCCTTCGTGCTGCGCGAGATGAAGGCGGCGATGAGCAATGACGCCGCCGAGTTCGACAAGGCCATCACCGGCCACATCAACTTCGTGATCAGCAACGTGTTCCGTTCGCTGTGGATGGGCCTGACCGGTGCCAAGCTGGTCGGCAGCCCGAAAGGTGGCGAAGTGGCTGCCTACTACAAGCAGCTGACGCGTTTCTCCAGCGCCTTTGCGCTGCTGTCCGACATGGCGATGTTCAGCCTCGGCGGTTCGCTGAAGTTCCGCGAAAAGCTGTCGGCGCGGCTGGGTGACATGCTGTCCAACCTGTACATCGCCTCTGCCTGCCTGAAGCGTTTCGAGCGTGATGGCGCGCCGAAGGAAGACCTGCCGGTGCTGCAGTGGGCGGTGGAAAATGCGCTGTACGACCTGCAGCAGGCGATGGATGGCTTCCTCGCCAACCTGCCAAGCCGCACGTTGGCCGCAATCCTGCGCAAGGTAATCTTCCCGTGGGGGCTGACCATGAAGCCGGCCAGCGACCACACCGGCACCAAGGTGGCGCGGCTGCTGATGGAGCTGGGCCCGACGCGCGAACGCCTGACCCGCGGCATCTTCGCGCCGAGCGACGAGTCTGATCCGGTCGGCGTGCTGGAGCCGGCACTGAAGGCGATGCTGGAGACCGAGCCGCTGGAACAGAAGTTGCGCAAACTGGGGCGTGATGGCAAGTTCAAGACTGTCACCGCGCGTGAGCGGCTGGCGGAAGCGTTGCAGTCCGGCCAGATTACGCAGCAGGAGTTTGACGCCGTGACGCGTGCGCGCAAACTGAAGCGCGACGTGATCATGGTCGATGATTTCGACATGAAGCTTGAGCAGCATGATGACAAAATGCTGCAGCGGCTGATCTTCTGATCGGCTAAACAATAAGGAGTCGGGCGGCAACGCCCGTCTCTGTCGATGGCACTCTGTCGACAGAGCGCCATCGAGAGAGACAACATGACCCCATCCCCACAGCAACAACCCGAAGTCGTCCGCGTGCCGGTGCTGCGCCTGCGCGCCGAGCCGCGCAGCACCAATGCCCACGGCCGTGTCCACGCCGGCTGGCTGATGTTCCAGATCGATACCGCCGGCGCCATCTGCGCCGAAAGGCTGGCCAAGGGGCCGGTGACGACGGTCGCGGTCAATGCCTTCCAGCTGACCAGTCCCATCCATGTTGGTGACGTGGTGTCATTGTATGCCGAGTGTTTCCGTCTCGGACAGAAGTCGGTCACGCTGAAGGTGACGGTGGAGGCGGAGCGTCTTGGTGGCGAAGTGGTGCCGATTACCGAGGTGATTGCCACCTACGTCGCCATCGATGCCGATGGCAAATCCAGAATCATTTCCTGAGTGCATTTGATGTGTTGTTTCATTGAAACGAATGTTTGGAACGAATGCTCGAAAAAGCTGGATAACAGCTTCGTCTCTAGGTAGTATCGGGCCAGATCGTCAATCAAACAGGCGTTCGGAACAGCATGAATAACAATGCACAGAGGGAATAACACATGAAACTGAAACACGTCAGCTTGTCCGTCATGATGATGGGTGCAACCACTGTTGCAATGGCTTCCGGCTACCACTTTGGTACCCAGTCGGTCAGCGCCCAATCCACCGCCAATGCCAGCGCTGCCGAAGCGGCCAATGCATCCACTATCTTCTACAACGCGGCGGGCATGACCAAGCTGGAGGGGACCAACTTTTCCGGCGCCTTGAACTTGGTGGCGCCGAATGCCAAATATAGCGACGCCAGCGCCACCTATCCGACGCTGGCGGTAACGCCGGTCAACTCGACGGTCAAAGGCTCGACTAGCGGCAAGATCACTGAAGATTTGGTGGTGGTGCCTCAGCTGTATATGACACACCAACTGAACGACAAGGTGACGGTTGGCTTGGGTATCTATGTCCCGTTTGCTTCTTCCACCGAGTATCAGCGTGATTCGGTGTTGCGTTACAACCTGAACTCTACCGAACTGACCACCATTGATATCAACCCTACCGTGGCCTTCAAGCTCAATGACCAGCATTCGGTCGCGGTCGGTGTCCTTGCCCAGCACGCCGAGGCAACCCTGCGCCAATACGCCAACTTCGGCTATGCGCTGGCTGGTGGCAACCTGGCGCTGCCGGGTTCGGTGGCAGGTAACGGTGCAGCCGACGGCTATGCCGATGTCGAGGGCGATGACTGGGGCTTCGGTTACAACCTGGCCTGGATGTGGGACATCAATGACAACACCCGCATCGGTGTGAATTACCGCTCGGAAATCGAGCACACGCTGGAAGGTTCGGCCAAGTGGACCAAACCGGCCGCTGGCTATGCCGCCTTGAATGCCGCCGGTTTTAAAGATTCGGAAGGGGCCAAGGTTGACATCACCACTCCCGAAGCCTTGTCCGTGCACGGTATGCACAAGCTGAACAGCAAAACCAATCTGTTCGCCGACGTAACCTGGACCAAGCACTCCCGCTTTGATAAAGCGTTGCTGGTTTATGAAAATGCAAAAACCGGGCAGGGCAACACGACTTACCTGACCCCGGCCTGGAAAGACACCTACAAGCTCTCGCTGGGTGGTTCCTATCAGTACACCGAGCCGCTACAGCTGCGCGCCGGTATCGCCTACGACAAGTCGCCGGTGCCGAATGATGACCGTCGTCTGGCGACCCTGCCGGACAACGACCGTATCTGGCTGTCCTTCGGTGGCAAGTACGACCTGAACAAGCAGTCCTCGATCGATTTTGCTTACAGCTACATCAAGATCAAGGATGCCAAGGCCAATGTGAACGGCACCTGCGTGGCTCAGGGGCAAACGACCTGCGTTTCCAGTCAGACCAAGGGCACCGTCAACTACAAATCCAGCGCCCAGATCCTGGGGGTGCAGTACAACCACCGTTTCTAAGCCGCGAGGCTTTGCGGCCAACGCTTGACGTTGGCCGCAACAGGCACGGCGACCCAGTTGCCGTGTTTTTTTCGGGAAGTGCTGAACCATTATTCAGATACTGTGATTCAGCCGATCTTTCCCGTTGGATGGCTTACCCGGAATCTATAATCCGTGAAGCCGCAACCATGTTTGTTCGTTAAGACAACCGAGGAAACCATGTCTCAGACCAAGTTTATCGTACGCAAGGTCGCCGTTCTCGGCGCCGGCGTGATGGGGGCGCAGATCGCCGCCCATCTGGTTAATGCCAAGGTGCCGACCGTGCTGTTCGACCTGCCGGCAAAAGACGGCAACAAGAACGGGATCGCACTGAAAGCCATCGACGGCCTGAAAAAGCTGAAGCCGTCGCCACTGTCCAACAAGGATGCGGTCAACTACATCCAGCCGGCCAACTACGAAGACCACCTGCACCTGCTGAAAGAGTGCGACCTCGTGATCGAGGCCATCGCCGAGCGCATGGACTGGAAAACCGACCTCTACGCCAAGGTGGCGCCGCATCTGGGCGAGCACACCATCTTCGCGACCAATACCTCCGGGTTGTCGATCAACCAGCTGGCCGCCGGCGTACCGGCCGAACTGGCGCCACGCTTCTGCGGCGTGCACTTCTTCAACCCGCCGCGCTACATGCACCTGGTCGAGATCATCCCGTGCGTAGGCTCCGATGCCGCCATGCTGGACAACCTGGAGCGCTTCCTGGTGACCACGCTGGGCAAGGGCGTGATCCGTGCCAAGGACACCCCGAACTTCGTCGCCAACCGCATCGGCGTGTTCTCGATGCTGGCCACCATCGCCAACGCCGAAAAATTCGGCATCCGCTTTGACGTGGTCGACGACCTGACCGGCCCGCGCCTCGGTCGTCCGAAGTCCGCCACCTTCCGCACCGCCGACGTGGTCGGGCTGGACACCTTCGCCCACGTGGTGAAAACCATGGACGACACGCTGCCGAACGACCCGTGGCACGCGTACTTCAAGTCGCCGCAGTGGCTGCAGCAGCTGATCGCCGACGGTAGCCTGGGTGCCAAGACCAAGCGCGGCATCTACAAGAAGGAAGGCAAGCAGATGTTTGTCTTCGATGCTGCCAAAGGCGAGTACGTGGGCGCCGGCGAGAAGGGCGACGAAGCGGTCAAGGCCATCCTCAAGATCGAGAACCCGGCCGAGAAGTTCAAGCAGCTGCGCGCCAGCAGCCATCCGCAGGCGCAGTTCCTGTGGGCCTGCTTCCGTGACGTGTTCCACTACATTTCCTACCACCTCGGCGATATCGCCAACTGCGCGCGCGACGTCGACTTCGCCATCCGCTGGGGCTTCGGCTGGTCGGTCGGCCCGTTCGAGACCTGGCAGGCGGCCGGCTGGCAGCAAGTCGCCGGCTGGATCGATGAAGACATCAAGGCCGGCAAAACGTTGGCCGCAGCCGCGCTGCCGGCCTGGGCGCTGGAAGCCGACCGTGCCGGCGTGCACTTTGCCGATGGCTCCTTCGATGCCACCGCCGGCAAACTGGTCGGCCGCTCCACGCTGGACGTGTACCAGCGCCAGCTGGCACCGGCCAAGGTGCTGGGCGAAACCGCCGGCCTGCTGGGCGAGACCGTGTTCGAGAACGAGGGCGTGCGCGCCTTCACCACCGGTGACGACGTGCTGGTGGTGTCGTTCAAGTCCAAAGCTCACGCCATCGGCCCGGACGTGATCGACGGCGTCAACACCGCCATCGACATCGCCGAAGCCCGTTTCAAGGGGCTGGTGATCTGGCAGACCGAAGAGCCGTTCTCGGTCGGTGCCGACCTGCAGTCGATGCTGCCGGCGTTCATGATGGGCGACTGGGATGCGATCGACACCATGGTGCGCCGCTTCCAGACCACCTCGATGCGCCTGCGCTACAGCCACATCCCGACCGTCGCCGCGACGCAGGGCTATGTGTTCGGCGGTGGCTGCGAGTTCGCGATGCACTGCGACAAGGTCGTCGCCGCGCTGGAATCCTACGTCGGTCTGGTCGAGGTCGGTGTCGGCCTGCTGCCGGGCGGCGGCGGTTGCAAGGAGTTCGCGCTGCGTGCGGCGCAGAACGCCCAGGGCGACGTGCTGGCGGCACTGAAGGACTACTTCATGGCCATCGCCACCGCCAAGGTCGCCACCAGCGGCCACGAGGCGCAGGAAATCGGCTTCTTCCGCAACAGCGACAGCGTGGTGTTCAACGCCTACGAGCTGCTGTACGTCGCCAAGCAGCAAGCGCTGGCGCTGTATGAAACCGGCTACCGTCCGCCGCTCAAGGTGGCCGGCTTCCCGGTGGCCGGCCGCGCCGGTGCCGCCTCGATCAAGGGCCAGCTGGTGAACATGCTGGAAGGCCACTTCATCAGCCAGCACGACTTCACCATCGCCGCGCTGATCGCCGACGTGATGACCGGTGGCGACGTGGAGCAGGGCACGCTGGTCAACGAGCAGTGGATTCTGGATCTGGAACGCAAGGCGTTCATGACCCTGCTCAAGTCTAGCAAGACCCAGGACCGTATCGCCAACATGCTCACTACCGGCAAGCCGCTGCGTAACTGATACCGCCGAACAGCGGCCGGAGGGCAGCGTGCGCGCCGCCGCTCCGGCCTGAAGGAGATTGCAAAAAATGGTTAAACAAGTACAGGAAGCTTACATCGTCGCCGTGACCCGCACGCCGGTGGGCAAGGCGCCGCGCGGCATGATGCGCAACGTGCGTCCGGACGACATGCTGGCGCATGTGATCAGCGGCGCGCTGGCCCAGGTGCCGACGCTGGACCCGAACCTGATTTCCGACTGCGTGGTCGGCTGCGCCTTCCCCGAGGCGGAACAGGGCCTGAACATGGCGCGTATCGGCGTGCTGCTGGCCGGGCTGCCGAATACCGTCAGCGGCATCACCATCAACCGCTACTGCTCCTCCGGCATCAACGCGGTGCAGATGGCCGCCGACCGCATCCGCCTGGGTGAGGCCGACGTGGTGATCGCCGCCGGTTCCGAATCGATGTCCATGGTACCGATGATGGGCAACAAGGTGTCGCTGAACCCGGCGATCTTCGCCAAGGACGAGAACTATGCCATCGCCTACGGCATGGGCCTGACCGCCGAGAAGGTAGCGCAGCAGTGGGGCGTGTCGCGTGAAGACCAGGATGCGTTCGCGGTCGAGTCGCACCGCCGCGCCATCGCCGCCATCGACGGCGGCAAGTTCAAGAGCGAGATCACGCCGCTGGAAGTGACCTACCGCACGCCGAACCTGGAAACAGGCGAAGTGATCAGCACCACCCGCGTGCTGGACACCGACGAAGGCCCGCGCCGCGAGACCACGCTGGAAGGCCTGGCCAAGCTGAAGACGGTATTCGATGCCAAGGGCAGCGTCACCGCCGGCAACTCGTCGCAGATGTCCGACGGCGCCGGCGCCGTGATCCTGGTGTCCGAGAAGATCCTGAAGCAGTTCAACCTGACGCCGCTGGCCCGCTACGTGACCTTCGCGGTGAAGGGTGTGCCGCCGGAAATCATGGGTATCGGCCCGAAGGAAGCGATTCCGGAAGCCTGCCGCAACGCCGGCATCACCCAGGATCAGCTGAAGTGGATCGAGCTGAACGAAGCCTTTGCCGCGCAGGGCCTGGCGGTGGCGCGTGACCTGGAGCTGGACCTGAGCCTGGTCAACCCGCACGGCGGCGCCATCGCGCTGGGTCACCCGCTGGGCGCCACCGGCGCCATCCGTACCGCCACGCTGGTGCACGGCATGCGCAATGCCGGCATGCAGGGCTACGGCATGGTGACCATGTGCATCGGTACCGGTATGGGTGCCGCCGGCATCATCGAA
>Ga0209172_10001800_pt1 | contig 42380 bp, 25 predicted proteins | sample LarsenN4metaG_FD_184113 | JGI IMG/M metagenome (GOLD analysis project Ga0209172, IMG submission 184113) | Hot spring sediment bacterial and archeal communities from British Columbia, Canada, to study Microbial Dark Matter (Phase II) - Larsen... ... | reverse complement strand
CTCGAGCTCGATGCGCGAGAGGTCGACGATCTCGATCAGGCGCGCGTCGACCGAGACCCGCTCGCCCGGCTGCGCGAGGCGCTGCGAAACCAGCCCGCCGATGGGCGCGCGGACCTCGCCGTCGCGCACCGCCTTGCGCGCGATCTCCGCGGCCGCGCGCGCCGCCTGCAGCGCCGCGCGGGCGCCGGCGGCGTTGCTGACCGAGGTGTCCAGCGCGTTGCGCGAGATGAAGCCCTGGTTGACGAGCGCCTGGTTGTTGGCGAGCGTGCGCTCGGCGATCTCGAGCTGGGCCTCGGCACTCTTCGCCTGGTCCTCGGCCTGCCGAAGCCGCCAGTCGTACTCGGTGGTGTCGAGCTGGCCCAGCAGCTGGCCGGCGGCCACGCGGTCGCCCTCGCGCACCGAGAGGCTCTTCACCTCGGCCGCGATGCGCGCCTTCACGAAGGCGCTCTGCACGGCCTTGAGGCCACCGCTGACGGCCAGCGTCTGCGTCAGCTCGGTGGCTTCGACACGAGCGATGTCGCCGGCCGCCAGCTCGACGGCCGGAGCCGGGGCGACGGCAGCGGGCGTGCCGGCCTGGCCGGCCTTGCCCGCTGCGCGCTGTCCGGGCCCGCGCACGACGAGCGTGCCGACCACGCCGGCGACGAGCAGCGCGACCAGGGCGCCGATCCAGCGCGCGCGGCGGCTCATCGGGCCGCCTCGTGCGGGCCCGTGGCGTCTGTCGCGCCCGTCGCGTCGGGGCGCGCCTGCAATCCGCGCAGCACGAGATCGAGGTGGGTGTGCAGCATGCGCTCGGGGTCCATCGCGCCGCACCCCTGCACCGGGCAGGCGCCGACCGAGTGCTGGTGCAGCGCCATGAAGATCATCGGAGCCATCAGCGCATGCGCCGTCTCGTGCAGCGGGAGCTCGCGGAACTCGCCGAGCGCGATGCCGCGCTGGATCACGGCGCCGAACAACTCGTCGGCCGGGACGATGACCTCGTCGGCGTAGAACTGTGCCAGCTCCGGGAAGTTGCGCACCTCGGCGAGGATGATCTTGTGGATGCCGGCGGCGCGCGTGCGGCCGATGCGCTCCCACCAGGTGCGGATCAGCTCGACGAGCAGGTCGCTCGTCGCGCCCTGGTACTGCAGCACCGCCTCCTTGCCTTCGGCGATGAGGGCACCGAGGTTCTGCCGAACGACGGCCTTGAAGAGCTCTTCCTTGCTCGGGTAGTACAGGTACAGCGTGCCCTTGGAGACGCCGGCGCGCTGTGCCACCTCCTCGGCGCGCGTGGCGGCGAAGCCTTTCTCGACGAACAGCTCGAGCGCGGCGTCGAGCAGCTCCTGCGGGCGGGCCTCCTTGCGGCGCTGGCGCGTGGGGTGGTCTTCGGTGCGGGCGCCGATGGCGCCGGCGGTGGTGGACGCTGAACTCATACCTAATGACTGACCGGTCAGTAATCTTACCGAGGCGCAGTGGTGAGGGTCAAGGTCGCCGGTCGGCGGCCCGGCAACCCGCGAAGCCTCGGGCGCCGGAAGGGCCGGCGGACCGGCCCACCCGCAACGGCGACGGTGCCCGCGCGATGATGCCTGCCCGATCGAGCCCGGCCGGTTTGGCGCAGCCGGCGCGTCTCGGTCGGTGGTGGCCGCAAGGGCGCATGGGGTGCAGATCACGCTTTTGCCCGCGGCGCGCCGGGGCCGGGGGCAGCGCGTCGGGCATCGATCCGACGCTGCCTATGATCGCGGCCTGCCGGGCGGACCGGCCCGCGCGGCCGCGGGCATCGGCCGGCCCCTTCCGAGACCACTTCCGACCCCTTTCGCGAGGGGACCTGCGCCCCCCGTGGACATCCTGCTGCTGATCAAGGCCGCCCTGATGGGCGTGGTCGAGGGCCTGACCGAGTTCCTGCCCATCTCGTCCACCGGCCACCTCATCCTCGCCGGCTCGCTGCTGGACTTCACCGGGGAGTCGGTCAAGGTCTTCGACATCGCGATCCAGACCGGGGCCATGGTGGCCGTCATCTGGGAGTACCGGGCCCGGCTCTGGGGGACGGTGGCCGGCCTGTTCCAGACGCCGCGCGACCCGGTAGCGCAGCGGTTCGCGATCAACCTGCTCATCGCCTTCCTGCCCGCGGCCTTCTTCGGCCTGCTGCTCGGCAGCATGGTCAAGGCGCACTTGTTCCACCCGGTTCCGGTGGCGATGGCCTTCGTCGTCGGCGGCCTCGTGATCCTGTGGGTGGAACGCCGCCACAAGCGGCGCTTCGGCGAGCGCGACCTCGAGGGCACGCGGCAGGCGCGTGTCGAAGGCGTGGACGACATGACGCCGCTGGACGCACTGAAGGTGGGGCTCGTGCAGTGCGTGGCGCTGATTCCGGGCACCAGCCGCTCCGGGGCCACGATCATCGGCGCGATGCTGTTCGGCTTCTCGCGCAAGTGCGCCACCGAGTTCAGCTTCTTCCTCGGCATCCCGACGCTGATGGCCGCCGGCGCCTACTCGGTGTGGAAGGAGCGCGCGCTTCTGAGCTGGAACGACGTGCCGATGTTCGCGGTCGGCTTCGTCGTCTCGTTCTTCAGCGCCTGGCTGTGCATCCGCTGGCTCATCCGCTACGTCGCCACGCACGACTTCACCATCTTCGCCTGGTACCGCATCGTCTTCGGCGGCATCGTGCTGCTCACCTCGTACGCCGGCTGGGTGACCTGGAAGGCCTGAGGGCTACCGGCGCGGCGGGCCGGGTGCGCGACACGACGCCGCAGCGACGCAGCGGCGAGACGACGGCCCGGCGCGCGGACGAGGTCCTTCAGCGTCGCTCGAACACCAGATCCCACACACCGTGGCCGAGCCTGAGGCCGCGTTGCTCGAAGCGCGTGAGCGGGCGCCACGGCGGCCGCGCCGAGTAGCCCGGGCCCGGTCCGGCGTGCGCCGCGCGCGGGCGGAGGGCAGGCTCCTGGCCCAGCACCTGCAGCATCTGCTCGGCGTAGGGTTGCCAGTCGGTCGCGCAGTGCAGGTAGCCGCCGGGCGCGAGCCGCGCTGCCAGCTCGGCCACGAAGCCGGGCTGCAGCAGGCGCCGCTTGTGGTGCCGCTTCTTCGGCCACGGGTCGGGGAACCAGACGTGGATGCCGGCCAGCGAGCCGGGCGCGATCATCGTCCTCAGCACTTCGACGGCATCGTGGCGCACGATGCGCACGTTCGCGAGGCCGCGTTCGCCGATCAGCTTCAGCAGCGCGCCGACGCCGGCCTCGTGCACCTCGATGCCGATGAGGTCGTGGTCGGGCATCGAGGCCGCCACGGCCGCGGTCGCGTCGCCCATCCCGAAGCCGATCTCCAGCAGGCGCGGGGCGCGCCGGCCGAACACGGCGTCCCAGTCCGGCACGCCGGCCTGCCAGGGCAGCACGAAGCGCGGGCCGAGCTCGGCGAGCGCGCGCTGCTGGCCGGGGCCGAGCCGCCCGCCGCGCAGCACGAAGCTGCGGACGCGGCCCTCGGGCCGGCGGTCGGCGGGCGGCCCGAGGGCCGCGGCCGGGGAGGCCGGGTCGTGCGACGAGGGCGCGGTTGGCGAGGAGGGCGACAAGGACGGCGGGGACGGCGGGGACGGCGGGGATGGCGACGAGGACGGATCCATGGCGCCGAGATTGTCCGCGGCGGCGCGACCGCTAGAATGCCGCGCGTTCCCTGCGGGCGTCGTTCAATGGCAGGACCTGAGCTTCCCAAGCTCAAGACGTGGGTTCGATTCCCATCGCCCGCTCCACACCTTGCTATCTGCTTGATTCCTCAAGCCATGCAAGGGAGGTAGGCGATCACGGCGCGGGCTGCTCCACCGGAGTAGTCCTACATGCCCAAGATGCCCTACCTGAAGCGCCGCGAGAGTGGCGTCTACGTCGTGCGCCTCGTCGTGCCCGGCTGGCTGCGCGCCGCTGCCGGACAGCGGGAGGTGCATCGCAGCACCGGCTGCCGTGACCTGCCGCTCGCGCGGATCGTGGCTAGCGAGATCACGGCCGAGTGGAATCGAAGGCTCATTCAGTTCCGTCGGATGGATCCAGAAAAGCTGACCCGCGGTTCGATCGACCTCCTCGGTGACGGTCTGCTCCCGCTGACGCATGCAGCAGCGATCCTGGGCGCGAGCCTGCGCGATCTCGCGCAGCGTCTGCAGCGGCGGCACGCGGCGTTCTATGCGCTGGCGAAACGGTGGGATGGCTGGCTCGTCCACGATCTGCACGAGATCTACGACGAACGCGATGCTCTGGGCAACGTCGTTTCGATTGATGTCTCGGATGCGGCGCTGCAGCGCCACGGAGAGGAACATCGCCACACAGGCGAGGTGAGATTCGCCTTCTCCGAGGAGGCTATCCAGATCGTCGAGACCGACGTGGCCAGCGAGATCCGAATCTTCCGGTTCTCGCGTGACCCGTCCATGGGTCTGGTCCTGAACACACCCGTCGTCATTGGCCCAAGTGACCTGCTCGTGCGACGGAGTGACGTCGAGGGCGTTCGGCTGGAGCTCGCCGCGAAGATGGGCGGAGCCGCCGCTGCCGCCGCCGGTGGCCTGCCGGCCGGATCCCTCGAAGCCCTCGCGGCTGTTCAGGACTCGGCCGCCAAGCACAAGTACTACGGCGTGCCGGTCTCACAGTTGACCGCCAAGTACCTCAACAGCTTGTGTGGCGGCGTCAAGAACGACGAGCTGAGGCGGCAGCAGGCCGCGTGTTCGGCGCTGGTGGAGCTGACTGACGACAAGCCGCTTGGCAAGATCGACCGCGATGTGGTCGGCGAGGTCGTTGAGCTGCTACAGCGCGTGCCGCATCGCCGGCACCTGGTCACTGGCCCGGAGGGAGCGAAGTCCACCAGCTGGCGCGATCTGATTGCCATCGCTGAGCGGGAGTCTATGAAGCGGCTCACGCCGAATTCCGTCGAGCGCCTGGTCGAAGACATGCAAGCGGTGTTTGCTTACGGCGTTCAGCAGGGCTGGCTGCGCTCGAACCCCATCGAGGGCTTGGCGGGCGAGGTCTTCGACCGTATGGGGGGCGTGAGGGTCCAGCACCACGAGCGACGCGACCGGTTCAGTGACGAAGACCTCCTTCGGATCTTCGGGGCCCCTTGGTTCGTCGAGGGCGTCGGCGAAAGGACGGCCAAGGGGCGGTTCCACAGCTACCGGCCGCATTACTACTGGCTGCCCTTGCTCGGGCTCTTTGCTGGGGGGCGCATCAACGAACTGTCGCAGCTCTACCTCTCCGACGTGCGCCGGACCGAGAACGGTGCCTGGTACCTGGACTTCAACCTGGACGGCGACAAGATCGACGCTGATGAGGGCGATCCATCCGACAGCGCTGCGGCAGGCGACGCCGTCGAGAGGGGCCATCGGCCCATCGTGGACAAGTCGCTGAAGACGGTGAACGCGAAGCGGATCGTGCCGTTGCACGCAACGATCCTGGAGTTGGGCTTTCTCGAGTACGTCGAAGCTCTTCGCAGCGCCGGCGAGTCGCGGCTCTTTCCGGAACTGCGCCGCGACAAGCACAAGGGCTACGGCAAGGCGGCGTCCAGTTGGTTCAACGAGCGGTTCTTGGGCCGGTCCCTGAAGATCGAGCGCACGGGCCGGAAGGTGTTCCACTCGTTCCGGCACAACTTTGCGACGGCCCTTGAGCGAGCCGAAGCTCCTCCTCGCGCCGTGCGCCAGCTGATGGGGCACTCACTTGCCGGCGATCGTGCCGACGAGTCAGCTCCCGGCTACAAGAAGTCGCGAGAGGCGGATGAACTGGTGCCTGTGGTTCAGCTGCTGAACCCGTCGCTGCCGATGATCGCCAAGTTCCGGGTGGCCGACGGACTGCAGGCGATGCAAGACGCGAGGGAGTTGAAGCGCGCGCAGCGGTCCCCCCGCGGGTAAGGGGCCCATTTGGCCTGGCTCGCCGGGTGAGCCACAGCAGCAGGACGATCACGGGCAACTGGACTGCGTGAGCCCTGCGGTGATACGGAACACCCTCAGCCACCCCTGTTTTGGGAGGTCGATGCCACGTGAGCGCGCCACACACTTCACGCGTTGGGCGACTCGGTTGGGGCGGGCACCATGCCGGCAGAGGAACTGGGCCGGCTATATTGATCGTCACCAACAACAAGCTGCGGTGCCCATGGGAGGGCGATTGAGGGGTGACGTTGCCCTGGGTCCTCCGGCAGGCGACGAACGGCCGTACCGCCCCGGTTCGCGACTATGCTGAAGCTCGAAGCGATCACCAAGAACGCTGCTATCGCGGGCCTCGAACAGGGGCAGGTCGTGCGGGTAGTGACGACCGAGCGAGTAGGTGACGACGCGCTCACCGTCTACTACAAGACACCAGACGGTCGCCTGCATGAGCGGATGCTCTTTCGCAGGGATGAGCGCGACCTAGCTCTGGCCGAGGCCGGCAGACCGTGGGCGTTCGACGCACCGGGCGACGCTTTCAAGCTCGCCGTCGAGGCGTATCGCATCAACCTCGCCCACCTGTTCGACCCGATGACGGCGGTTCACACGTCGAACGTCGAACCGCTGCCTCACCAGATCACTGCCGTCTACGAGGCGATGCTGCCGCGCCAGCCGCTGCGCTTCGTTCTGGCAGACGACCCCGGCGCGGGCAAGACCATCATGGCCGGCCTATTCATCCGAGAGCTCATCGCCCGCGCAGATGCACGGCGTGTGCTCATCGTTGCGCCCGGTAGTCTGGTCGAGCAGTGGCAGGACGAGATGGCCGAGAAGTTCGGCATGGAGTTCAAGCTGTTCAGCCGCGAGATGGTGGACCAATCTCGCGGTAACCCGTTCGAAGACGCCGACCTCATGGTCGCGCGCGTCGACCAGCTGGCCCGCAGCGACGAACTGCAGGAGAAGTTGCGGCTGACCCATTGGGACTTGGTCGTCGTCGACGAGGCGCACAAGCTCTCGGCTAACTACTTCGGCACGAAGATCAACAAGACAAAGCGGTTCATGCTGGGGGAGTTGCTGGGTTCGATCACGCGGCACTTCCTCCTAATGACGGCTACGCCGCACAACGGCAAGGAAGAGGACTTCCAGCTCTTCATGTCGCTGCTGGACTCTGACCGCTTCTACGGCAAGTTCCGCGATGGCGCGCACAAGGTCGACGTCAGCGACCTGATGCGCCGCATGGTCAAGGAAGACCTTCTTAAGTTCGACGGCACACCTCTGTTCCCCGAGCGCCGGGCGACTACCGTCAACTACAAGCTTTCCGACGCTGAAGCGGCGCTCTACGAGGCGGTTACCTCCTACGTGAAGGAGGAGATGAACCGAGCCGACGAGCTGGCCGATGGCGCCCGCAAGGGCACGGTCGGCTTTGCGCTAACGACGCTGCAGCGGCGTCTCGCGTCGAGCCCGGAAGCGATCTATCAGTCGCTCAAGCGCCGCCGCTTCAAGCTCACTCGTCGCGTCCAGGAAGAGAAGCTGCGTAGTCGTGGCCAACTGCTTTCCGATGTGCCTACCGTCAGCCCGCAGGGCGACCCGGAGGACATCTGGGAGTCGGCCGACGCCCTGACCGCCGAAGACTACGAGAACTTCGAGGAAACCGTTGTTGACCAAGCGACCGCGGCACGAACCATCCAAGAGCTTGAGGCCGAGATCCTCAGCCTGCAGGCGCTGGAGGAGCAGGCCCGCCAGGTCGTCCACTCGGGTCACGACCGCAAGTGGGATGAACTCTCGAAGCTGCTGCAGAACACCCCGGAGATGCACGGTGCCGATGGCCGGCAGCGCAAGCTCATCATCTTCACCGAGCACCGCGACACGCTGAACTACCTGACCAGTCGCGTCCGGGGACTGCTCGGCTCGGAAGAGGCGGTGGTAGAGATCCACGGCGGCGTCCGGCGTGAGGAGCGCCGGCGCGTGCAGGAGCTCTTCCGCAACGATCCGCCGACGCGCGTGCTGGTTGCCACGGACGCGGCGGGGGAAGGCGTCAACCTGCAGAACGCCAACCTGATGGTGAACTACGACATGCCGTGGAACCCGAACCGCCTGGAGCAGCGGTTCGGCCGTATCCATCGCATCGGCCAGACCGAGGTGTGTCACCTCTGGAACATGGTGGCCAACGAGACCCGCGAGGGCGACGTGTTCCACCGTCTGTTCGAGAAGCTCGAGGTCGAGCGGGCGGCGCTAGGCGGCCGCGTTTTCGACATCCTGGGCGAGGTCTTCGAGGACCGCAGCCTCAAGGACCTGCTGATCGACGCCATCCGCTACGGTGACGATCCCGAGGTGCGAGAGCGCCTGCATCGACGTGTCGAGGGCGCCCTGGACACGGCGCATCTGCAAACGATCCTCGAGCGCAATGCTCTGTGCGAGGAGGTCATGGACCTCGCTCGGGTGTTCGCCGTCAAGGAAGAGATGGAGCGGGCCGAGGCGCGCAAGCTGCAGCCTTTCTTCATCCGTGCCTTCTTCGGCCGGGCCTTTGAGCAGTTGGGCGGCGAACTTCGGCAGCGGGAAGCCGGGCGCTACGAGATCACCAACGTGCCGGCCACGATCCGCGAGCGGGACCGACAACTAACCGGGCGCGACCGGCGCTACCTGGAACCCGTGCTGCGCCGGTACGAGCGGGTCTGCTTCGAGAAGGAGCATGTCCGGGTGCCCGGGAAGGCCGCCGCGCCCATGGCCAGCCTGTTGCACCCGGCCCACCCATTGATGCAGGCCGTGACCGACCTGGTCCTCGAGGAGCACCGCGGCAAGCTCAAGCAGGGCGCGGTGCTGGTCGACCCGACCGATCCCGGCATTACGCCGCGAGTGGTCTTCATGCTCGACCACATGGTTCGGGAGGCTGGCGACTCGGGCAAGCTCGTCTCCCGCCGTATGCAGTTCGTCGCCATCGATGCCGCCGGCCAGGCGGGCGATGCGGGCTGGGCACCCCACCTGGACCTCGTGCCAGCACAGGCCAGCGAACTGGCGCTGATCCAGGACGTACTTGGCGCCCCCTGGCTCAGCCAGGATCTCGAGCAGCGAGCCCTGGCACATGCATCGCAGACCCTCGTGCCGGAGCACTTCGACGAAGTGCGTCGTCGCCGCGAACAGACCGTGGACAAGACGCTGGCCGCCGTTCACGAGCGGCTGTACAAAGAGATCAACCACTGGTCGCACCGCTACATCCGGCTCCAGGACGACGCGAAGGCCGGCAAGGACGTGCGCTTGTCGATCGAGAACGTGCGTCGCACGATCGACGATCTTGAGGCTCGGCTGAAGGCCCGCGAGCATCAGCTGAAGTCACAGCGCCATGTGGTGTCGGCGACGCCCGTCGTGCTCGGCGGCACGCTGGTCATCCCGATGGGCTTGCTGGCCCAGCGGCGCGGCGAGGATGGGTGGCAGGCCGACTCGGCGGCCAAGCAGCGGGTGGAGCGCATGGCGATGGACGCTGTGATGCGCGCCGAGCAGGCCCTGGGTAACCGGACTCACGATGTTTCGGCGCTGAAGTGCGGATGGGACATCACCAGCACGGCGCTAGGAAGTGACGGGCGCATCGCTGCCTCCAGGCACATCGAGGTGAAGGGGCGTGCCAAGGGCCAGACCACCATCACCGTCAGCCGCAACGAGATCATCTACGGCCTGAATCAGGCCGACAAGTTCGTCCTCGCGGTCGTGCTCGTCGAGGGCGAGCAGACCGAAGGCCCGTTCTACGTTCACCGTCCGTTCTCTGTCGAGCCCGACTGGGCCACGACGAGCGTCAACCTCGACCTGGCCGAACTCCTGAAGAGAGCCGTCGCGCCAGCCTGACCTTCATGAAGAACTACTTCGGCACACGCATCGCGGAGGTCCTTCCCCGCGTCAATCGCGAGATCTTCATTCCCAGCATCCAGCGGCCCTACGTCTGGGAGCCCGAGCAGATCACGAAGCTCTTCGACTCGCTGATGCGCGGGTACCCGATCAGCACGTTCCTTCTTTGGGAGCTGCAGCCCGAGCACTTCGGCGACTGGGAGATCTACCGTTTCGTCCGCGACTTCCGGCAGGGGGACGTCCACAACGACGTGGCTTCGCTCGAGCCGGGCCAGCGGGCGACGCTGGTGCTGGACGGCCAGCAGCGCTTGACCTCCCTCCTGATCGGCCTGACCGGCTCCTACACCGTGCGCAACGGTTCGCGCGGGAAGGGCGCTGGATGGGTCAGCAAAGTGCTTCTCCTGAACCTCGTCCAGTCGCCCATCGCGGCACCCGACGACGACGACGGGACCACCGTGCGCGAGCTCTACTACGGGTTTAGATTCGCCACCGCTGACCGCCTGCCGAAGAACGATCGTGATGCGGTGTGGTTCAAGGTATCCAACGTCGTGCAGATCGCCGACCGCGACCAGCTCGGCGCGACCATCGACAAGCACCTGATGCTTAACCCCGACCTGAGCGAGGCGAGCCAGCGCGAGCTGCGCCAGAACCTCACGCGGCTTTGGGAAGTGGTACACGAAGAGGAGGCGCTGGCGTACTACCTGGAACGCGACCAGTCGTACGACAAGGTGCTCGACATCTTCATCCGAGCCAACGAAGGCGGCACGAAGCTCAGTCGCTCGGACCTGCTGATGTCCATGGTCACGTTGCGCTGGGACCAATTCAACGCCCGGTCCGAGACGGAGGCAGTGACCTACGCCATGCGCGCCGCGCTGGACCAGGAGTCCGCGTTCGACCGCGACTACCTGCTGCGCTCGGGCCTGTTCTTCAACGACCTCGACTTCGCCTTCCAGCTGCGCAACTTCACGCCGCGCAACATCGCCGTCATCGAGTCGCGCTGGCAGGGCGTGAAGCGTGCCCTTCTGCTGGCCAGCGAGATGTTTGCGCGTTTCGGCATCAAGGGCGGGGCGCTCACGGGCGTCAACGCCGTGATGCTGATCGCCCTGTATGTGTTCAAGGTAAACCAGGGCAGGCCCGAGTCGGACTGGAGCGTTGCCGAGGAGGACCAGGAACGGATTCGCCGCTGGATCGCGTCCGTGCTGTTCCATGGGGTGCTCGGCGGCGCCGCCAACATCACGATGGAGTTCTACCGGCGGGTGATCAACGAGCAGCTGAAGAACTCGCCGCGCTTCCCCGTGGCCGAACTCACCGCGCGAATGTCGGTGCGCGGCCGGAACATGCACTACGACGACGAGGCGGTCGGCCGCTTCATGGCCCAGGAGACCAAGTCCCGCGTGTTCGGAGTGAGCCTGTTTCTTCTGTACCCGCGCACAGACTGGTCGCGCAAGGATTGGCAACAGGTGCAGATCATCCCGGCGCAGCGCCTCCTCGACGATCGGCTGCGCGTGCAAGGCGTGCAGCCGGAAGACATCCCTGCCTACCAGAGCTGGGCAGGGCGCCTGGGCAACCACGTGCTCTTCAGCGACGACGAGGCGCGCGAGTACTACAGCATGGACCTCGACGACTGGGTGGCCACGCGCACGCCCGAGTTCTGGAAGCGGCACCACCTGCCCGACGACCCGGCGCTCTACGACGAGTTCTGCTTTCTCGACTTCGTGCAGGCGCGCAAGCGCCTGGTCCGCGAATGGCTGCAGCGGGTGCTCAGGGACGACCCGATCGCCGATTCGCCCGCAGCCGTTCAGCAGCGCGACGACGACCCCGTCGACGAACTGGCCGTCACCTGACAGGTTCTGCTGCTGCCAAGTCCAAGCCTATCGTCAAGAGCCCGAAGAAGCTGATCGAGGTGGCGCTGCCGCTCGACGCGATCAATGCCGCGTCAGCTCGCGAGAAGTCGATCCGGCACGGTCACCCGAGCACGCTGCACCTGTGGTGGGCGCGGCGCCCGCTTGCCGCGGCCCGCGCGGTGATCTTCGCCCAGATGGTCAACGACCCCGGTGGCGAGCGCGGCTATTTCGCAGGGATGACCAAGGCCCAGGCCGCCGCCAAGCGCGAGGAGCTGTTCTCGATCATCGAGGACCTGGTCAAGTGGGAGAACACCAACAACGAGGCAGTGCTCGAGCGGGCGCGGGCGGCGATCAGGGAGAGCTGGGTCGAGACGTGCCGGCTGAACAAGGGCCACCCTCAGGCAGCCGAACTGTTTGACCCCGACAAGCTGCCGGCCTTTCACGATCCGTTTGCCGGAGGTGGTGCGCTGCCACTGGAGGCGCAGCGGCTGGGCCTGGAGAGCTATGCCAGTGACCTGAACCCGGTGGCAGTGACGATCAACAAGGCCATGATCGAGATCCCGCCGCGCTTCGCAGGGCGCGCTCCGGTCGGGCCGCCGCTCGAAGAGGACCGCCAGGCGGATCACGCCCGGGACTGGTCAGATGCTCGCGGCTTGGCAGAGGACGTACGGCGATACGGCGCTTGGATGCGGGCCGAAGCTGAGAAACGCATCGGGCACCTATACCCGAAGGTCACGGTCACCGCAGAGATGGCGGCTAAGCGATCGGATCTGAAGCCGCTTGTGGGGGAATCGCTAACCGTCGTCGCGTGGCTTTGGGCGCGGACGGTGAAGAGCCCAAACCCAGCGTTCAGCCATGTGGAGGTACCACTGGCATCCACCTTCGTGCTGTCCAGCAAGGAGGGGCAGCAGGCGTTTGTGCAGCCGGTGGTGACCGGTGATAGATACCAGTTCACGGTGCGCATGGGAGTTCCAGACGAGGCGGCCGAGAACGGGACTAAGGCAAGTGGGCGTGGGGCCAACTTCCGCTGCCTGCTATCCGACACGCCGATCAGCGGCGACTACATCAAGTCCGAAGGTCAGGCGGGGCGGATGGGCGCGCGGCTGTTGGCGATCGTGGCCGAAGGTTCGCGCCGGCGTCTTTACTTGGCGCCGAATCATGAACACGCGGCTATCGCCGACAGCGCCCAGCCTACCTGGCGCCCAGCCGGACAGGTACCTGCGCGGTTAACCGGCGGTACTTGCGTTCCCTATGGCCTTACTGAGTGGGGCGACCTCTTCACCCCCCGTCAACTGGTTGCGCTAACCACCTTTTCGGATCTGGTGCAGGAGGCCATTGCCCGGTGCCGGCAGGATGCTGTGGCGCAAGGGATGGCCGACGACGGCGTGCCGCTGGACTCAAGTGGCAGCGGGGCGACGGCATACGCGCAGGCTATCGGCGTGTATCTTGCCTTCGCACTAAGCAAGCTGGCTGATCGAGGATCAAGCATCTGCACGTGGTTCACAGAACGCGACTCCACTCGGAACACCTTTGCTCGCCACTCAATACCAATGACGTGGGACTTCGCCGAACTGAACACACTGCTCGGTGGAACAGGGAGCTTTCAAGGTGCTGTTGAGTGGACGGCCGAGAGTCTGGAAGGCATTGCGGTTCGCGGCGCCTCTGGGCTCCCATGTGCAGTGCAGGGCAATGCGGAGACGCAGTCTTTCAGCGCCGGCAAGCTGGTCTCCACCGATCCCCCGTACTACGACAACATTGGGTACGCGGATCTCTCTGACTTCTTCTACGTGTGGTTGCGCCGCAGCTTAAAGCCCGTCTATCCCGGCCTCTTCGCCACCATGGCCGTTCCGAAGGCGGAGGAACTGGTCGCCACGGCCTACCGGCACGGAAGCAAGGAGAAGGCAGAAGCATTCTTCTTGGCCGGCATGACGCGGGCGATGCACAACTTGGCGGAGAAGGCGCACCCAGCCTTCCCGGTGACGATCTACTATGCCTTCAAGCAGAGCGAAACCAAGGGCGAAGCGGGCACTTCCAGCAGCGGCTGGGAGACCTTCTTGAAGGCAGTCATCGAAGCGGGATTCGCGATCAGCGGTACGTGGCCCATGCGCACTGAACTGGGCAATCGAATGATTGGGTCCGGCACCAACGCCCTAGCTTCCAGCATCGTCCTTGCCTGCCGCCAGCGCTCGGTAGATGCGCCGACCGTCGGCCGTCGCGAGTTCGTCCGCGAGCTCAACGCAGCGCTGCCGGACGCGTTGGACGAAATGACCCGCGGCGGTGTCAACTCTCCCGTCGCGCCGGTGGACCTGTCGCAGGCCATCATCGGCCCCGGCATGGCGATCTTCAGCCGCCACAAGGCGGTGCTTGAAGCGGACGGCACGCCCATGTCCGTCAAGACTGCGCTGCAGTTGATCAACCGCTTCTTGGCCGAAGACGACTTTGACCACGACAGTCAGTTCTGCCTCGCATGGTTCGAGCAGCACGGCTGGGCCGTGGGCAAGTACGGCGAGGCCGATGTGCTGGCTCGCGCCAAAGGCACCAGCATGAGCGGGATGGTCGAGGCTGGCGTGCTAGAGAGCCGCGGCGGGAACGTACGTCTGCTGAAGTGGGCCGAGCTCGACCCAGACTGGAACCCAGAGTCCGACTCACGATTGCCGGTTTGGGAGGCCCTGCACCAGATGCTGAGCGCCTTCAATCGCGGGGGGGAGTCGGTGGCTGGTGCGTTGCTGGCGCGCATGCCAGATCGGGCCGAGCCGATCCGAGCGCTCGCTTACCGGCTCTACACGTTAAGTGAGCGACAAGGCCGTGCGGAAGAAGCACGAGCCTACAACGAGCTGGTGACGGCCTGGAGCAGCATCGAGGCGGCCGCCAGCGAGGCCGGGCCAGTCGGGCAGCAGACCCGCCTGGATCTGTAGGTGTGCAGCCACGCACGAGCCAAGGAGAGCGCATGAGCCTGAAACCCTGGCGTGAAGTGGCCGTGCCGCACGCGGATGTGCTGAAGGGCACCTTCCAGCAGGCCGAATTCGCAGCCGATATCTCCCGCGTCCACGCCGGCACGGCGGCGCCGGAGTACCAGAAGGCGCAGCTCTTCTTCCAGCGAACCTTCATCACCGAGGGCATGCGGCTGCTGCTCGATTCGGTGGTCAAGCGCCTGGCAGGCCGAGGCGGCGAGCCGGTCATCCAGCTGCAGACAGCCTTCGGTGGCGGCAAGACGCACACGATGCTGGCCGTGTACCACTTGGCCAAGGGCGAGGCCACTGCGAGCGAGTTGCCGGGCGTCCCGCCGATCCTGGATGCGGCTGGCGTGACTGAGCTGCCCCGAGCCCGGGTGGCTGTTCTCGACGGCATCAAGGCATCGCCCAACCAGCCCGTGCGGCGAGGCGATCAGACGATCCACACCCTGTGGGGCGAGCTGGCGTGGCAGCTGGCCGGAGCCGAAGGCTACGCCCTGGTGGCCGAGGCGGATCGCTCCGGTACCTCGCCGGGCAAGGCGGTGCTCGAGCAGTTGCTGGCGCGCAGCGCCCCCTGCGTGGTGCTGGTCGACGAGATGGTGGCGTACGTACGCCAGTTCGAGGACGGCAAGGCTCTAACGGGCGGCACCTTCGACTCAAACCTCACCTTCGTGCAGGCGTTGACGGAAGCGATGAAGGCGGTGCCCAACGCGGTGCTGCTGGCTTCGCTGCCCGAGTCGGCTCGCGAGGCGGGCAGCCAGCGCGGCGAAAAGGCGCTGGCTTCGCTGTCGCACTACTTCGGCCGCGTGCAGGCGCTGTGGAAGCCCGTCGGCACGGAGGAGGCGTTCGAGATCGTGCGCCGGCGGCTCTTCAGCGAGGTCGGCGACCGGCGGGCCGCCGAGGACGTCTGCCGGGCGTTCGCGGACTTCTACGCGGCAGGGCGGGAGGACTTTCCGAGCGAGACGCAGGAGAGCCGGTACTTCGATCGCCTGCTCGCGGCGTACCCGATCCACCCCGAGGTCTTCGACCGTCTGTACGAGGACTGGTCGTCGCTGGACAACTTCCAGCGTACGCGCGGCGTGCTGAAGCTGATGGCCCAGGTGATTCATCGGCTGTGGAAGGACGGCAACAACGACCTGCTGCTGATGCCCGGGAGCTTGCCGCTGTACGACGCCGACACGCGCAACAACCTGATGTACTACCTGCCGGCCGGCTGGGACCCGGTGATCGAGCGCGACGTGGACGGCGAGCGGGCAGAGACCACCGAGATCGAGAACAAGGACACCCGGCTGGGCAGCCTGCAGGCGTGCCGGCGTGCCGCGCGCACCGTCTTTCTAGGCAGCGCCCCGAGCACCGCGAATCAGTCCGTGCGGGGGATCGAGCCCGAGCGGGTGGTGCTGGGCGCGGCGCAGCCCGGGCAGCAGCTGGGCGTCTACCGCGACGCGTTGCGCAGGTTGAGCGATCGACTGCACTACCTGAGCAGCGGCAACAACCGCTTCTGGTTCGACACCCGCCCGAACCTTCGGCGGGAGATGGAAGACCGCAAGCGGCGCTACCAGGACCGTGATGACGTGTTCCCGGCCGTGCGCGAGCGGATCGCTCGCAGCAGCCCCGGGGCGGCGTTCAACGCCACGCACGTCTTCACCGAGTCGGGTGACATCGGCGACGACTGGGCACTGCGCCTGGTGGTGCTGCCGCCTGACGCAGGGTTCAGTCGAAGCGGGCCGTGTCCGGCCATCGACAAGGCCGACGAGATCCTGCGCAATCGAGGCACGGCCCCCCGCACGAAGCAGAACCGGCTGCTGTTCCTGGTGCCCGACGCGGACAACGTCAGCCGGCTGCGCGACCAGACGCGGTCGGTACTGGCCTGGCAGAGCATCGTGGCGGATGTGCGGGAAGGCGCGCTCAACCTCGACCAACACCAGGCGAAACAGGCTGGCAAGAGCCTGGATGACGCCAACGAGGCGTTGCGACGGATGGTGCGCGAGACGTACCGCTGGCTGCTGGCCCCGGTGCAGCAGGCCCAACCGGGCAAGGGCGTCTCGGCGGTGCAGTGGGAGCACTTTCCGGTCAACCCAGGTGCAGCCAACGTCGGGCAGGAAATCGAGCGCGTCCTGACCGAGAACGAGCTCGTCATCAAGCAGTGGGCGCCGATTCACCTGGCCCGGCTCCTTCGGCAGTGGTTCTGGAAAGACGACCTGCCGGAAGCGAAGGCGCTGGAGTTCTGGCAGAAGAGCTGCGAGTACCTCTACCTGCCGCGTCTCAAGGACGACACGGTCTTGCAGGCGGCAATCAGTTCCGGTGTCGAGTCTCGGGACTTCTTCGGCGCGGCTCAGGGAAAGGACCCGGCTGGGTCCTACGTCGGATTCGTGTTCGGGCAGCGTACGACGGTGATTCTCGACAAGGAGTTGCTGCTCATCGAGCCCGCAACGGCGCTTGAGTTCGCCCTGCGAGCAAGGGAGCCGGACCCGACGAAGCCGACTCCACCACCCACGCCGGCGCCGACGGTTCCGCCGAGGAGGCTGGAGCGCCGCTTCTATGGCAGCGTGGATCTAAGCCCGGTGCTGGCCATGAAGCAGTTCTCGACCGTCGTCGAGGAGGTCATCGCCCAGTTTGTCGCTAAGCCTGGCGTCGAGGTTCGCATCTCAGTCGAGATCGAGGCGCATGACCCCGCCGGGTTCAACGCCGAGACTCAGCGCGCGGTGAGCGAGAACTGCAGATCATTGCGTTTCAAGCAGGCGGGCTTCGAGCAGGGTTGACGGCCCCGGTGCGGCCTGCCTTCTGAGCGATCGGCGCATCCGCGTTCCGCCTCATGCGAAGTAGGGACGGGAACGGATGTGCGGTCTGGCGCGCTGGGTGAAACTGCGCCGGTACTGGCTGGAGCAGTAAGACCATGAATCGATCGCACTTGGTCATCGCTATCCGAGGCTGGACTGACACCGGCGACTGGTTGCTGGGAGGGCGGCCGGGCGGCGAGATCCCTGCAGAGGTTGTCTCCGCGCTGGAGGCCGCGCTGCCGGAAGAGACAGAGGTCTGGGCGCCACAGTTCAAGCTGCCCATGTTCTGCATGGAGGAGCCCGAGACGGTTGCCCGGCGACTGTTCGAGCAGGTTGACCAGCACCTCCGCACGGCGCCTGACTACCTCTCGATCACCTTGCTGGCATACAGCTCGGGGTCGCTCCTGGCGCGGCGCGTGTTCTGCATGGCCCACGGTGCCGATGCGTCGGGTGAGCTCACGCAGCCGAAGGCCCCGTGGGCCGACCGCGTGCAGCGTCTTGTCATGTTGGCAGGGATCACCCGAGGCTGGGAGTACTCGACCGCGGCGCCGGCTCACGTCCGCTTCCTATCGCCGGTGCTCTACGGTCTTGCACGGTTTGTGGGGTTTCTGAAGGGCATTGGAGCGCCTGAACACCGCAGCCGCCCGTTCATCTGGCGGCTGCAGCGTGGCTCGCCGTTCGTGGTCAGCACGCGCATCCAGTACGTCAAGGTGATCGAGTCGCTCCGTCGGCAGGCGCGGGCCGCCGGGCTAGGGCCGGGGCTCACGGCGGGGGGTGTCCCGTCTTCGGTCTTCCTGCTGGGCGCTCGCGACGAGTACGTGTCGCCAGCCGACTGCACAGAACTCGGACCTCGGGCTGAGTTCGTATACATCGAGCTGCCGGGCGCGAATCACGCCGAGGCACTGCTCATGCACGGTGACGATGAGGCCAGCCGCGGCCGGCGAAGCCGTGTCGTCGTGGCGCTCTCCCGGCCGTTCGACGAGCTCCGCCAACTGCCGTGGGTGGTGCCGCCGGGCGACATCGACGACTACCTTGACCCGATGGACCTGGCGGATGGCGGGCCGCGAGCGGGCGCTGACGACGCTGCCGTGCAGCACGTCGTGATGATCATTCACGGAATCCGCGACAGTGGCTTCTGGACCAAGCGTGTTGCGAGGGAGGTCAAGCACTTGGCTCGCCAGGCAGGCATCCATGTGCGCGCCCCGACACCGACCTACGGTTACTTCTCGATGTGGGACTTCGTGAAGCCGGGGGGACGAGAGCGAGCAGCGCGCTGGTTCATGGAACGCTACGCAGACGTGCGGAGCCACTATCCCGGCGCGAAGATCAGCTTCGTTGGGCATAGCAATGGGACCTACATTGCGGCCCGTGCCCTTCAGCTGTGTAGCGCCATCCGCCTGCACAAGGTCGTTTTCGCTGGAAGCGTCGTGCGCTGCGACTATGACTGGTCACGCGCGGCCGACCAGGTCGATGCGGTCCTGAACTATGTGGGGCACGCCGACACCGTGGTGGCGTTCCTGCCTGCTGCCTTCGAGCGACTGGGTCTGCGAGGCATGGATGTGGGCGGCGCTGGCGCCCACGGTTTCGTGCAGGCCCAGGAACCTCATCGCAGCCGGTTGCCCTTCCCGCTCCACGAGGTGCGATTCGTAGAGGGTGGGCACGGCGCAGCCATCGAAGAAGAGTACTGGCCGGAAATTGCCAGGTTCGTGGTGGCCGGCGCGGAGCCGGCGCGGCGCGAGGTAACGAGGCGCGCATGGCTCGAGCGCGCCTTTCGATGGGCACCCGCAGCTACAACGGCGGGAGTCCTGATCGCTGCGGTGCTCCTTACCGCCCCGCTGTCGGCGGCCGCCTGGGTGACAGCTCAACTGGGGGCGTCGATTTCATCGACACTCGGTGCGATAGCTGCCGTGCTGGCCGGCGTCGTGGTCTCGTGGCTGGCCGGACGGTTCCTTCGTGCGTGGTAGGTCGTCTTCGCCGCGGGCGGCGACCCTCGCAGCTGCGTGACGTCGAGCGAGCGCCGTCCGCTCGATGGCTTGCTGTCGAAGCAAGTCGACCATCGCATCGGATAGTCCGGCCGCGGTTGTCGGCCGGGCGGGCTTGTCGGTCGGCCTGGCGGCGAGCAGTGTTTGCACGTGACGATCGAGCGCGGCGATGAGCAGTCCGGAAACTTCGCTGGAGAACTGCGTGTCGTCGAGCAGTGCGACGTCCTCGCCCGCCAGGAGCTCGCGGAGCTTCTGCAACAGCGCTACCTCGTTCGAGCTCAGCAGCCTTCCCTCGCCGATCACTGCCTCGATGGTCCCCCACTCTTCTGGCATGTAGCTGGACATCGCCCTGCGCAGGAGAGCGAGTGGATCGATCCGTAGCACTCGGGCCAGAGCTGGCACCTTGGCCAGCGGCAATGGCATGCTGCCGTTCATGATCATCGCAACCACGTTGGGCCTCGGGTAGCCCAGCGCGCGCGCGATGCCTGCGTTGGTCAGATCCGGCAACTGCCTCATCCTGTAGCGCAGGTAGACATGCAGTGGCATCGCCCCGGTACTCACCACCGACTTCTGATCTCGCATCTGACCTCCTCGTTTGCGCTCGGTGAGCGCTTCGAAGTCATGGTAGGGATCGACGTGTCGCGTTCCCGGGTGGACTTGGGCGGACAACCTTCGGCTGTGTGTTGGCGAGCCAGCGATGTTTATCGACCCTTCAAGGCCCGCGAAGCGGCCCGATGCTTATATGTACCAAGCTCGTGCCGCGCGTCCTCTGGCGCCGTTCTGATGGAGCGCCCGCCTGATGCCGTTCACCTGCGGCCAGGACAGGCTACTGGGCACTCCGCGGAGGTGGTGCGTAGGTTGCACTGCGACGCGCTTCGGTTGCGGTTCCCTTGCACCACGTGCTGTGGCAGTCGTCCTCCAGCACGATGAGATCGCCCCCGGGCTTCGTCGGCTCGCGGACATGGACAAGAGCTCGTCGACTCCATCCACGTCAGCGCAACGAGACGAACTAGGGCAGGCTTTGCCCGGTTAGGGCAGGGCACGCCAGGGTAGGGCACGCCAGGGTGGGGCACGCCAGGGTGGGGCATCCTAGGGTAGCCCGACCGGCCAAGACGCAGAACCTAGGGAAGGGTCAGGGCCGCCTTATACGTAGGCAGTCGCAGGCACCAGGGGTCAGCCTCTCACGCCGGTCACGTCACCCGAGTGCCGCCTTATACGTGGCCCTGGATGACGCTGGGAACGCCTCGCCAAGGGCCTCAAGCGCGCGTGCGGCCGCTAGGGGGTGCAAGGTATCGCGGCGTATATGGGATAGTCACCAAGGTCGACTCGCTTGAGCGAGTCGACGGCGCAGTCAGTCACCAGGGACTGACTGCGGGCGACTTACAGCATCGATGCGGACGCAGACCGCGCCGTTTTGACCGCAAAAGTGGCACGCAGCTGCCGCTCCAGCCTGCGGATCGCCTGTCCGATCGCTTCGTGCGCGTCGGTGTGCCGCCGCAGCCTGTACAGGGCTAGCGAAAGGAGCCGATCCTCGCGGAACCTCGCCGCACTTCGAGCGATCGCGGACGCGTCGGTCGGGAGAGGGCCAGGGCTGAAGGCGTTAACGCCGGCGCGCCGCCAAGCAGTCTCCATCTGGTCCTCGAGCTCAGCGATGCGCTCGGCCGAGAACCTTGAGCGGCGACGCACCTCTGGTCGATCGACGATTCGAAAGACCTTGCAGAGGTGCCGGCGCAGGCCGCGATCAGCCAGATCACCCAAGCGCTGGAAGCCGAGTTCAAGGCAGCCGTTGCCGCGGACTCTTGTCTCAAGGCGGACGCGTTGGGACTCGATGGGCAGCGCTTCTCCGTCGTCGCCCTGCTTGAAGTAGAGCTTGGCGTTGTGACCTTCGCCGCGGTGCCCGTAGATGAGATGTTCGTTTGGCGCTGGCAGCCGTTCGTGAAACGGACGCCCAGACCCTTTCGAGGTGTGTGCGGCCTTCATCCCCGCTCCAAACTTGAGTTCATCGTCGGGTCTAAACCGGGCGGAGAGAGCCCTGAAGGTCAACTTCAGCAGGTCCTTCCTGGCTGCGGAAGGTGTGCCCGTCGCAGGCCAGAAGTCGACGGACAACTCGAACTCGAACAGCGGTGGGTTGTGCAACTCCATGAATACCCGATGGAGTTCCTGAGAAGTCGGATCGTGGACCGTCAGGAGATGGGTCGGCGCCGATCCCCTGTCTTCGCTTGTCCACCTGAATCGCCTCGTACGCGGGAACACGGCAGTCAGCCTCACGGGAGAGGCCACCTTCACGTAGTCCAGGCAAGCGCGCACCTCTAGCAGGTGCAGGGGGAGGTCGGGGATGGGGGGTGCTGGCTCGGGCATGTCTGTCGGGCTCCATGGGACTCTACAGGGCCGACCCTGGCGGTCGGTGCCCCACTTCAGTAGTACAGTTCCTTCCAGCAGCCCGCGGAGCCGGGGAGAAATGCCAAGCGCGACAAGGCGTTGCGCGAGTCTCCAAACTGTGGGTCGGGTTCCCATCGCCCGCTCCAAGCCGGCCCGGGTGGGCCTGGGCGCCCGGTTGGAGCATGATCGGCGTTGTCGAACGCCCCGCGCCCTCGGCGGGGCCCGAGCGACCCGGCCCCGCCGGCCGGGCCCGGCCGACCAGAGCATGAACGCGCCCGCACGCCTGCCGACCCTGTCCGTCATCGCCGTCGACGCCGACGGCGCGCGCATCGGCGCGCGGCTGGCGGAGCTCGCGGTGATGCCGGGGCTCGACGTGCAGCGCGGCTCCTTCGTGCTGGCGCCGGAGGCCGACGTCGTTCTGCTGCATGCCCCCGATCGCGCGGCGCTCGCTGCCCTCGCGGCCCGCCCGGGCCTCGCCGGGCTCGCCCACGACCGGCCGGTCGTCGTGGCCTGCGGCCAGCCCGACGAGGCCGTCGAGGCCGAGCTGCTGCGCCTGGGCGTCGAGGCCCTCGCCGGCGACGGCGACAGCACGGAGCTGGCGCGCGCGCTGCGGCACGCGCTGGTGCGCAAGCAGGTCGAGCGCATGGCGCGCACGGCCTATGCGACCGACCTGGCCACCGGCCTGCCGCACGAGGCGCAACTGCTCGAGCACATGACGCAGCTGATCGCGCTGCGCGAGCGCGAGCCGGCGCCGCTAGTGCTGATCGTGCTGCGCGTCGACGGAGTCGCTCAGGCCGCGGCGCGCCTGGGCGACGAGGCGGCCAACGTGCTGCGCCGGAAGATCGCGGTGCGCCTGCGCGGGGGCCTGCGCGCCAGCGACGTCGTCGCCTCGCTCGGCACCGACCTCTACGCCGTGATGCTCGGGCGCGTGGACGTGGCGAGCGACGGCGACGGCGTCGCCGCCAAGCTGCTGCGCGCGCTCGAGCAGCCGTTCATCCTCGCCGGCCAGCCGTGCACGGTGCACGCGGCCTTCGGTCTCGCGAGCTACCCGACGCACGGCAAGGATGCCTCCAGGCTGCTGCAGCGGGCGACCTCGCAGGCCGGGATGATCGCGGCGGCCGGCGACGACGACGGGGCCCAGCACAGCACCTTCAGCGTGCTCGGCGGCGCGGCCAACGACGAGGAGTCCTGAGGGCCCGAGGGCCGATGCACCGCCGCCGCGGCGGTGCGGCGCACCGCCCCGGCACAATGCCGGCATGCACGATGCTTCCCAGGACGATGCCCCGCCGCGCGTGTTGCCGCTGCGCGGCGCGACGAACTTTCGCGACCTGGGGGGCTACGTCGGGCACGGCGGCAGGCGGCTGCGCTGGCGGCGCCTCTTCCGGTCCGACCACCTCGGCGCGCTGACGCGCTCCGACCACGAGGTGGTGGCTTCCCTGGGCATTGCGGCGACCCTGGACTTCCGCGGCGTCGAGGAGCGCGCGGCGGCGCCCTACGCGGTACCGGGTGTCGCGCAGCACTCGCTGGCCATCGAACCCACGGTCGCGCAGCGCATGCAGGAGCACACCGAATCCGGCCGCAGCCTCACGGTGGCGGTGGTGGAGGGCCTGATGCGCGACCTGTACCGCGGTCTCGTCGACGAGCGCGTCGACCGGTTCGTCGAGTTCTTCGACCACCTGCTGCAGGCCGAGGCGCCGCTCGTCTTCCATTGCACGGCCGGCAAGGACCGCACCGGCGTGGCGGCCGCGCTGGTGCTGCTCGCGCTCGGCGTGTCGCGCGAGACGGTGATGCAGGACTACCTGCTCACCAACGAGGTCTTCAAGCCGCCCTGGAAGCCGCGCGAGGACATCGACCCCGAGGTGCTGCAGGCGCTCTGGGGCGTGCAGCCGGGTTATCTGGAGGCGGCGCTCGACACGCTCGAGGCGTCGTACGGCGGCCACGAGCGCTTCCTGCGCGAACGCATCGGCCTCGACGACAAGCGCATGGAGGCGCTGGCCGCGCGTTACCTGGCGCCGGGCTGAGGGCGTCCACCCGCCGGAAGCATGGCGGCCGCGGCGTGCCGGGCGCCAGGGCCGGGCGACGCCCCGGCGGGCCCCGTGCTTCGATTGATCACAGTCAAAACCTCCGGCGCCCCGGCTCCTAGAGTTCAAGTGCAGATTTCCTGCATCCGAACTTCAAAGGAGAAGACCATGGTAGCTACGCAATGGATGCGTGCGGTGGCAATCGGTGCGACGCTCGTCGTCGCGGGCGCGGCGCAGGCTCAGACCGCGGCCGTTGACCCGACCTGCCCGCGCACGCGCGCCGAAGTGCGCGCCGAGTGCATCGAGTTCATGAAGACGCACCAGTGGAGCGAAGAGGCCGGCGACTGGGTGCTGAAGGCCGGTGGCAAGGCCGCGGCGAAGCTGCCCGAGGGCGTCACCCCGCGCGCGAAGATCCGCGCCGAGCGCGATGCCTTCCTGCGCGCCAACAAGTGGAACGAGGCGAGCGCGACGTGGGAGCCGCTGGGCGCGAAGACGCGCGACGTCTCGAAGCTGAGCCGCGCCGACGTGAAGAAGGAGACGGACGCCTTCATGCGCACGCACCAGTGGGACGAGACCGCCGGCTCCTACGTCCTGAAGGCGAAGAAGTAAGCTTGATTCGAGGCGGAACCGCGCACGTAGCGGGCGGCCTCGGGGCTTTCGAGCGTGCGCGTCGGGGGGCCTACTCCCCGGCGCGCACGCTGCTTTCCACGCCGAACATCTCGCGCACCGCGACGCGGTACTGGGCCAGACCGACCCAGTTCGTGCTGTGGTGCGAGCCACCCTCGACGAGCACGAAGCGCTTGGGCTCGGGTGCGGTTTCGTAGAGCGCGCGGCCGATGGCCGGCGGCACGAGGCGGTCCTCGCTGCCGTGCACGACCAGCACCGGCGCGCGCACGCGCGGCATGCGCTCGGCGGCCTCGAATCGCTGAGTGAGCAGCGGGCCCACCGGCAGCCAGCCCCACTTGAACGTCGCCAGCAGGTCGCGCAGCGAGGTGAACGAGCCTTCGACGATCAGGCCCGACAGATCGTCCACCTGCGCCGCCAGGTCGACCGCGATGGCGCCGCCCAGCGAGTGGCCGAAGACGAAGCGGCGTGCACGCGGCGAGCCTTCGCGCTTCAGCCACTCCCAGGCGGCGCGGGCGTCCTCGTAGGCCATCGCCTCGCTCGGCAGGTCGCTGCCGACGCTGCGGCCGAAGCCTCGATAGTCGACCCCCAGCACGGCGAAGCCGAGTTCGTGCAACCGGCGCATGCGAGGGGCGCTGCCGCGCACGTCCCAGCGCGCGCCGTGCAGGTACAGCAACGTGGGCGCGTCAGGGCGGGTCTGTGGCAGCCACAGCGCGTGCAGCTTCGCCCGCTCGCCGGTGATCTGCGAGTCGAAGTCGATCCAGACGTCCTGCATCCCCTCGGCCGCGGCCAGGCCGGCGCTCCAGGTGCGGTCGCTCGGCTGGAAGACCCATTCGCGCTGCTTGGTGTCCAGCACCGCACAGCCCGAGATGCCGACGGCGGCCAGCACGGCGGCCACCATCGCCAGGCGGCGGCCGCGGCCCGGGCGGCGTGGCGGGCGAGGCGGTTCGACGGGTTCCATCGCCGACCATGCTAGTGGCGGCCCCATGGCCCCATGGTGCACACGACAACCTGCACGGGCTGCGCAGTCGGAGCCGGGCGTGAACTTGTCGCGGCCCCAGCCGCAGCCAGGGCAGGTGCGGGCGCCCCGGCGCCCTCCCGGCCCCTTACTCGGCCTTCACACCGATGTCGCGCACGAGCTTGCCCCACTTCGCGATTTCGGCCTCGATGTAGCTGCGCGTGGCGGCGCGGTCCATGCGCTGCGCGTCGAGCGACAGCTGCTCGAACTTGTCGAGCACGGGCCGGGCGCCGAGCGCCTTGTTGACCTCGGCGTTCAGGCGGTCGAGCACCGCGGCCGGCGTGCGCGCCGGCGCGAAGATCGCGAACCACGTGTTGGCCTCGAAGTCCTTGTAGCCGAGCTCCGCCACCGTGGGCACGTCGGGCAGCGCCGGGCTGCGCTTGAGCGACATCACCGCGATCGGCCGCACCTTCCCGCTCCTGGCGAAGGGCACGCCCGGCGGCATGCTGGTGCTGGCGATCGGCACCTGGCCGCTCACCACGGCGTTGGTGGCCGCCGCGGGCTGGAAGGGCACGTGCGTGATGTCGAGCCTGGAGATCGCGCGGAACAGCCACTCCGCACCGAGGTGCGTGGTGGTGCCGTTGCCCGACGAGGCATAGGAGAGCTTGCTCGTCCTGGCCAGCGCCAGCAGCTCCGCGAGGTTCGTCGCCTTCACGTCCGGGTGCACGTAGATCAGGTTGGGCGTGACGGCGGCCATCGCCACCGGCGCGAGGTCGCGCATCGTGTCGTAGCCGGCGTTGGCGAAGAGGCTCGGGTTCACCGACACCGCGACGCTGTGGATCAGCAGCGTGTGGCCGTCCGCCGGCGCGTTCATGACCTGCTGCGTGGCGAGGTTGCCGCCGGCACCCGGCTTGTTCTCCACGACGACCGTCTGACCGAGGCTGGCGCTCATCTGCTCGGCGATGAGCCGCGCGACGATGTCGGTGCTGCTGGCCGGGGCGAAGGCGACCACGAGCCTGACGGGCCGGTCCGGGAAGGCGCGCGCGGGCACGGCGGCCGAGAGGGCCAGCGCCGCAAGCAGGGCCCGGGCCAGCACCCGGGCCGCGAATGAAGACAGGGGTCTCATGGAGGTCTCCTCGGTTCTTCTGGCCGGCGGCTCACGCGCCGCGCGGGCGCGATCGTCCGATCGGCAGGGGCCAGCATCGCCGGCTCGGGGCGCGAGCGGGCTCGTCGTTTTCCCGGTGGCATCGCGGCCGTTCGACGCAGACCGCGCGCCCCGGGCCCGGCAGGTCGGCGTGCCCGGGCCGGCCGATCAGTCCCCTTCGGGGTGTCGCCATACCTGCGTGGGGCCGCCCATGAAGTCGATCGTCTCTTCGACGTGGGCGCCGAGGCGGCGGGCCAGTGCGGCCGAGCGCAGGTTGTCCGCGCGGATCAGGCTGATGAGCCGGCCGCCCAGGCCGAGCGCCTTCCGGCCGTGCTGCCGGGCGGCCAGCGCCGCCTCGAGCGCGTAGCCGCGGCCCCAGTACGGCCGCGCGAGCAGCCAGCCGATCTCGTTGGCCGGCCAGCCTTCGGGGTTGATGAAGCCGGCGCGGCCGACGAGCGCGCCGCCGGCCCGCTCCTCGATCGCCCACATGCCGTAGCCGCGCAGCACCCAGTGCCCGGCGAAGAACGCCATCTGCCGCCAGGCGACATCGCGCCCCACCGGGCCGCCGGCGCCGATGAAGCGCATCACCTCGGCGTCGGCGCTCATCGCCGCATACGCATCGAGGTCCGACTCGGTGAAGGGGCGCAGCGTCAGCCGCGCGGTGTGCAGGGTGGGGGCGTCGGCGGGCACGTTCTCTCCTCGGGCGAGGTCGCGCGGCGGGCGCGGCATGAACGGCATCGTAGGCGCTTGGCCGGGCCGTGGCGCGGTGCCATGATCGCCGCATCGCCGGCGCTGCCGGCGCCACGCGACCGAGGCCCAGCATGAACCCGTTCTGCCAGTTGCTGCGTGCGCGCGGCGCCAAGCCGCCGGTGGGGACCTGGATCGTCTCGGCCAGCCCGATGGTCGCGGAAGCGGTCGGCCGGGCCGGGTTCGACTGGGGCGTGCTCGACATGGAGCACGCGCCCCTGGACCTGATGCCGCTCGTGCACCTGCTGCAGGCGCTGGGCAACACGAAGATGGTGCCGGTGGTGCGGGTGCCGTGGAACGAGCCCGTGATGGTCAAGCGCGTGCTCGACGCAGGCGCGCAGACGCTGCTGTTCCCGCTCGTCCAGGGCCCGGAGGAGGCGGCGCGCGCGGTGGCGGCCACGCGCTACCCGCCCGAGGGCGGGCGCGGTGTCTCGGCGATGGGACGGGCCTCCGCCTTCGGCACCTTGCCCGACTACTACCGCAGCGCCAACCGTGGCATCGGCGTGGTCGTGCAGCTGGAGACGCCGCAGGCCATCGCGCAGCTGGAGCGCATCGCGGCGGTGCCGGGCGTCGACGCGCTCTTCGTCGGGCCGGGCGACCTCGCTGCCGCGATGGGCCACCTCGGCGAGCTCACCCACCCGGCGGTGATGGCGACGATGGCCGACGCCGCGGCCCGCGCGCGCGCCATCGGCAAGCCCATCGGCACGGTGGGCACGACGACGGAGGTGGCGACACGCTACCGCGCCGCGGGCTACGACTTCCTGGCCGTGGCCAGCGACCTGGCGCTGCTGATGCAGGGCGCAAGCGCCGCGGTGCAGGCGCTGCGGCACGGCGGCAGCGGCGCACACGTGCACACGCTGAGCGAAGGCACGCGCACCGACCAGGCGGAGAAGGCCTGACGCGACGGGCGGCACAGCGGCAGGCCCATGGCCCCGCCCGGCAGCCGCGCGGGCGCCGCCGCCGGCTTCTCCTACTTCTGGATGTCGCCCAGGCAGAGGTACTTGATCTCGACGTAGTCCTCGATGCCCTGGCGCGCGCCCTCGCGACCGAGGCCGCTCTGCTTGACGCCGCCGAACGGCACCTCGGCCGTGCTGATGAGGCCGGTGTTGATGCCCACCATGCCGTACTCCAGCGCCTCGGCGACGCGGAAGATGCGGCCGACGTCGCGGCTGTAGAAGTAGCTCGCGAGGCCGAACTCGGTGGCGTTGGCGAGCGCCACCGCCTCGTCCTCGGTCTCGAAGCGGAACACCGGCGCCACCGGGCCGAAGGTCTCTTCCTTGCTGCACTGCATGTCGGGCGTGACGTCGGCGAGCACGGTGGGGGTGTAGAAGCGCTCGCCCATCCGCGTGCCGCCGACGACGATGCGCGCGCCCTTGGCCACCGCGTCGGCCACGTGGCGCTCGACCTTGGCGATGGCGGCGTCGTCGATGAGCGGGCCCTGGCTCACGCCCGCCTCGAAGCCGTTGCCGACCTTGATGCCCTGGCTCTTCGCGGCGAGCTTCTCGACGAAGGTGTCGTAGACCCCCGCCTGCACGTACAGGCGGTTGGCGCAGACGCAGGTCTGGCCGGCGTTGCGGTACTTGCTGACCATCGCGCCCTCGACGGCGCTGTCGATGTCGGCGTCGTCGAAGACGATGAACGGTGCATTGCCGCCGAGCTCGAGGCTCATCTTCTTGATCGTGGGCGCGCACTGCGCGGCGAGGATGCGGCCGACCTCGGTGCTGCCGGTGAAGCTGAGATGGCGCACGATGTCGCTGCCGCACAGCACCTTGCCGATGGCGATGCTGTTCATCGCGTCGGCACTCAGCACGTTCAGCACGCCGGCGGGCATGCCGGCGCGCTGTGCCAGCTCCGCCACCGCGAGAGCCGACAGCGGCGTCTGCTCGGCCGGCTTGATGACCACCGGGCAGCCGGCGGCGAGCGCCGGTGCCACCTTGCGCGTGATCATCGCGATCGGGAAGTTCCACGGCGTGATCGCCGCGCAGACGCCGATCGGCTGCTTGATCGCGAGGTAGCGCTTGTTGTTGTCGGTGGTCGGGATCGTCTCGCCGTAGACGCGCCGCGCCTCCTCGGCGAACCACTCGACGAAGCTCGCGCCGTAGCCGACCTCGCCCCTGGCTTCGGCGAGCGGCTTGCCCTGCTCGGCCGTCATGATGCGTGCGAGGTCGTCGGCGTGCTGGTGCATGAGGTGGAACCACTTCATCATCACCGCCGCGCGCTCCTTGGCGGTCCTGCGCCGCCAGCCGGCCCACGCCCTGTCTGCCGCCTGGACGGCCTGCTCGGCCTCGGCCGGGCCGAGATTGGCAACCTGCGCCAGCACGAGGCCGGTGGCCGGGTCGTGCACGTCGAAGCGGGCGCTGCCGGCCACCCACTCGCCGTTGACGAGGCCGTCGGTCTTCAGCAGGCTCGGGTCGGCGAGGGTGGAAAGGGGCGAGGTCTTCATGTCCATCGTCAGGCACTCCAGGGGCGAGCTCGCACGATAGCAAGACCGCCCGGGCCCGGGGCCACCGTTATGCTGGCGCGATGACCCGAAGCACGACAAGCGGCTGCCCGCCGGCCGGGGCCCTCGCGACGCGACGGGCGGCCCGGCCGGAGCCAGCCTGCCTCCGGAACCGGCCGGACCGGCTGGCCGCGGCGGCCCTGATGAGCCTGTTGGCCCTGGCGGCTGCCTTGACGGCCGGGTGCGGTGGCAACGGCGGCGCCGAAGAGGACGGTTCCGTGCCCGACGTACCGGTGGCAAGGCAGGCCAGCGGCCCCAGCCCCGTCGCCGCCGGATGCACCGGCGGCGTGGCCAGCGGTGTCGCCTACGTCAACTCGGAGGTCGAGCCCTGGCTGGCGGCCGACCCGCGCGACCCCAACCGGCTGCTGGCCGCCTGGCAGCAGGACCGCTGGAGCAGCGGCGGCGCGCGCGGCCTCGTGACGGCGCTGTCCACCGACGGTGGCGCCACCTGGGTGCGCACGCTGCACCCGATGTCGCGCTGCGGTGGCGCGGCGCCGGGCAGTGCCGGCGACTTCGAGCGCGTCAGCGACCCGTGGGTCGACTTCGGCCCCGATGGCGTGGCCTACGCGATGGGGCTGGTGGCGACGGGCATCGTGCTGCAGCCCGGCTCGTCCAGCGGCATGGTGTTCAGCCGCAGCGTCGACGGCGGCCTCACCTGGAGCGCGCCGGTCCTGCTGATCCAGGACGGCGCCGCGTTCTTCAATGACAAGAACACGCTCACGGCCGATCCGACCGCGGCCGGCTTCGTCTACGCCGTGTGGAACCGGCTCGAGGCCGACGGCTACGGACCCACGGTGCTGGTGCGCAGCGCCGACGGCGGCCGCACCTGGGACCCCCCGCGCACGATCGTCGCGCCGGTGCCGCCGGGCGGTGCCGGCACCGGCGTCAGCCAGACGATCGGCAACCGCATCGTCGTGCTGCCCGGCGGCGCCGAGACGGGCGCGCTCGTCAACGTCTTCACGCAGATCGACACCGTGGCCGGCCTGGCCTCGGCGCGCGTGGGCGTCGTGCGATCTCTCGACAAGGGGCAGACGTGGAGCGCGCCGGTGTACGTGGCGGAGCAGCGGGCCACGGGCACGCGCGACACCGCCAGCGGCCAGCGCGTGCGCGACGGCGCCATCCTGCCGGCCGTCGCGGCGGGGCCGCGCGGCGAGCTGTGGCTGGCCTGGCAGGACGCCCGCTTCACGCCCGGCGGCACGCACGATGCCATCGTGGTCAGCAGCTCCACCGACGGCGGGCGCAGCTGGAGCGCGCCGCGGGCCGTGAATCGCGTCGCGGCGACACCGGCCTTCACGCCGACCCTGCACGTGCGCGCCGACGGCACGCTGGGGCTGCTGCACTTCGACCTGCGCAACGACACGCCCGATGCCGGCTCACTGCCCGCCAACGCGTGGCTGCTGACGACGGCCAACGGCATCGACTGGACCGAGTCGCCGGTCGGCACGAGCTTCGACCTGCTGTACGCGCCGAACGCGAACGGCCTCTTCATCGGCGACTACCAGGGCCTGGCGAGCATCGGCGCCGCGTTCGTGCCGCTCGTGGCCACGACCAATGCGCAGACCGCCAACCGCACCGACGTGCGGGCGCCGCTGATCGACAGCTTCGCCGAGGCCGCCGGCGATCGGGCCGGGGCGCGGTGGGCGGCCCGTGGCGCGCACAAGATCTCCGCCGCAGGCCAGGCCGCGCTGTCGCGCGCGCATCACGACGCGGTCGCCGCGGCGATGGAGCAGCGCGTCCCCGGCTGGCGGCAGCGCGTGCAGGGCCGGACGGCGGGCACGGCCGCGCCGAAGGCCGGCGCCGAGCGGGCGCGTTGACCGCCACCCCGCTGCGATAATCCGCGGTCCGCCTGCCGCGCCCGCGCTCCATCGTTTCGCCCGCCCATGAAAGCCGCCGAGATCCGCTCCACCTTCCTCAAGTTCTTCGAGAGCAAGGGCCACGCCGTGGTCGCCTCGAGCCCCGTGGTGCCCGGCGACGACCCGACGCTGCTGTTCACCAACGCGGGGATGAACCAGTTCAAGGACGTCTTCCTCGGCTTCGACAAGCGGCCCTACAGCCGCGCGGCGACGAGCCAGAAGTGCATCCGCGCCGGCGGCAAGCACAACGACCTCGAGAACGTGGGCTACACGGCGCGCCACCACACGTTCTTCGAGATGCTGGGCAACTTCAGCTTCGGCGACTACTTCAAGAAGGACGCCATCCAGTACGCGTGGGAACTGCTCACCGTGCACTTCAAGCTGCCCAAGGACAAGCTCTGGGCCACCGTGTACGCCGAGGACGACGAGGCCTACGCCATCTGGAAGGACGTGATCGGGCTGCCGGCCGAGCGCATCGTGCGCATCGGCGACAACAAGGGCGCCCGCTACATGTCCGACAACTTCTGGATGATGGGCGACACCGGCCCCTGCGGCCCGTGCTCGGAGATCTTCTACGACCACGGCCCCGAGGTGGCGGGCGGCCCGCCCGGCAGCCCCGAGCAGGACGGCGACCGCTACATCGAGATCTGGAACAACGTCTTCATGCAGTTCAACCGCACCGAAGACGGCGTGATGCACCCGCTGCCCAAGCCGAGCGTCGACACCGGCATGGGCCTGGAGCGCCTGGCCGCGGTGCTGCAGCACGTGCACAGCAACTACGAGATCGACCTCTTCGTGCGCCTCCTGGCGGCGGCGAAGAACGCGGTCGAGTTCGCCGGCGCGAAGAGCGTCGACGGCGACTCGCCCTCGCTGAAGGTGATCGCCGACCACATCCGCGCCACCGCGTTCACGATCACCGACGGCGTGATCCCGGGCAACGAGGGCCGCGGCTACGTGCTGAGGCGCATCACGCGGCGCGCCATCCGCCACGGCTACAAGCTCGGTGCGCGCAAGCCCTTCTTCCACACGCTCGTGATGCCGCTCGTGGCGGAGATGGGCGAGGCCTACCCCGAGCTCGCCCGCGAGGCGGCGCGCACGACCGACGTGCTCAAGCAGGAGGAGGAGCGCTTCTTCCAGACCATCGCCAACGGCATGGAGATCCTCGAGGGTGCGCTGGCCTCGGGCACGAAGCAGATCGACGGCGAGACCGCCTTCAAGCTGCACGACACCTTCGGCTTCCCGCTCGACCTCACGGCCGACGTCTGCCGCGAGCGCGGCGTCACGGTGGACGAGGCCGGCTTCAACGCGGCGATGGCGCGCCAGCGCGAGCAGGCGCGTGCCAGCGCTAAGTTCAAGATGGCCGCGGGCCTGGCCTACGCGGGCGCCGACACCACCTTCCACGGCTACGAGCACCTCGTGTGCGAGCACAGCAAGGTGGTCGCGATCTACGTCGACGGCACCTCGGTGGCGAAGGCGAAGGCCGGCGACGACGTGGTGATCGTGCTCGACCACACGCCGTTCTATGCCGAGAGTGGTGGCCAGGTCGGCGACACCGGCGAGCTGCGCAACCAGCGCGCGCGTGTGCTCGTCGAGGACACCGTCAAGGTGCAGGCGGCGGTGCACGGCCACCAGGGCCGCATCGTCGAGGGCGAGGTCGAGGTGGGCGACGGCTTCGTCGCGCGCGTCGACGGCGAGAAGCGCGCGAAGACGATGCGCAACCACAGCGTCACGCACCTGATGCACAAGGCGCTGCGCGAGGTGCTGGGCGCGCACGTGCAGCAGAAGGGCAGCCTCGTCAACGCCGAGCGCACGCGCTTCGACTTCAGCCACAACGCGCCGGTCACCGATGCGCAGATCGCCCGCATCGAGGCCATCGTCAACGCCGAGATCCTGGCCAACGCGGCCACGCAGGCGCGCGTGATGCCGCTGGACGAAGCGCAGAAGAGCGGCGCGATGATGCTCTTCGGCGAGAAGTACGGCGACACGGTGCGCGTGCTCGACATCGGCTCGAGCCGCGAGCTGTGCGGCGGCACGCACGTGCAGCGCACGGGCGACATCGGCCTGTTCAAGATCGTCGCCGAGGGCGGCATCGCCGCCGGCGTGCGGCGCGTCGAGGCGGTGACGGGCGACAACGCGCTCGCCTACCTGCAGGGCCTGGAGAGCACGGTAACCGGTGTCGCCGGCGCGCTGAAGGTGACGCCTGCCGAGGTGGGCGGCCGTGTCGCCGCGGTGCTGGAGCAGGTGCGCGCGCTCGAGAAGGAGATCGCGGCGCTGAAGGGCCGGCTCGCCAGCGCCCAGGGCGACGAGCTCGTTGCGCAGGCCGTGGACGTGAACGGCATCAAGGTGCTGGCTGCCACGCTGCAGGGCGCCGACGCGAAGACGCTGCGCGAGACGCTCGACCAGCTGAAGAACAAGCTCAAGACGGCGGCCATCGTGCTCGCCGCGGTCGATGGCGGCAAGGTGCAGCTGGCCGCCGGCGTCACCGCCGACAGCACCGGAAAGGTGAAGGCCGGCGAGCTGGTGAACTTCGTCGCCCAGCAGGTGGGCGGCAAGGGCGGCGGCAAGGCCGACATGGCGATGGCCGGCGGCACCGATGCCGCGGCGCTGCCGAAGGCCCTGGCCAGCGTGAAGGGCTGGGTGGCCGAGCGGGCCTGAGCGCGGTCGTCGACGCCCCGGGGCCGCGCGACTCCCGAGCCCCCGACTCCGCCCGCGATGCGGACCCGCGGCGTTGCCGCGGTGCCGCCGTGCCGCGGTTTCGCGTTGCGTCGCGGCCCGGGTCACGCTGGCCCCCCGAGTCGAGGGCCTGTCGGGGTCTCCACGCCTTGGATCGCGCGCGGCGTTCTGTTAAACAAGCCGCAAGCACGGGCCTCATGGCCTCGTTCCCGTTGTCGGGGCAGAAGGCTGGTTCCCGTGCGCAGAACATCCCGACGAACGAGGGGTGCCGTGTCCGGCACCGGGAAGGAGACACCATGACCTTGCCCCTGGCATGCCGCCTGCGTGCGGCCTGGCGCCTGCTGTTGCCGGCCCTGGCCGGGTTGCTCTCGGCCTTCGTGGCGACGCAGGCCTCGGCCAGCACGCTGACGCAGAACGTGTCGTGGACCATCGACCGCGCGGGTACCTCCACGAAGTTCCGCGTCGTCGCCTATGGCGACTCGATCTACGCCGGCTACAACGGCTCCATCCTCAACGCCGCGAAGTACGCCGCGCCCACGGTGGACGCCGAGTACCTGTCGGCGAAGTGGGGCACCGACATCGAGAGCGTCCGCCGCGCCAAGAGCGGCGCGGTCGCCTCCGACGTCTACAACAACAAGATCGTCGCCGAGCGCTCGTACATGCAGGCGGCCTCGACGCGCGTCGTCACCTTCGAGATGTGCGGCAACGACGGCCTGCAGGCCCGTTCGGCCTTCAAGAGCCAGACCGGCACCTGCAGCTACGCGGGTCTGGAGACGGCGCTGGCCAACTGCAAGACCTACGTGGCCGCGGCGATGGACTTCATCAACGCCAACGCGTACGCCGGCACGAAGCTGAAGATCATCAGCAACCTCTACTACCCGGGCTACGCGGCCGACAACGTGCCAAGCTCCTGCCGCGACGCGAGCACCGGCGCCACCGTGAACGTGCAGAGCACGATGCTGCCGCGCATCGCGAAGATGAACTACTGGATGTGCGAGTACGCGCGCCAGAAGGGCTTCCAGTGCGCCGACAGCTTCGCGCAGTACATGGGCGCGGACTACGACAGCAACGGCGACGGCCAGGTCGACTCCGACGCGCTGCGCTACGTGGCCGGCGAGAGCGAGGCGAGCTACGTCACGCGCATCACGTCGACGCTGCGCTCGACGATCCGCGACGCGAACCAGAAGTTCGTCTCGGCGAGCAGCAGCTACGACTACATCCAGAGCGACGACACGCACCCCACCTACACCGGCGGCACCGTGACCGCGGGCCTCTTCGGCGGCACCACGGGGTCGGGCGCGCCGCGCTACACCTCGTTCACCGGCGGCAAGAGCCCGATCTGGAACCGGCTCGGCCATGAGCGCATGGGCTGGGCGCTGTCGGTGTCCAATCCCGCGACGCCCTAGCCGGGGCAGCGCCGCGGAACCTTGACCCACAGCGGAAGGCGATGAAGCCCTCGCAACGCGCGGACCGACCCTGGACCCTGACGTGGGTCCACATGGTGCTCGCGCTCGCCATCGGCGCGGGGATGCCGCTGGTTTGGCTGTCGTGGTCGGAGCCGGAGGCCGCGGCGGCGAGGCCGGCCGACGCCGCTCGCCTCGCGAACCCTGCGGTGCCCCTCGCGCGGGTCGACGCGGTGGCAGTGGCCAGCCCGCCCGAGCCGGCCGGGGCGGCTGCCCCGCCGCCCGCGGCGATCCGCACCGCGGCGGCGCCGATGATCCCGCGCCAGCGCGATCCGAACGGCGACCAGACGCCCGACATCACCGACTTCATCAACCAGGGAGAGGTGCCGACGATGGGCGAGGTGATCAGCCGCCTGCGCGCGGCCGGTGTCCAGGGCGGCCTGGCGGCGTTCAACCCGCCGGGCACGCGGCCGCCGCTGGTCGGTATCGCCGTCGGCGCCGACTTCGAGCTGCCGCCCGGCTACGTGCGCCATCACCAGTTCACCGACGACGGACAGGCGATCGAGCCGATCCTGATGTTCGCGCCCGACCACCCGCTGGTGGTGGCGGCGCTCCAGGCGGCGCAGGCGGCTCAGGGAGGGGGCGACCCTGCCGCGGCCCTGCGGCCGCAGGACCTCGTCGTGCCGCCGGCCCTGGTGCCACCGGGCCTGCCCATCCGCCACGTCGTCGTGCCGCCGCCGGCCGACGCAGGGACGCCCGGGAAGTAGTCGCCCTGAAGCCCCTCGGGCCCCTCACGGCACGCCGGCGCGTCGCTCCCGCCGGCGTCTTCGTTTCCGGCGCCGGCGTGCTGGCCAGCGCGGCCTTGCTCTTTCTCTACGCGCGGGGCGCAGAGCTCGCCTGGGCGCTGGGCTTCGTCGCCCTCGTGCCCTGGCTGCGCACGCTGGACCGGGGCCCGGCGGCCGCGTCGGCGCTGCGCACGCTGCTGGAGGCGTGGCTGATGTCGGTGGCGCTGACCGCGGCGATGTACGGGTGGTTCGGCCTCGGCATGGCGCGCTACCTCGGCGTGCACGGAGCGCTCGGCCTCGCCGTGCTGCTGGTGCTGGCGCCGGTGTTCCAGCCGCAGGTGTGGGTGTTCGCAGTGGTCCGGCACGTCGCGCGCCACGGCGGGTCGCGTCGCGGGAAGGCGGACGCACCACCGGAACACGGCGCCCGGCCTGCGCGCGTGTTGCTGGGTGCCGTCGCCGGCGGCGCGGCATGGGTGGCCACCGAGTGGGCGGCGCCGAAGGTGCTCGGCGACACCCTCGGCCACGGCCTCTACCCCTCGCCGCTGCTGCGGCAGGGGGCCGACGTCGGCGGCGCGGCGGGGCTGACGCTGCTGCTGCTGCTCGCCAACGAGGCATTCGCGGCCGCCTGGGCGGCCATCGCCGCGGGGTCCGCCTCGGCGGCGAGCCGGCGCCAGGGTGGCGTGCGTGCCATCGCACGGCCGCTGGCCGTGGCTGCGGCAGTGCCGCTGGTGCTGGCCGCCTACGGCGCCGCGAGCCCGACGGCAGCGCCCGAAGCGGCAGCGCCGCCCGGCCAGAGCGTGCGCATGGGCCTCGTGCAGTCGAACATCGTCGACTACGAGCGCCTGCGTCGCGAGCGCGGGGCCGGCGAGGTCGTGCGCGAGGTGCTCGACGTGCACTACGCGATGAGCTACGACGCGGTGGAGCGGCAGAAGGCGCAGGCCTTGCTGTGGTCCGAGACCGTCTACCCGACGACCTTCGGGCGCCCGAAGAGCGAGGCCGGCGCCGAGCTCGACCGCGAGATCGTCGGCATCGTCAACGCGGCCGGCGTGCCGCTCGTCTTCGGCACCTACGACCGCGACGCCGATGCGGCCGGAGGCGGCGAGTACAACGCGGCGGCCTTCGTCGCCCCCGGCGCGGGCCTCGTCGGCGTGTACCGCAAGACGCGCCTCTTCCCCTTCACCGAGGCGCTGCCTGGCTGGCTCGACGGCCCCTGGCTCGGGCCGCGCGTGCGCGCCGCGCTGCCCTGGGTCGGAGCCTGGCGGCCGGGCGACGGTGCGCGCGTGTTCCCGCTGCGGCTGGCCGACGGGCGCGAGGTGCCGGTGCTGCCGATGATCTGCCTGGACGACGTGGACCCGGGCCTCGCCATCGCCGGCGCCCGCCTGGGCGCGATGCTGATCGTCACGATGTCCAACGACTCGTGGTTCACCGAGCACCCGCAGGGCGCGCAGCTGCACCTCGCGGTGGCGGCCTTCCGCAGCATCGAGACGCGGCTGCCGCAGTTCCGTGTCACCAGCAACGGCTACAGCGCGGTGATCGATGCGCGGGGCGAGGTGCTCGCCGGCACCCGCATGGGCGAACGGACGCTGGTCGTCGGCGAACTGCCGGCGCGCGAGCCGCCCCGCACGCTGATGGTGGCCTGGGGCGACTGGGTGGGCCGCGCCGGGGCGGCGTTCCTGCTGGCGTTGGGAGCGCTGGGTGGCTGGCGGGCGTGGCAGACACGCACCGGCGCGCTGCCGCACGGCGCGGCGCCCGAGCGAGAGGCCGGCATGGCGACGCGCACGGCGATCGCCGCGGGTCCCCTTGCGACGGGTGCGACGCGTGTGCCGGGTGTGCCGGGTGCGGCGGGCGCGGCGGGCGCGGCGGGCGCGGCGGGCGCGGCGGGCGCGGCGGGCGCGTCGGCGCTGCCGACCCGCGCGGCCGTGCTGACTCCCGGCGTGCGCTGGACGGCGGCCGGCCTGCGCGCGTTTGCGTACGGCAGCCTGGCCTGGATGGCCGCCACGGTGCTGGCTGGCGAGGCGGCGCTGGCCTCCAACACGCTGGCGCAGATCCGCGCCTTCCTCGCGCTGGTGCTCGCGCCCGAGGCAGCCGCGCGCGCCTTGCTGTGGGCGAGCCGCGCCAGCCTGTCGTTCGAAGGCGGCCGGCTGGTGCTGGCGTTCGGGCGAGGCGCGCGGCGCATCGAACTGGCGGCGGCCGAAGTGGAAGCGGTCGTTGCCTGGCGCGTGCCCGGGCCGGTGCCGGGTGCGTCACTGCGGCTGGCGTCGGGCGAACGGTGGCGCTACGCGCTGGCGCAGGTCGATCCCGTCGCGCTGGCGCGCGCCCTCGCCGAGGCGCGTGCCGAAGCGACGGCGAAGCCCGCGCCGGCACCCGAGGTGACGGCCGGGACCGCACCGGTCACGAGGGCCGAGGCGACTGCCGCGGTGCCGGGTGGAGCGCCCGGCACCGATGCCCATCGGGCCGGCCCGGACGCATCGCCGGCCTGGGCCGCGCGCCACGCGCAGGCCTTCTTCGCGCACCGGGGCAGCCGCTTCCTCCAGCACCCTCTCACGAAGTTCGTCGGCCTGCCGTTCCTGCTGGCGATCCCGGCCTTCCACCTGCACCAGCACATCGCGTTCGGCGGCGCGCTGGGCGAGGTCCGGTTGTTCGGCCTCGTTGCCTTCGGCAAGGGATTTGCCCTCTGGTGGGCGGCCTGGGGAATCGGCGTGGTCATGGTCGCCGCCGGGCTGCGCGCGGTGATCGAGGGGGTCACGTTGGCGGGCGCGCTGTGGCGCCCGGAGCGCCTGCTCGTCGTCCGGCGTGCGCTCGAACGCCTGGCGCTCGCAGCGCTGTACCTCGGCGTGCCGGCCTGGCTGGCGTGGCGCCTGCTCGACGCCTGAGGCGCTCACGTCGGCGCCGGGCGACCGGCGCCGGCCCCTCACCAGCTCGCGGCGTAGGAGTCCGCGTCGAAGCGCGCGTCGCGCGTCACCGCCCCGAGATCGACGAACTCGAAGTCGCTCATGCGCAGGCTTTGCACCTGCGAGATCGTCGCGGGGCTCCAGGCGGCGCTGGGATCGCCCTGCACGTAGAGGTCGCTGCCGATGTCGGCCACGTACAGGCCATGGCGCTGCATCGCGGTGGCGATGGCCCTGGCCTGCGTGGTCCAGGCCGCGGGTATCACGAAGCCGGCCTTCAGCCGCAGCAGCGCACCGAAGGGAATGGCGCCAGTGCTGCCGCCCGCGCGATGGCGCGCCGGCCAGACATGGGCGCTGGCGAGCACCGCGTCGCGGAACGTCACGCGCAGCGCATGCGGGATCTCGCCGGCGCTGGCTTCGCTGGCGCGCACGAGCAGCGGCGCGATCGGCAGCCCGGCCGCGTCGCCCGAGGTCCAGGTGTCCGGGCGCATCGCGTTGCTGTTCAGGTCCCAGGCCGCCGTGGAGTACGCCGTCCACTGGCCTTGCGCCGTCTTGTAGGTGAAGTAGCTCTCCCATAGGCGGCAGGCTCCCTGCTCGACGACCAGCACGTGGCGGTCGCCGCAGGTGGCGGGGTCGTTGCAGGTGCCGCCCTCGGACAGCAGCACGGCATCGCGAGGCATCGGGAAGCGCAGGGTCGCCGGGTCGCGCGTCGTGCAGTTGCGCACGATCGCGTGGCTGCCCGGCTCGCCGGGGCTGGCGACGGCACAGTCGCTCTCGTCGGGCGCACCTCCGGCAACGAACGCGAGGCCCGGCCAGTCGGTCTGCGGGTTCGCGGCCGACAGGAGGTTCACGGGGATGCCGTAGTAGTCGGCGGCCGCCGGGTCGGCGTTCGCGCCCCAGTCGGCGTGCAGTGCCCGTGTCGGCCCGATCGCGGCGATCCACGTCGCGCTCGAGGCGTGGGCCGGGAAGCGGACCGGGTCGTCGATGCGCGTGTTGAAGATGGCCGTGGCCGGGAACGCCGGGCAGCTGCCGAGCATCGCGGCGCCGCCTGCCGCGGGGGGCGCCGGCGGGGCCGGAGGCGGCGACGGCGTGGGGCCGGGGGCAGGGGCGGGCGAAGGTGCCGGTGAAGGCGCCGGCGAAGGCGTCGGCGAAGGGGTGTTCCCGCCCTCGCCGTTGCCCGTTCCGGAGTCGCCGCCGCAGGCGCTGGCCAGGACCGCGGCCGCGACGAACAGCAACGCATGGCGAAGCACGCGTCGCGCCGCGCCGTGCGGCGGTAGCGTGGGGCGGGCCGCGCCGCTCGACGTCGGAACGATGCCTCGTGTCGCTTCAGGCCGGGGGATGTGCATCTGGAGCGCAAGCATGCAGGGCGCCGGCCGCCCGGAGCCGCGAAGCTGTGTCCATCGGTTCCGGAGTCCGCTGACCCGCACGGCAAGGTGTCAGACACGGTCGCAGCCGTTGCGCGAGGACACGTCTGACCCGCTGGCCGGGGCCGCGGCCGCGCGCCGGGCCGTGCGGCATCGATGCAAAGTGCGCACGCCGACCTCGCAAGGCGACGACTACGATCGCGCCACCGGCGGCCCGGAGCACCCGATTGCGCGCCGGTGGGAGTTGGCGATGCCGGGTCTGTCGAAGCAAGTGTCCACGCGGCCTTCTCGGCCCTCGCAGGCGTCGCGGCGGCGCTGGCTGCAGGCGGCACTGTCCCTGTCCGCGGCGGGCCCGCTGGCCGCGCAGGCGCCGCCGGCAGGTGCCACGCGAGTGGCGCTCGTGATCGGCAACGCCGCCTATCCGCAGACCCCTTTGCGCAACGCGGTGAACGATGCCCGCAGCGTGGCGGAGGTCCTGCGCGCGCAGGGCTTCGCCGTGCTCTCGGTGCACGACGCCGACCGGGCGCAGATGGAGGCCGCGGTCGCGCGCGCCCGCGAGGCGCTGCACGGCCGCAGTGGCGTCGGCCTGCTCTACTTCGCCGGCCACGGCCTGCAGCTGCAGTGGCGCAACTACATGGTGCCGATCGACGCGCGCATCGAGCAGGGCGCCGACGTGCCCGCGCAGTCGGTCGACGTGCAGCACGTCCTCGACGCCTTCAGGGCCGCCGGCAACCGCATGAACATCGTCGTGCTCGATGCCTGCCGCGACAACCCGTTCGGCGAGGTCGCGAGCGGCCGTGGCCTGGCGCAGATGGATGCGCCGCCAGGCACGTTCCTCGCCTATGCCACGGCACCCGGCCACGTGGCCGAGGACGGCACGTTCAGCTCGGGCAACGGCCCGTACGCGCACTTCCTGGTCCAGGAGCTCCGGCGGCCCGAGGCTCGCATCGAGGAGGTGTTCAAGCGCGTGCGCTTCGCCGTGCGGCGCCACACCGCGGGGCGGCAGGTGCCGTGGGAGAGCACCAGCCTCGAGGACGACTTCAGCTTCGCGCGCGGCATCGTCGAGCCGCTGCGCCCGGGCGCGCGGCAGCGCGATGCCGCGTTCGAGGAGGAGCTGGCGGAGTGGAACCGCATCAGGGAGTCGAACGACGTCGACGACTTCTACCGCTTCCTGGCGCGCTTCCCGAGCGGCCTGTTCAGCGAGCTCGCGCAGCTGCGCATCGAGCGGCTGCAGCGGCCGGCCGCTCGCCCTCGTCCCGGGCCTTCGGGGGTGAGCGCGCCGGACACCTCGGCTCGCCGGTTCGAGGTCGGCGACGTGATCTGGTACGAGATCGAGGACCAGCTGCAGAACAGCAGGCGCAACGTGCGCCTGAGGGTCACCGCCGCCGACGACGAGCGCGCCGAGTTCAACGGCGGCTCGTTCGTCCTCACGCAGACGGGCGGCCTCGTGAAGAACCAGTTCGGCTCGTTCGACCCGCCGATCGTCGAGCTCGTCCCGGACATGGCCCCGGGCCGGCGCTGGCGCTCCGCGTTCCTGCAGACGCACGAGGGGAAGCAGTACCGCACCTTCTACGAATCGAGGGTGGTCGCGGTGGAGGAGATCATGTTGCAGCCGGGCCCGGTGAAGGCCTTCCGCGTCGAGCACCACGGCGAGGCGCTGTATCCCGACGGGCGCATGGCGAGCTTGCGCCGGACCACCTGGGTGGACGTGGCGCGCGGCATGGTCGTGCGCTCCGATGCGGAGTTCGGCTGGGCGGGAGCCCCGCCGCGGCAGGGCGGGCGCGTCTGGTTCCGCAGCGTCACCC
>Ga0209172_10001799_pt1 | contig 42381 bp, 37 predicted proteins | sample LarsenN4metaG_FD_184113 | JGI IMG/M metagenome (GOLD analysis project Ga0209172, IMG submission 184113) | Hot spring sediment bacterial and archeal communities from British Columbia, Canada, to study Microbial Dark Matter (Phase II) - Larsen... ... | reverse complement strand
AGATTGACATTGCTCGTTCTGTTCCGGTGGCAAACCTGACGCGTATGGCTCCGCTGAATCCAGTGAGTTTGTTGGTGTTGGAGCGGTGGGAGTGAGGGAGTGGGGGAGTGGGGGAGTGAGGGAGTGGGGGAGTGGGGGCCGAGTTTTGCCGTTAAATTCATTGCAGGGTGCAGATAGGTTTGCTAGACCTGCCCGTACTGTTTGCGGATTGATTAAAATCGTGATCCTAGGCAGCGCTTTAATCTACCTTTCTGCAGAATTTGGTTTGGTTTTTTCAATTTCTCCCCTGATTTGTTTCTAAAGAATGAAAGTCTTCCGCAAAGCTTGCGGCAAAATGAACGCGGGTTACTGTGCGATCGCCAATTCGAATGAAGATTGACCACGTCCGCTTTTGTGTTAAAAATGCCCAGTCTACGCGAGATTGGTTTATCAATTATTTAGGCTTTGTCAGTATTGGCAGTTGCTTGAGCCGGGGAATCCGTTTTGAGGCGGTGCAGGCGGGGGCGATTGTTTTTGTGCTTTGCTCATCGGCCAACTCCGCCAATCAGGTTGCTAAGTTTTTGCAGCAACATCCGCCTGGGGTATGGGATGTGGTGTTTCAGGTTGAGAATTTGCAGCAGCAGGTTGAGCGGGCGATCGCTCAGGGAGCAAAGCTTTTACAACCAATTCAGCAGGAGACTCAAGCGAATGGGGTGCTGCGCTGGGCAGTGATTGGGGCGATCGGCGATTTAGTCCACACTTTGGTTGAGCGGCATGGCATAACGTCACTGCTGCCAAACGCGGAAACCATGCTGGCGCTTGATGAATCGCTACTTCAGGCCAAGAATACTCACCTACTGCAGGTCGATCACGTGGTGTTGAATGTCCCAACGGGGCAATTGGAACCTGTTGTTGACTGGTATGGTAAAGTTCTCGGATTTAAGCCACAGCAAAAGTTTGCGATTCAGACGCCTTACTCTGGGTTATGTAGCCGGGTTTTGGTGCATCCCGAAAGTGGCACTCAAATGCCGGTGAACCAGCCAACTTCACCGCGATCGCAGATTCAAGAATTCTTAGATGTGAACCGTGGGGTTGGGGTGCAACACATTGCCCTGGAGACTCGCGATTTGCAGGCTACGATTCAGCAGTTTCGGCAACGCCAGATTCCTTTGTTGAAGGTGCCTGAGCATTACTACACGGCACTTGCTAAACGCATGGGTAATGCCCTATCGGCTGTACAGTTGAGTGCGATCGCGGCTCACCAGATTTTGGTTGACTGGCATCCCAATGAGCCAACTGCGTTGCTTCAGCAAACGTTTACAGAACCGATTTTTTCAGAACCAACCTTTTTCTTTGAGTTGATTCAACGGCAGACGATCGCGAACAATGGTCAGACCAACCGTGCCTATGGTTTTGGCGAAGGTAACTTTCAAGCTTTGTTTGAGGCGATGGAGCAAGAGCAGCTGCGACGGGGCAGTTTGTTGGCGTGACTTACTCTGAGGGGCGCTCTCGCAGTTGCAACCACACCAGAATGAGTGTGATCAACAACAATACGGTTGCAGCGGCGGCCGCGAAGCCAAAGTCAAACTGAGCAAAGGCTTGTTCATAAATGTAGTAAACCAGCAGATTGGTTGAGTTAAGTGGCCCGCCGCCCGTGATTACATACACCTGCTCAAAACTGCGGAGGGTAAAAATGGCCGTTGTGACCGCCGCAAAGGTCAAGGTCGGACGTAAACCCGGTAGCGTGATGTGCCAAAACTGCTGCCATTCGTTGGCTCCATCTAGTTCGGCGGCTTCATAACGGTTCGTGGGAATTGTTTGTAGCCCCGCTAGAAAAATCACCAAATTAAACCCTAGTTGTTTCCAAACGCTGAGCAAAATTAAGACTGGCATTGCCCATGTGGAGCTGCTGAGCCAGAGAATGGAGGCAAGCCCGATCGCGTTCAACCCTTGATTAATTGGCCCTTCGGTTTGAAATAACCAGCGCCAGCCTAAACCCACTGCAACCAGTGACGTGATTGACGGTAAGAAATAGGCCGTTCGCAAAAAATCGCGTAAGAAAACGGCTCGATTCAGCAAAACGGCTAGCCCCAACGGTAAAACCAAACTGGGGATCACCGTTGCCCCCGTAAAGTAGACCGTGTTACCCATGACTTGCCAAAAGTCGGGATCACTCAACAGTCGCCCGTAATTTTGCCAACCGACAAAGTGCGGCCCTACTCGTGTAAAGCTACCCGTGGTAAAGCTCAGACCAATCAAATAGGCGATTGGGTAAAAAACAAACACCCCTAACAACACCATTGCCGGAGCTAAAAACAGCCATGCAAGTAGGTTTTCGTGGCGCAGATGAAGCGATGAATCAGACGACATAAAGACTCAGGTTGAATCGGAGTGGCAAAATCGCGATCGCAGAAGACTCTGGCTTACCCTACCAACAGCCTAAAAAATCCACAAACTATCAGCAAGCGGGGCATGAAATGGGAGAATAACCTATGAGCCTGTTAACGATTTGTGAATCACTGAATGAGGGGGAACGCTTTTCATGCTGAAGCGACTTTTTGTAATGCTGGTACTTGTCTTGGGTCTTAGTCTACAAGGCTGTGTCGCAGCCGGTGCTGGCTTCAAGAGTTTTGTTGATAGCACGGATGGGTACAAGTTTCTCTACCCAAATGGTTGGGTGCAGGTTCAAGTATCAAGCGGTGCAGATGTTGTTTTCCACGACATTATTCAACAGACTGAGAATGTCAGTGTTGTGATTAATCCAGTTGCCGCTGGGAAAACCCTGAAAGACTTAGGCTCACCCGGTGAAGTGGGGTATCGCTTGGCAAACAGCGCGATCGCTCCTCCTGGCTCAGGTCGTAAAGCTGAACTCGTCAACGCTGAAGAACGAGAAGTGAATGGCAAAACCCACTATATTCTCGAATATGCAACGGATGTAAATGGCAACAAACGCCACAACTTTGCCAGTGTTGCCGTCAGCCGGGGCAAGCTCTACACTTTCAACGCCTCAACGCCCGAAGACCGTTGGGAAAAAATGGAGAGCTTGCTGAAAGGGGCAGCAGAGTCCTTCACATTAGATTAAGCACCTGCGGCTCCTGAGGAAGTCGATTCTTCAGGAGTCAACTTTTCGCGATCGAGGCGACGCTTGCGGGCATAAAGCTGAATTGCAACTGCCATCCCAAGTACCATTGCTGCAATCAACCAGGTTGTCGCATCAGTTGGCAGGTTGTTTTTAAAGACAGCCAACATCACAACAATTACAAAGAAAACGGTTGGAAACTCGTTAAACCAACGAAACTGTTGGCCGGTCATCTTACATTCATCGGCTGCCAGTTTTTTCATGATGCGTCGGCAGTAAAAATGGTAGACCAGCAACAGCGCGACGCAGGTCATTTTGACGTGTAACCAGGTTTCTTTCAGCACGGCTGGCTCGACGGTCAACAAGCCAATTGCCATCGCGATCGTCAACACCATTGCAGGGGTCATGATGATGCGATAGAGGCGCTTCTCCATGATTTGATATTGATTTTTGAGAATCGTGCGTGCAGGTTCTGGCTGTTCATAAGCTTCAGCGTGGTAAACAAACAGCCGAGGCAAATAGAACATGCCAGCAAACCAACAAACAATTCCTACAATGTGAAACGCCTTAAACCAGTAATAGGCCATCGAACAAACCTCTTAAAAAAATTGAATTTTCAATTGCAACATTGACTATCATCGCAAAGACTATCGTCGCAAATCGAAAATCCAAAATTCAAGTAATTTACACCGATCGCTGAAACAAATTTTCCAGATAGGTTTGAGCCGTTTGTCGATCTTCCTCGCCACTTTGTAATAGAAACAGCGAGATGGCGGCTGCAAACAAACGGTCTTGATCCCAGGTGGGGTGACTGTCTAAATACTGAGCGACTGCTTGATGCAGACCTTCTGGAATTTCTGCTAACAGGCTAACGGTGATTGTCCTCATAACTGAGAGTCCTCAAAGATGCGTAAGGTGTCAACCAAAACAGTATGTTTAGAAAAGTAAACTGAATTTAAAGAAAAATAAAATCTATTCGAGCTATACAACACACCCGTAGATGCATCAGCGAATCGGTGAATTCACTTTTTGCGAAAAAGAAACGTGCCACCATTCCTAAATTTGACAAAATTGCAAAACCGAAAGTCTTGAAAACTCAGGAATGAATGTCACTTTGTGATGTAGGTGACTCATTCTTGCTACCTTTGCCTGCGGTTGTCAACGCTCTAGAAAAGTTAAATTATCCTGAAGAGAAATACTTCGTTACAAATGATTCCTTGGGGAATGTTTTTTGGAATAAAAGTTAACAATTGTCTGGTTTTAGACACGACGGTCGAGATATTTCGTTGACGATTTGATAATTCAAAACCCTGGTTTAAGGACTCGGCTGTGGAAAACTTGCTAAAAGCTGTGGAAAACCTGGGGAAACTGTGTGGAAAGCGTGTGGAAAAACTAGGAAAACACAAAGAATTGCAAAAAAGATTTTAATTTTTTATATTTTGAAAGGAATTTGTTGATGAAAGCTTGTCTCTATGTAACCCTTGCTGCACCTATCTCAGGAGATTTACTGGCTAGTTGAGTGGCGATCGCCATAAAGTTCCCAAAAAATTGAGCAACAGCGCTAAATCGATCCGTAAATGCTCGTAGTTTCTGAAACACGTACAAAATCAAGAGCAAATTAATCAAATAGACCGCCTGGCTACAAATCACTTGAATTCATTGAGGTCAAATGTACTGCCAATAAAATAGTACTCTTGCATTGTTTTTGCAAATAAATGGTTCGAGTCTTTGCTTCTTCGGCAAGCACTGACTAAGTCGCGATAATAGCTGTTGTCAGGTGACTTAGAACATTGGAAGTAGAGGTATGGGAGTGCGTGAGAGTGGGAGTGTTGGGTTGAAGTCTCAGTCAAAGCCCCTACCTCCTATCCTAACGAGATGATTATGGCTAGATGTGCTAGTGGAGCCAATTCACTGTGGTGGATCCTGGGCGATCGCTTGTGGCTAGATTCTTGCCTGCATCCAAATAATGGCGAAGGTTTTGAAGTGGCTTCGTTTGAAGGACGCGTCCTGTCTCTAGGCCGGAAGTTTCATCGCTTATACTAATTCTTCAAAACTGGGCTACAGATGATTATCTGTAAGGGCGTTGTCTCCGATGGAGACGCTACGCGAACGGGAACCGTGCCTACGAGGAACTATAAATGGGATTTAGAGAATTGGTATTACAGATACAGAAACGCAGGCAAGAAACTTCATTTATGTGCGCAATCTTGCTGAAAATCTTTCAATAAACAGCCTGCGATGAAGCAAGCGTAATATCGTGAAATCTTTCGCTCTGTCCAGTTAAATCAGCCTGTATGATAGGTCTAATGTGTGTTAATCAGTCCGCTGTTGCGCAAGCAGAATTTTTCTTTGTGAAAGTTATGCAAAACGTGCGGATTCAAACTCAATTCACATGCATTCAGTAAAATAGCTGAACTGCTGCGATTCTACTCGCTGCTCTCAAATTAAGACCTATGAGTTCTTTGCCCGACAAGCCCCTCTCATCCTCACAATCCGACGTATCTGATGCATCTGCTGAGCAGCTAAACGAGGCTATCAATTCCGATGTATCCCTTAATCCGTCTGCTTCGACCGAGTCTAATCCGTCCTCTGAGTCGGATCATTCAGATGCTGCTAATGCACCTGAGCTAAAGCGTCCGATGATGCGCCCTGTGCGACCAGCTCCGCCACCTCAGACCCCCACTGTTGAAGCTAAGCCAGCCGCTCAGCTTCAATCAGAAGTGGTCGAGAAGCCAAAGCCAGAAACGGTTGCTGCAGATGATCATGTCGAATCTGAGGCACCCATTGAAGATGGTGTATCCCGCTTTCAACCCATTCCCCCTCCCAGTGAGCCGAAGCAGTACCGGGCGATCGGCTTGATTCGTGGGTGTTACACTCCCTCGGAGGAGCAATTTACTCGTGGTGAGATGAAAATTGCGGATGGCACTGCGGTTGAGGCCGTGTTGCTAGGGCGGGTAATGAGCCTGGTTAAAAATCACCTTGATCTAACCCAAGAGCATCTCTGGGTTGTCTATCCCCGCACACGCTTGCAACAGAGCGATCTGCACCTGCAGGTTGTGGGTGTGTGGGAACCCGAAAAGCTACAAAAAGAATTACTTGAAGGTGAAGAGGGTGAAGCTCTAGAAGCCACAGAAGAACCTGCGACTGAGCCGGAGTCATCTGTTGAACCCATCTCTACCGAAAATTTAACGCCTGGATACGATGACGATTACTTTTCGATTCGCGGTGAGGTGATCGGAGTAACTCCCGAAGAGGATACGATCACCATTCGGATCCAGCAAAGTCCCAAGAAGGGTAAGCAGAAAGCAAAAGCCTTTAAGCTTCATCTCAAAGGTACGTTGCCAAGTCCCAAAACGATTGGTTACTTCTGGGAGTTACACGTTAAGCGGATTGGCACCGATTTGACGATCGCCGAAGGTAATGTGATTGGCTTAGTTCCACCCAAGAAGAAGAGTGGCTTTGGGCCAAAGAAAGGTGGTAAGCCGTTTAAGCGTCGGTTTGACGGTGGTGGTGGTGACAAATCACGGGCACCTTCAGGGCCACCCCCCAACCGTGCGCCGCTGCCCAAGCCCTCTAAAAAGGCGAAGCAGAACAGCGAAGGTTAATCCATTACCATTTGCGATCCCCAAACATCTTGGGGGAGAAACGTGCGATCGCTCGTGATTGGGGCAACTGCCTCAGTCAGGGTGAATTCGCCTGCTTCGATCCAGGCTTTTAGTTCGGTCGCAACTTGGCGCGAAAGGTAGATGCTAGCGAGAGGGGCAACTCTGACAGGTTTTCCCTCAATCTGGATTCGGCCTGACTTGAGCTGGGCGTAAGAGACTAAACCAAAGGTTGGTCGTACCCGACGTGGAATTGAAAAGTCTACAACTGGAGCAACCAGGTCTTGATCCTGTACCGCACAATGAGCGACGACCTCTTCTGTTAAAACGGGAAAGGGGACGCCAACGCCCAACATCAAAGAGGGGCCGTAATGCTTGAAGTAGCAGCCGCGTACCCAACGAGTACTCATTTGTTTGGCATCCCCGATCAGCGCTAAAGTCGCGGCTGGCCCAATTGGGGTCTGGTTGGGTAAGCGCTTTTGCAGAGGAAAGTGTTGCGTGCCTTCCCAGGTGATGTAACCAATTCCTCCGCCTAAAAAGATGCGCGTGCCAACGCCCACCAGTTGCAGCTTGGGATCGTTGAATAGTGGCGCGATCGCTCCCGGATTGGAGTAGACTGCATTGCCTAAGCGCGGTTGTAAGGGTCCCAAGTAAGTATGCAGCAGGCGATCGCCCCCATTTACACCCACAATGAAATTTTGGTAGAGATTGCGCGGGTTAAACAGGTAAAACTGGTTAATTGTGTCGCGCGTGATTGTTGTCTCAAAAGACGCACGGGGGTAGCAATCGGTCACTTGCCCCAAAGCACGCAGGTGAACGGTTTTTCCACCAATTAATGCTTCAATTACGTGACCGCCTCCCAGCTCGCGCGGTTCTTCACCTTCGGGAGTTTCGGTTGATTGGGCGGCACCTAAAAACAAATCAACGGCTCCAAACCCTGAGTAAGCCGGGACTCCATCTAGCCAGCAGCGCCGAATCTTAATAGGTGGATCTGTATGCCCCAGATTGAGAATTGCACCCGAAGCCTCCATTGGCTCAAAAGTGCCAGTTGTAATGACATCGACTTGTTTCGCCACAGCCGCGATGCCTTGCTCTACAACTCTGGCTTTAAGTTCTTCAACGGTCCACACAACCGCTTTTTGCTGCTGAATCTTTTCGTTAATCTCGGCGATCGTACGCATGCAAGTAGGAAGTAATAAATCCAAATAAGCTAGAACTGACTCCAAGGAACCTGTAAACAAATAAAGTCCCAGTTGTAGAACCGTCTGTTGTAGGGGGTTTAGCACTGCCAAACTCCTACAACGAGATACCATTTACCTGCAAATCCCTAAAGGCGGATGAACCAGGAAAAAGACAAATAATAAGGGGAAATGACTGATACCAGCAAAAACGTTTCCCTTACGATAACCCACCGATTGCAGCTAAATCTGGGACTGCTATAACTTGTCAAGCTTAGGTTAATTAGTGGCGCACTTGACGTTGGACTTTAGACGAAATGTAATTTTCCATTCCATTTAAGGGCTAACAGCCATTCGCCCTTCCTAAAGATGGTGCATTTTTTGAATTACTCCAAACTCTAGTTGACGTGGATATTGCCCTCATTCCCATTCCCCGTTCTCCCTCACTCCCATTCCCCGGTTCTCCCTCACTCCCCTTCCCCCATTCTCTCGCCTGACAACAATTCCTCAGCCAAAATCAGGATGTTAAGAGATTAATTCGTAAGCTTTAATTGAAACTAGTCTGTCTATTGCGTCGTAGCAGCTCTATTGGTGTGTTTGCTCAGCGCTAAAACACGTGTGTTCTGGAAAAAGGTTAGAGCGATCGCGCTTTAATCGATTCAATCTCGGCAGTTTAAGCTGATTGGCGGTTGGGTCATCTAACAGTTGGAAAAGAACAGTTCACTTAGTTTGTTTGGTGTGAGTTAAAAAATGAAGCGTGGTCAAATCCTTTTAGCTGGTTTATTAATGAGCTGTTTAGGAGGCGCTTACATGCCTCACACACGGGCACAGGAAAGTGCGCTGGTCGTGCCATCCCAGCCTTCAGCAGTCGAACTCGTGCCATTTACGATTCCGCCAATGCCGCTGCCCCCGCTAGGTCAGCCTGACTTACCAATTGAAGAATTAGCGCTCAGTCTTGAAATCCGCCTAAACCAACGGCGGGTTGCCTTGTTGAAGGGTGGGACGGTGATCAAGTCGTATCCGATCGCGGTGGGTAAAGCGGGTTGGGAAACGCCGACAGGAAACTTCAAAGTGATGCAGATGTTTAAGGATCCAACCTGGATTCATCCGCTTAAGCCGGGGATTGTGATTAAAGGGGGCGATCCTGAAAATCCACTGGGCCGCTTTTGGATTGGGTTTTGGACAGACGGCAAAAACTGGATCGGCTTTCATGGAACGCCCAACCCTGGCTCGGTTGGGAGAGCTGCTTCGCATGGTTGCATCCGGATGTACAACAAAGACATCGAAGAATTATTTGCCTTGGTGAACCTGGGTACAGAAGTCAAAGTTGTGAAGTAATCAAGAATCTAGGAGCCGTTTCCTTTGATGCTGGAGATGGCTCTTAAAGGTTTACCTTTGCCTAAACATCAGAGCAAGGAAAGATGCAACTTAACTAACCGATCGCGTGGGCCGTTTCGGAGGCCACTTCTTCAAACTGAAGCACGTCTTGCCGGGGATCGACATAGGCCACACGTACACAGAGGCGATCTCCGGGGTCAATCGAGCGGTTAAACCGCATGGCTAACTCCATGCCTAAATCTTCTAAGAAAATCAAACCTAAGTTTTCGTGTTCACGTAGCCAACGCAGCATCAGCGCTTGCCAAATTTCTTTGGGGTTGCGCCGTAAGTACTCTAGACTCCAGTAGCGGTTCGTCTGGCGCTCGACCAAAACTGCTTCCTGTACAGTCGTGGCAAGGCTTTGCATTAACTCCCGCACTTCCTCAACTGAGAACGGTAAGGTTGCGCCGCGCAGGTGAGCTTTGATCTGGAAGTGGGCCAGCAAGTCACTGTAACGCCGGATTGGTGAGGTAACTTGCGCGTAAGTCTCTAGCCCTAAACTGGCATGGCCTGAAGGCGTCAGGCTCAGCTCACTGCGAGGCATACAACGCCGGATGGCACAGGATCGGACTGGCCCCGCGGGTAACAGCATCAATTCTTCTTGAGGCGGCAACTCAGGTTGAGGCTGATTACGGAAGGGAAGCGGGAGTTGATTTTCGTGGGCATAGCGGGCGGCGACTTCACCCGCCAAAATCATCATTTCTGCAACCAGGGTGCGGGATAGAGAGTTTTCTAGAACGACAACCGTGATGTCATCGCCATCGACTTTAATCGATGACTCTGGCATTTGAATGCTGATTGCCCCTTGAGATTGCCGCCACGCATAGCGCTTTTTGGCCCATGCCGCGATCGCTTGTAGCTCTGACTCGGCTTCGACCCCTAGATCGAGCATCTCATCCACATCTTCATAAGTGAGACGATAGGTAACACGAATGCGAGACGCATGGATCTTATAGCTTTCAACCGCACCCGCCTCAGTTAACGTCACTGCAAAGCTTAAGGCACAGTTGGGTTGCCCCTGTACCAGACTCATCGGGCCAGTCGCTAACTCAGAAGGGAACATGGGAATTGTCCCCGTTGGCAGGTAAATTGTGGTGCTGCGGCGGCGAGCTTCTAAATCTAACTCATCTCCGGGTTCGACCCAGCGACTTGGATCCGCAATATGGATCCAAAGTACCTGTTTCCCATCAGGCAAGACTTCAAGACTGAGGCCGTCATCGATCTCACGTGTACTCTCATCATCAATCGTATAGACCTTGAGATGAGTCAGATCCAGGCGATCGCTGTGGATATCGGGGGGAGGAGTGGTCAAACGATCATGCGCCACGTCTAGCACCTTTGTGGAGAACTGTATTGGAGCCTGACTGCGGCGCAAGAAAAGATTCTCATGCGGACTCCACAGCCCCAAATCGACCAATAGCTGGAAGGCTCCCTGAGCGGTTTCAGGACGCTTCAGGTGAGAAAGCAATTCCAAGGCTGGAGCGCGGTGGGTTGCTTCTTCTCCAAGGGTAGCAAATCGTTCTAATGAATCAAGTCGGGGGCGATCGCCAGATTGCCATTCGACAGCTTCACCCGTTAGTGCTTGTTGCAAACGGTTAACAAATCCTTCCCATTCTTGTTGGCGTTGGGCCGCGACTTCTTGTTGATGCTTTAACTCAGAGACCTGACCTTTAGAGCGAGGTTCGTAGCGATCGCCCTTAAATTTGAAATAAAGCTTGTCATCTGACAGCAACACATGCGCTGCATAGCAAAGGGTTGGCTCTTGCTCTGAAAAGAGCAGCATCGCCATTTCTGGTGCGTCAACGGTCAAGCCATCTTCAATCAATAACTCCCAGGCCACCTCAAGGCTGCTGGGATCGAGCAATGGCTGAACTTCCTTTGAGAAACTAGCAATTTCTGTCGGTTTGAAGTTACCTGGAATTTGATACGTTATCTCGCGCGGGTGGAGAGAGTGAGCATGCCCCCGTTCATCAATGGCAATCCAATTCTTTTTTCCTTCAGGACGATCAATCACCGCGAGGCGGCGATCACCATTGGCGCGAAATTCAACTAGCGTGCCTTTTTCCATGCAAGCCCAAAGCAGAGAGGTGAAACAACAAAGACAAAGTGAGGGAAACTGTAGAATGCGCTTCCCTCACGCTTTTATCTCAACTCGCCACTTAGCCTTCTTGGTTAATAAATGGCAGAAGAGCCACAATTCGGGCGCGTTTGATGGCGACGGTTAAATCGCGTTGCTGCTTTGCAGTCAAACCAGTGATGCGGCGAGGCAGAATTTTGCCACGCTCTGTAATGAACTTTCGAAGCAGATCGACATCTTTGTAGTCGATCGGTTCATCGGGCTTAATTGGGGAAACGCGACGGCGCAAGTAACTCATGACTTAACTTTCTATCAGATATGCTTTTGGACAATTGAAATTGAGGTTAAGAAACCTAAGCAAAACGGCGAGAAGCTCGCGCAGATTTTAGCCTACTTGATCTCTTTATGAACCGTGTGCTTGTTGCAATGAGGACAAAACTTGTTCAACTCAAGACGAGCAGTGGTGTTCCGACGGTTCTTGGAGGTGGTGTAACGTGACACACCGGGCGATCGCTTATCCGGATTGGTGCGACACTCAGTGCATTCTAGTGTAATGACAATACGGACACCTTTATTTTTAGCCATAGTTCTACCCGCTCAGCAGCACAGCAACAGCATTAGACACAATCGTCTATTATTTCATACGTTGTCGAGATTGTGCAAATAAGTTCTTTAATTTAAGGTCAAGTGAGTAACCCCGCCGCGTTTGCGCCATCATGGTGCCTGCTACGCGATCGTGAAAGGCTTGCCGATAATTAGGATCGCCAAAGGCAAGACAACAATCAGCCAGCAGCGGAATCGGCGTGAACAGAACCCAGGCATTCACCGGACTGAAGTTGGCCAAACCAATCACAACAAACAGGCTACTGATGCCAGCAATTGTTTCTCGCTGAAATAGCTCGACTAAACCGGGAATTCGACGCTGACGTGGATCGACAACTTTAATGTTGACAGCCCAGCGGCCCAAACTTTGACCCTGGTTGAGCGCGACCCCAACGACGCGCAACCCATACCAGACCAGCAAAAAGATCACGATATAGGCAGAACCAGCGCCCAGACTGACAAAAGCCGTTGTGAAAAAGTCGATCGCAAACGCCAAAATGCGCCGATCCATTGGTACTTCCACGTAGGGACGCGGGATGTAAATCTCTTCGTCTTCCATCGGTTTTTCCCCAGCCCTAAATTCATCTTAGTTCGCTGATCGATGCGTTGCTCAGCAACTTCAGCAAATAATATTGGAGGAAGATTGCCGGAACCCTCCCTATGATTTCTGCGGAACAAGCCGAACAAACCATTTTGCAGCGTGTACAGCCATTTCAAGCTGAGACAGAATGCGAACAAGTCAGCCTAATGGATGCCCGCGATCGCATTTTGGCACATCCCATCACCAGTCCGCTCGACTTTCCCCACTGGGACAACTCAGCCATGGACGGTTATGCCGTGCAATATGCCGATGTCGCAACCTGCTCCACCGAAAGTCCGGTCACGTTGACCATCTGCGAAGAAATTCCGGCTGGGAAGCAACCGCAAGTCACAGTTCAGCCCGGACAAGCTGCCCGGATCTTTACGGGGGCCGTGATGCCTGCCGGAGCCGATACAGTTGTGATGCAAGAGAATACGCAGCGCCAGGGCGATCGCGTCACGGTGTTGGCAGCCCCTAAACCGAAAGCCTTTGTGCGCTACCGGGGAGATTATTATCAGGCGGGTCAGCCCTTGTTACCAGCCGGATTGCCTCTTCGTGCCACCGAGTTAGCTGTTTTAGCTGCGGTGCAATGTGGGCAGGTGCCAGTCTTGCGTCAGCCACGGGTCGCGATTCTCTCGACAGGGGATGAACTGGTGGAAATTGATCAACCCCTCCAGCCGGGTCAAATTGTGGATTCCAATCGTTATGCGCTAGCGGCGGCGATTAGCCATGCGGGAGCCATTCCTGTACCGTTGGGCATTGTGCCCGATCGCCCCGATGCATTGAAGACCGCGATCGCCACTGCTATCGCTGAAGCTGACGTGGTGCTGTCTTCGGGCGGCGTGTCAGTAGGTGACTACGATTATGTCGATCAGATTCTGGCGGATTTAGGGGCTCACATTCACTTTCGGGCGGTGGCGGTGAAACCGGGTAAGCCCCTCACCTTTGCCACCTTTACCGAGAAACCAGTGCTTTATTTTGGCTTGCCAGGGAACCCCGCTTCGGCTCTGTTAACCTTTTGGCGGTTCGTGCAACCAGCGCTGCGTAAACTGGCAGGCTACCCCGAACAACGCTGGCGATCGCCCCTTGTGACGGCAACAACAACCCAAGACCTGCGCTCTGACGGCAAACGAGAAACATACTTGTGGGGACACCTGGCGATCTCGAATAGGTCATTTGAGTTTCGGTTGGCTGGTGGCGGTCACAGCTCTGGTAATTTGATTAACTTAGCAGGGACGAATGGATTTGCGGTTTTGCCCATCGGTGTCACTTCCATTGCAGCCGGTGAAACCGTTTCAGTCATGCAAGTTGCTTCGGCTTTTTAGATGAGGAAAGGTTCATGATTCGCTCGTTTTCGGTGATTGTGCCGGTGTTGAATAAAGAAAACGAGATTATTCGCACTTTAGAAAGTATAGAAGCGAGTATTTCCTATTTCAAAACCCATCATGATGACCCCTCGGTTGAACCAGAAGTGGTGGTGGTCAACGAGGGATCGAGCGATCGCACCTTAGAGTTAGTAACTCAATTTGCCGAGACAAAATCGCATTACAAAATCATCAGCCATTTCAAAAGTTTAGGCATTGGCCCAGCCAGAAATACCGGAGCAAAAGTTGCAAAAGGCGACATTTTGTTCTTTTTTGATGGGGATGATTTAGTTTTTCCACCGCATATTTATTTGTGCTTCCGAGTGTTGAACCATCAACCCAATGCCACTTCACCGAAGTCTTTTGAAGTTGAGACAAAACAGGGTTTGCAGCCTGTTCAGCTGCCAAAAACCGAAGTGGCGATGATTCGGACTGGGGTGTTTATGAATGAAGACTTGCACCCTGTTTGGAAGAAGGCGATCGAAAACACCATCATGCAAAATTTTGCGATTCGCCGTGAGTGTCATGAGTTTATTGAAGGCTTTTCAGAATCGCCAGTCTATAAGCAATTAAAGTGTTGCGAAGACATTGCTTATAACTATTGGGCCATGCGATTTTTTAAGCTCTATCAAATTGATCTTGAAACGGTTGAATATATTCGTTATCCCGGTAATGCGTTCGATCGCCAGCTTAAAAAGTTTCAAACGCCACCGAATGAATACAAAGACCAAACGCCGCCTGAATGTAAGGAATTACACGCGATTCGGCTCAAATTTGAACGCGATAAATTGTCTTACTTACTGGATAAGTTCAAGAAATACGAGAAGTCGGATGAATTTCTGACGTTGCTAAATCCCGTGACGATCGCAACTGAGTATGTGTCGCGGCAGGACTTTCAAACGGCGATCGCGGTGGCTGAGCCGGGACTAACCAAAGAACCGCAATGGCGCGATGAATTAGTGAACTTGTTGGCTGTGGCTTACAACAATTTAGGCACCGACTATCAACAACAGAAGAAATTGGCGTCTGCCGCCGAGGTTTTTCTGCGGGCGATCGCGCTGAAGCCAACGATTCCTAAACAAGACCTGGCTCGTGTTTGTTTTAATGCAGCCGCCACTCTGCGCGATCAGGGTGATCTGGGTGCGGCGCTGAAGTATATGCAGCAGGCGTTAGCCACCGATCCAGAGTTTAAGGAAGCGATCGCCGAGTTGCCGTTGCTGCAATACCGAGCGCTGGTCACTCAAAAAGGGTACGAGTTTTCCCAACCCTTGCCAAACCTCAACCAATTTCTCACAGCTGCTAAATTCCTTAAGGCAATTGAGACGCAGCGCACAGCCGAGATCCGGGGGTTGCAGATTGGTGTCGATGAAGGACAAGTGACTTGCTGGCTGTTGGAGCATGTCTTGACAGATCCCCGCGATCGCCTGACCTGCCTGGAAGCTGAGTCAAACAAGCTTGAACAGCAGACCCGGTTTGAGACAAATATCCAGAAATCAGGCTGTGCCGAAAAAGTGAAACGAATGCCGGGTACGCCAACAACCATTTTGCGATCGCTGGTTCCGGCATCCTTCCAGTTCGCTTGCATTCACTACACGGCTAGCGCGGATCAACTGCTTGAGGTGCTGTTGCTCACCTGGGGGACACTGCAACTCAATGGGGTGTTGGTGATTCAGACCGATGGCGAAACGGTTGCCAATCCAACTGCGTCCTCTGCGCTTGTAACTGCAACAACGGCCTTTAAGAACGTTTTTGCAAGTAAGCTGATTGCACACCAGGCCAATCAATGGCTGGTGTTTGAGAAAGCGGCTTTGTGAGCAGACTAGCGTAATTCTTTAATCAGCTTTTCGACTTGCTTTGCTTCCTCAGACTTTCTTTGTTGCTTGTACAAGTCACGCGCTTTTTCCAGGTTTTCGATCGCTTCACTTTTGCGATCGCGGGCTGCCAGTGCTTTGCCTAAGCCGTAGTAACCTGTTGGGTCATTGGGCGCGATTCGGACATAATCGCGATAAGCCAGAATGGCCGAGAGATAATCTTGGCGGCGAATATATATCTCACCAATCGCCAGATACGCCTCTGTCAAGTCATTTTTGAGGATTGTAGCTCGTTTATAGGCCGCCAGCGCGTCATCCCACTGTTCTTCGGCGCGCAGGATACGCCCAATCTGGAGTTGAATCAGCGCGTTCCGTGGTTCTAACTCGGCGGCTCGCTTAAACGCTGTCAGGCCGGCTTGACGATTGCCGACGCCTAGTTGAGCGGCTCCCATTTGTACATAGATTGTGCCTTGCCGGGGCGCTAGTTTAGCAGCCTGCTCTAACGGCGGAATGGCCTCCTGAAAGCGGCGTTGTTGAATTAAGCTAGCACCCAACAGTTCGTAGCCTTTAGCCGATTTGGGCTGCAGCGCGATCACCTGACGGTAAACTTGCTCCGCTTCACGGTGGTTGCCAGTGCGGGTCAACACGATACCCAAGCCATACTGAGCGTTGAGATTTTTGGCATTCATCTCGGTGCTACGCCGATAAGCCGAGATCGCGTCTTCGTTGTCGCCCAAGTTCGCCAGACTGTAGCCCAAGGCGTAGTAGAAATCAGCATTTTTAGGATCGAGGGCGATCGCTTGCCGATAGGCGTTGACCGCTTCCTGGTAATTCCCCTGAACGGCTTCTAGATAGCCGATACCCGAAAAGATTTTGGCGTTTTTGCCATCGAGTTCGGCTGCTTGGCGATAGATTTGGATGGCGCGGTCGTAAGCTTTTGCATCGACTTGCTTACGGCCTTCGCGCAGCAGTTCATTTAATTGTTGAGTTCTTTGAGCGTCGGGTTTTGCATTTTGCGCAAGGCTCACCTCGGGTGCGGCTCCTAACAGAGCGCAGAGACTAAGAGCAACAGCAAAACGATTGAGCATGTTTGGCTTTGGCATGAGCTTAATGGTTGTGAACACGGCAAACCCACTTCTCGTAAACGAACCTGGAAATTTAATTGACCAGTTACACGAATGAAAGGGTTGGTGAAGCGGGAAATATCTCTTTACCAGAAGTATTTCTCTCACTTAGGAGCAATGGATTTAAGATGCAAAACCCAGTTTACGAAACTACAAAAACCAAGAACAGATCTTATCAACAACTGGACGCTGTTCGTGTCTAATCTGCCAGAAAAATTGCGATCGCCCTTAAAAATAGCCAGCGAAAGTCGGCGATGTCAGCCTTTTAAGTATTTTTAATACTGATTTAATTGATAGATTTTTTGAAATGTCGATTTCTCCTACCCAATAGCTTTGGAAAAGCACCTCAAAAATTGAATTAATCGTGATTGATTCTGGCTCATTTGCAGCTTTGTATTGCAAAGTGTTACTTTTGTAGTATAAAAGTGATCGACCTTACTCTGTTATCTTCCCGGCAGATAAGGCGACGATCCTGATAAAGAACTGATGATTCAACGCATCGACCTTTTAGAATGAGTTAGACAACAACCGCTTTGCAGGAGTTTGGTTCGTGGAAGCCCGTTACACCCCCGCAGAAATTGAAGAAAAATGGCAGAAAGCCTGGGTAGAGCAGGGTTTATATAAAACTCTCGATGATCCTCAAAAACCCAAGTTCTATACGCTGTCGATGTTTCCCTACCCTTCGGGGAATCTGCACATGGGGCACGTGCGCGTCTATACGATTGTGGATGTGATTGCTCGCCTGCGTCGCATGCAGGGTTATCGCGTGTTGAACCCGATGGGATGGGATGCGTTTGGCTTGCCTGCGGAAAATGCGGCGATCGAGCGGGGGGTGCCACCCGCCAAATGGACGTATCAAAATATTGCCCAAATGCGGCAGCAGCTTGACCAATTGGGCATCTCCTTTGATTGGGAGCGCGAAGTAACCACCTGTGCGCCTGACTACTACAAATGGACGCAGTGGATCTTCTTGCAATTCTTTCAATCGGGTTTGGCTTATCAAAAAGAGGCGACTGTCAACTGGGATCCAATTGACCAGACGGTGTTGGCTAACGAGCAAGTTGATAGCGAGGGGAAATCCTGGAGATCGGGAGCATTGGTTGAGCGGAAGCAACTGCGCCAGTGGTTCTTAAAAATTACTGATTACGCCGATCAACTGCTGGCCGATCTGGATCAGTTGTCGGGTTGGCCTGAAAAAGTGCGCTTGATGCAAGCCAACTGGATTGGTAAATCAACTGGGGCACACGTCACCTTTACGACCGAAGCAGGCGACGAAATTACGGTTTTCACAACTCGTCCCGATACGCTGTGGGGTGCAACCTTTATGGTGCTGTCGCCAGAGCATCCCTTAGTTGAGAAGTTGACAACGCCGGAACAGGCGAAGGCGATTCAAACTTACCAGGCCGAAGCAGCCGCCAAGAGCGAACTCGATCGCACCGCTGAAGGTCGTGAGAAAACTGGCGTTTGGACGGGGAGCTATGCAATTAACCCAGTCAATGACGAGAAAATTCCCATCTGGATTGCCGACTACGTTTTGATGGACTACGGCACTGGGGCAATTATGGCGGTGCCAGCCCATGATCAGCGTGACTTTGAGTTTGCGCGCCAGTTTAATCTGCCCGTTAAGGTGGTGGTGCAACCCGAAGGCGAAACACTGGATGGTGCAACCATGTCCCAGGCTCACCCAGGTGAGGGAGTGATGGTCAATTCGGGGCCATTAAATGGTGTGACGGCAGGTAAGGAACCGGGGCAAAGTGTTGAAGCGGCGGTTCAGTGGCTAGAGCAAAACGGCAAAGGCAAAGGAACTGCCAACTACCGGTTACGCGACTGGTTGATTTCACGCCAGCGCTATTGGGGCGCCCCCATCCCCATCATTCATTGCCCCGACTGTGGTGCTGTTCCTGTACCCGATGCCGATCTGCCTGTTTGCTTGCCTGAAGAAGTCGAGTTTAGCGGACGTGGGCCTTCGCCTCTGGCCAAGATGGAGAACTGGATCAATGTGTCCTGTCCTGCTTGTGGCAAACCAGCCAAGCGCGAGACGGATACGATGGATACCTTTATCTGCTCGTCGTGGTATTACTTACGCTATTCCGATGCGAAAAATGATGCGCAGGTGTTTGCTCCCGATAAGGTAAATGACTGGTTGCCGGTTGACCAGTATGTCGGTGGGATTGAACACGCAATTTTGCACCTGTTGTACTCCCGCTTCTTTACGAAAGTGCTGCGCGATCGCGGTTTACTCAATTTCGACGAACCGTTTCAGCGTTTGCTGACGCAGGGCATGGTGCAGGGCAAGACTTACAAAAACCCCAAGACAGGGAAATATGTGATTCCTGCTAATGTGGCGGATGTGAACAATCCGACAGACCCAGAGACGGGCGATCCGTTGGAAGTAGTTTACGAGAAGATGTCGAAGTCCAAGCATAACGGGGTGGCTCCGGGCGACGTGGTGAAAAAGTACGGCGCGGATACGGCTCGCATGTTCATTCTGTTCAAAGCGCCACCCGAAAAAGACCTGGAATGGGAAGATGCAGATGTCGAAGGCCAGTTTCGCTTCTTAAATCGGGTCTGGCGTTTGGTGACGGAGTTTGCTGACAATCCCGCCTCTGCCAAATCCTCGAAGCCAAAGCAACAGTGGACGAAGCCAGAGAAAGATCTGCGCCGGGCAATTCACATTGCGATTAAGGAAGTCACCGAAGACCTGACGGGTGAGTATCAATTCAACACGGCGGTTTCTGAATTGATGAAGCTCAGCAATGCGCTGACTGATGCCACCTGCAAAGATTCACCTGCCTACGCCGAGGGCATTGAGGCGTTGCTGATTTTGTTGGCTCCGTTTGCGCCTCATATTGCAGACGAGTTGTGGCACTATTTGGGGCATAGCGACTCGGTTCATACTCAGAGCTGGTTAACCGTTGATGCAGCGGCACTGGTCGCTGATGAGATGACCATCGTGATTCAGGTGTTGGGCAAAACAAAGGGTACGATTCAGGTTTCAGCACAGGCCAGCAAAGATGAGCTAGAGCAAATTGCCCGTGAGTCTGAGTTGGCTCAAAAATTCATCGCGGGTAAAGAGGTGAAGAAGGTGATCGTTGTGCCAGGCAAGCTAGTCAACTTTGTCGTCGCCTAAGGAACGCGAATTAAACAACACGGTAACTTACTTGCTGTCGGGGTTTGGCATGCCAAACCCCGACACAGCGATCGCATTTGATTTAGTCCGTAACCTTAAGCCACCTGGACATCTTACCGGCTGTAATTCAAAACCCTGGAGTCGCTAAGATTCCGGGGTTTTTGTGTATGTCTAAATAAAAACTCGGTCACCCACAACCGAGTAACCGAGCCACATCAGCGGAACTCTAGGGAGAACCGAAGTTATTTCAAAATCCCGAGTAGCTCAGGACCTGCTGTTAACTTGGGTGCCGCCGAAGCCTGGGTAAAGACCTGTACAGGTTGATGCGCGATCGCCGAAGCGGCAGTGCGAGCGCGAGTTGCAACTTCTACAGTCTTCACGTCATAGTACTGAGTCACCAACTTGGGGTACAACCCAACGCCAATGACTGGAATCAAGAGACAGGCTGCAATAAACACTTCTCTGGGCTTAGCATCCAGTAGAATCTGCTGACTCAGCTCCTCGGTTTGCTTACCGTAGAAGACTTCACGCAGCATTGACAGCAAATAAATCGGGGTCAAGATTAAGCCGATCGCTGAGAGAAGCACCACTACTACCTTGAAGGTGGAAGTGTAGGAATCGCTGGTTGCAAAGCCAAGGAAAACAGCCAACTCACCCACAAACCCGCTCATGCCAGGTAAAGCAAGCGATGCCATCGAACCGATAGTGAACAGAGCGAAAACGGTGGGCATGGATTTTGCTAGACCCCCCATCTTCTCCATCGCTAAAGTGTGGGTGCGATCGTAGGTCACACCTGCCAGGAAGAAGAGAGCCGCAGCAATCAAACCGTGCGAGAGCATTTGCAAAACAGCACCGCTCATACCCAACTCAGTGTAAGACGCAATCCCCAACAGCACGAAGCCCATGTGAGAGATTGAAGAGTAAGCCATCCGACGCTTTAGATTGGTCTGTGCAAAGGAAACAAGCGCACCATAGACGATGTTCACCACACCCAGGATTGCTAACACAGGCGCAAAGTAGTAATGAGCATCGGGCAGCATCTCCACATTCATGCGGATGATAGCATAACCCCCCATCTTTAACAGCACACCCGCCAAAATCATAGAGACAGGGGCTGAAGCTTCACCGTGAGCGTCAGGCAACCAGGTGTGAAGTGGGAAGATCGGCAACTTAACACCGTAAGCAATGATTAAAGCCGCATACATGAGCAACTCAAAGCCGAGAGGGTAATTCTTTAGCCCTAGCTCTGCCATGTCAAATGTAACGTTGCCACCGTAGAACGCCATTGCCAGCGCCGCAACCAAAATGAAGATCGACCCGATCGCCGTGTAAAGAATAAACTTTGTCGCAGCGTAGAGACGACGAGGCCCACCCCAAATTGAAATCAACATGTAAACAGGAACCAACTCTAACTCCCACATGAAGAAGAAGAGGAGGATATCCTGCGCGCAGAAGACACCGATTTGAGCACTGTACATCGCCAGCATCAAGAAGTAGAAGAGGCGAGGCTTATGGGTCACTTGCCAACCCGCCATGATGGACAGGGTTGTTACCAGACCAGCCAACACAATCAAAGGCATTGAAATGCCATCGACTGCAAGAGACCAATTCAAACCGATTTGCGGAATCCAAGCATAGCGTTCAACAAGCTGGAAACCAGAATCTTGTAGATCGTAGTTTTGCCAGAGTGCGTAGGCAATCAGTGCAAAGTCGATTAAACCGACACTCAATGCATACCATCGCAGGGTTTTGCCTTGCTTGTCAGGAATCACTGGAATCAAGAACGAGGCGACCAGTGGGAAAAGGGTAATAATCGTTAGCCAAGGAATTTGATTGTTCATCTTGCTCACACAGGATGCAGGGTTGAAGGAGCGGGACTGCGAAAAAGTAGCAGCGAGGCAATCCCTGTCTAATCCGAAAAGAAGCCCGTTTATCCCAAGTGGAGGACTGGAGGATCCAGACGCGCTTGTGTCTGATAACTGAGCAGACTGGTAGAGAAAACAAGGGGCAACCAACTTCTGTATGGCTGCATCTGCTTACCCGTTAATCCAGAACTTTCTTGACAGACTAAGCAAGACTCAGAAGGAAATGAGAACATTTACCTACTGCTCATGTTACCCCACTTTATTAAGTTTATTAAACATACCTTGCGAAGTTATGCCACTTTTTACGAATAGAGATGATTGCTTGATTCTGCTGTAATCCCCGGAAAGCCCTTTGAATAAGGATTCTGGTTTTTGATTGAAAAAAGCATATTAAGTGAGTCGTTACTTCGACGAGTGACAGTTTGTTGAAATGTTACGAAAGGTTGAGGAATAGATCGGATCCCTGTATTATCATTGATTGCTTTGATTGTTTTACTTAATGTTGTTAGTTGGCTTGACTCGATATGCCAAAGATTCAGGACATGACAACGTGGAATCTGGCAGAGCAGGTCATGCAACCTGTTTACATTCGTTTGATTGATAACCTGCGTAAGCAGCTAGAGCAATCAGACTGGAAGGGCACCTACGAAGAGTTTTCGAAATGGGCAGAAGAAGTCTCTGATGAAACGAAAGCGCGGATTGCGTTGCTGCAATCAGAGTTAGAGACGGCATCACCAGAAGCAACAACTGAAATTCAGGCAACTTTGGCCCAATTACCCTCTCCCTATCCGGGGTACGCTTTGCACTTAGCACAGGGCGATCGCCAGGTCACTGTTGACCTATGGGATTTGTGCTATCAAATTTGCTTTAGAGACTACGACTCAGATCTGGGGGTCTCGCGGTTAGACGATGGCTCACCTGGCACTCAAGCAGAAGTTGACCGAACTTTATTTGAGGCTGACACTGGCGAAGTCGATTGGAACGCTCTTGACCAGAAAACGCAAGCTATTGTTGCACAGGTTTTTGCAAATTTACCTGGCTAAAGCAGGTGTAGAGTTGACGTGAGAGTCCTCACAAAAAAGAGCAATGCAAATTGGATTGATTGGAACCGGGCTAATGGGCCTACCAATGGCTCAGCGCTTGCTGGGTGCTGGCTTTTCGCTAACAGCCTATAACCGAACTGCTGCCAAACTAGAACCGTTGCAAACCGCAGGGGCCGCGATCGCACCGGATCCTCTGACGGTGTTACAAAATTCTGACTGCACTATTTTGATGTTGACCAATGCGGCGGCGATCCACGAAACGGTGCTGCCAGACGGCACGCGGAGTGTTTTGCCTGGTAAAACCTTGATTCAAATGGGCACGATCGCCCCGCAAGAGAGTCGTGAGATTCACGCAATGGTGACAGCATCGGGGGGCAGCTATTTGGAGGCACCCGTGTTGGGCAGCATCCCCGAAGCGAGAGACGGCAAGTTGCTTGTGATGGTGGGCGGCACTCCAGATCAATATACCCAGTGGTTACCAGTGCTGCAATGTTTTGGCGAAAGCCCCCGCTTGATTGGGGGTGTTGGTCAAGCTGCCGCTGTCAAACTGGCGCTAAATCAATTAATTGGCTCGCTAACAGCCGCTTTTTCAACCAGTCTTGGCTTTTTATTAAAGGAGAACGTCGCGATCGAGCCGTTCATGGAAATTTTGCGCCAGAGTGCTTTGTATGCTCCGACATTCGACAAAAAATTGCAGAAAATGCTAGATCAGAATTTTGAGAACCCCAACTTTCCAACAAAGCATCTGTATAAAGACATTCACTTATTCAATCAGGCTGCTCAATTGCTCAACCTTGATGTTGAAGTGGTGCAAGCAGTGGAGGCAATTTTAGAGCGCAGCTTAGCTCAAGGATTAGCCGATAAAGACTACTCTTCATTGTTTGCCACGATTTTGAACCAGGGAGCGGCTGACCAGTAGCAAGTGCTCGATCTGCCGGAGAAAGCGATCGCGTCAACCAAAAGGAAATGTCCATGTCCAAAGTTCGTAGTAGAGCCATGCCTCTAGTAAGGATAAAACGGCTGTACTTCCTACAATCAATTGCCATCGTAAAGAGGGCTTCCCTAAATAAGCAATAGCACTGACTAATAGAGATTTGAGAAAACCTAGAAATGCACCCGTTAATGAAACAAATAATACAGCTCCCATTGGAAAAACAAACTGAGACCAGGAAGGGCGGGCTTTTACAAGCCAAAAGACTAATAAGTGAATAGTTATCGAGCTAGAAATACACAAAATAAAGGAAATTTGAAAGACTTTGAAGCCGCGTAATGATGAAAACATGATTCTACGCTGATTAGTGGGTGTCTTAATTCGATCCTCATCTTCAAGCTATGCTTTGATACTCTTCAGCAAAATTTTTCTATCTACAATTCTCTCAAGGCCAAACGAAGCCTTGAACTGAAAAGACTGCAAAAAATAAGGTGGATTGGTTTGACCGAATCCACCCAGATGAATGATAAGTAAAAGCTAGCTGACCTAGAGGTTGGCGAAAGCTTGCTCAACCGAATGGACAGCGGCGTCGATTTCGGCGGCACTCACGATCAGGGGTGGCACAAAGCGCAGCACTTTGGGACCCGCAGGCACAAGCAGTAACCCGGCTGCCATCGTTGCCTTGACAATTTCGGGTGCAGTTAGCGCGCTTTCGTCCTTGAGGACTAACCCATTGATTAAGCCCCAGCCACGTACCTGGCTAATGTGTTCGGGGTATTTCTCGGCGATCGCCCGTAACCCTGCCCGGAGTTGTTCGCCACGCGCCTGAACGTTTTCTAGCAAGTGATCACGCTCAATCGTTTGGCACACCGTCAGGGCAACGGCGCAGGCAAAGGGGTTGCCGCCGTAGGTGCTGGCATGGTCACCGGGTTGAAACACATCGCAAGAAGACTTGCACAACAGCGCCCCAATTGGAATTCCACCACCTAACCCTTTGGCCGAGGTGAAGATGTCAGGTTCAATACCGAGGTTTTCGTAGCCCCACATTTTGCCAGAGCGGCCCATCCCGACTTGAACTTCGTCACAGATGAGCAAAATGTTTTTCTCGTCGCAGATTTGACGAATGCGCTGGAAGTATTCGACCTGCCCAGGGTTAACGCCACCTTCACCCTGAAGGGCTTCTAACATGATGGCGGCAACGCGAGGTGTTTCAGCATCTAACTCGGCGATCGCATTCTCAATCGTCTGAATGTCGTTATAGGTGACGTAGTAAAAACCCGGCATGAGTGGCGTAAAGCCCTTCTGATACTTGGGCTGACCCGTCGCGGTGATCGTCGCCAAAGTCCGGCCGTGGAAGCTGGCGTGCGCCGTGAGAATCACCGGGTCTTCAATGTGGCGAACCGTGTGGGCATACTTCCGAGCCAGCTTAATCGCTCCCTCGTTTGCCTCTGCCCCAGAGTTACAGAAGAAGGCGCGATCGGCACAGGAATGCTCAACCAGCCACTTTGCTAATTCGCCTTGAGCCGGAACGTAATACAAATTTGAGACGTGGTGCAGGGTTTGAATCTGCTTTGAAACCGCCTCAACCATTGCTGGGTGAGCATGCCCCAGGGTGCAGGTTGCAATGCCAGCCACAAAGTCGAGGTACTCGCGGCCATCGGTATCCCACAGACGGCAGCCTTGCCCACGGGCGATCGTCAGGGGATAACGAGCATAAGTCGTCATCACATACTGATCAAACTCCTCGGTGTTGTAGGGATGAGGAGCATCCAGTAACGGATGGGCAAGGGCTGGCAAAGTTGGAATAACCGCTTCAGGACTCACGAGACTGTTCCTTCTTGTATTCAAGACAGTAAGAGCTGCTCACAGCAAACAGATGTCCACTTAAGCAGTATCTTTCTGGCAATCATAACTGATCTACTCAGGTGGTAGAAGGATTGCCATGATTTGCTGACTGGCTTGCGCGTTCAGCAGGACTGAGCAAGAAGGGTGTTGCTCTTACTTTGAGAATGGGGCGCAGGAATTGACGTTATCAACTTTTGATGACAAATGATTGTCGTCTCAGCCATATTCGATGGCGACACCATAACGGGTGAGGGCGATCGCTATCGCTATGGAGAGCAGCGGTTTATTACATTTGGCTTGTTGCAAGGGCGCGTGATTGCCGTTGTTGGTAGGGTATCAAGATATTTTTGGTAGGGGCGTTTCGCGAAACGCCTCTACTGGCTGCGCCTGATTATTGCCGAAACCAATAGTTTTCTGCGGCAGCTTGCGCTGTCTGGATCCGGCGATTGTCTCCCACAAAACCAACGACCGAGTGAACAGAAGCCGTCGGACGAACCGCGACTGGAACGGGATTGGCAACGCCCCATTGGGCGCTTAAGGCTTGCAAGAGGGCGTCCTGGCGTCCACGTAAACCATCGAGATTGCTGCCCCGGTTGAGAATAGCAAACCAGACTAAGCCGCGATCGCGCGTTGGCAATACCCCCGCTAAGGCACTGACATCATTCAACGTGCCAGTCTTAACAACCGCATAGCGTGGAATTTTGCGGGTTTCAATCGTGCCTTCATCTGTCCCCGAGATCGGGAAGAAGTCGGCCAGGGTCATGCCCGATGTTTCAGCATAGCGTTGTAACGTAGCAAACATGGCACAGACAGCGCGGGGTGAGATGCGATTTTCGACCCCTAGGCCAGAGCCATTCTTCAATAGAACTTCTTGCTGAGGAACATTCGCCAGTTGAGCGGCGCGTTCGGCAACTACGGCGGGCCCTCCGACAGCATTTGCCATCGCTTCAGAGATCGCATTATTGCTGTAAATATTCATCAGCTTGATGATTTGCTTGACGGGGAGCGACTTTTGCCGAAGTAACACGGTGCTGGCTGGGAGTAAATCGCTGCCATACCCAACATGGCTGACTAAGCCGGTAATTTCTACCTGGGGGCGAGCGGTACCCTTTGGCAACGTGCGGTACTGCGCCTCAACTTCACCCGACCAGAGACTTTGGTTGAGTGCCTGCTTTAACAGATTGCCGCTCTTGAAGCGATCGCTCTCAAAATTCATCATGAAGTTGCCAGTAACCAGCAAATTGCCAGTTACCTGTCGAATACCCAGTTGGTTTAGCGCATTGCCAATCGCGATCGCGTCTTCCCACACCAGCAAGGGGTCGCCGCCACCTTGCACGATCAAATCACCTTGCAACACCCCGTTATAGATCGGGCCAGTTGCACTCACCAACGTCTCAAATTGGTGATTAGGGCCAAAGGTATAGAGACTTGCCAGTGAAGTTGCCACCTTTGTTAAGGAGGCTGCCGGAAAAGGGGTCGTGCCCTGGTTTTGAGCCAGCATCATCGAGCCTTGTTGCAGCCAAATTCCTTGTTCTTGAGTATTTAAGCCCTGGCCAGATAAGGTTTGAAGCGTGCTGAGCAGGGCAGCTTGGGCGGTTGGATCGGCGTCTTTCACAAAAACAGGAACCGGAGGTTGCCACACCACTAAGTCGGCGGAATTTGCCAACTCTGGCATTTGTGCCTGGTTCAGCATGAAAGAAATGACCCCAGAGCTAAGTAAATCGAGCAAGGTTAGCCTCCTGTGTGACTCAGAAATCTGCCGCTAGACTTCCGCTGCATCCGTCTACGTTACTGATTCCGTCCAATACAATATAGAAGGTTTCGAGCATTTCGGTATGGCAAAGCCAGATCCAAACGCAGTGCTGCGACTGCTCCCGATCGCGGTTGGGGCGATCGCAGGCACACTGTTAATGACTAATCGACTGATTACGCCAGATTTAACGGCTTCTCAGGCCCGCTCAGACGCCTTGGGAGTTATTCTCAGTGCTGTTTTGATTTTGACGGGTTTGCTGTGGCAACAAATTCAACCACGATCGCCCGAAAGTGTTGAACTGGTTGGGCGTGAGCAATTTGAGCTTGCCCCTGATCTACCAGACTCTGTACAGACTGAGTTAGCCTGGGCATCTCATCTGCTGCTGACGAATACGGTGACGCGATCGCTGCTGGTCTGGTACGACAACCGCGTGTTGCTGCGCCGGGGAATTTTGCCTGAGCAAACCAATGTCGCTCCCGGTGCCATTTTGAAGCGCGTGACCGAAAAGCAACAGCCCGTTTACCTGGTTTCTCTGAAGCTCTACCCCGGTCGGTTTGAGTTTGACTATTTACCCGAAAATACCCAGGGGGTGATTTGTCAGCCCTTAGGCGAACGCGGCGTGTTGATTCTCGGTGCCAATGCCCCCCGCAGTTACACCCGTCAGGATGAAAATTGGATCGCCGCGATCGCAGACAAACTCGACAACACACTCAGTCAAAGCTTATTGCCAGATCACACACAAACTGCCACAAGCGAAAGCACAGGAGACTAGCGGGAATGATTACTGATTGGATGTTTTGGCTTTACTGGGTTTTGGTTTTGGTGATGCTGGTCGGAGTGGCAGGGGCTCTGCTACCGGGCATTCCAGGCATTGGTTTGATTGTTTTGGCGATCGCCGCCTGGGGTCTAGTCAAAGGTTTTAGCGTGGTAACGGTGCCACTGATTGTTTCGGTAGTGCTGTTCTTAATTGGCAGTGGAGTTGATTTTCTCGCAGGTTACTTTGGTGCGAAGAAGGCCGGAGCCAGCAATTGGGGGCAAATTGGCTCAATCATTGGCCTGTTTCTGGGTATGTTTGGCTTTTTGCCAACGCTGCCGATCGGTGGCCCAATCGGACCAATTTTAGGAATTTTGCTCGGCGCAGTGGCTGGGGCGATTGTCGGTGAATTGCTTTATCGCAAAGATCTGATGGTGGCGCTGAAAGCCGCTTTGGGAATTGTGGTTGGCTCTCTTGTGGGGCGGGTGATTCAAACAGTGTTGGCGATCGCCTGTGTCGCGGTGTTTCTCTGGGCGACCTGGGGCAGTTACATGCCTGCGCCAAGACCAGTGCCCGTCGGAGCCTCAAATGGAGAACCAACGGCACCCGTTACGGGCGATCGCTGGCAGCCTCGTTTACCTGATTGGCATGTGCCGGACTGGAAAGCCCCTTCGATTGAGTTGCCCGATTGGCAGTTGCCTGACTTAAAGTTGCCCTCGCGCGAGCAGCCTATCCCAGTTCCGGCAGAGTAATGCATTGAGTCGCAGACACAAAGGTCGCTGAAAGCAGGGGATTCGGTTTGTCTGGCTTAGGACGGAACGATGACCGAGCGGAGGAACTCGGCACTGGCTTCTGGGAGCGAGGTGTTAATGTACATGCCACTGCCCATTTCAAATCCAGCCGCTCTTGACACGCGGGGGACGATCGCCAAATACCAGTGAAAGTAATCGGTCTGGTGCTCATCCGTCGGGCTGGAACGAATTGTGAAGTTATAGGCTGGGTCGCCTAAGCCGTAATAGATTTTGGCGGTCACCTCTCGCAAAATGCTGGCAAAACTTGCCAACTCGCTATCGGCCGTTGAGTCAAAGGATGAAATGTGGCGACGCGGAAAAATCCACAGGTGGAAGGGCGATAACGCCGCGTAGGGAATGAACGCAACAAAGTCTGCATTTTGGGCAACAATTCGTTCGCCTGTTGCTAGTTCTTCTTCTAAGACGCGGCAAAACAGGCATTCCCCCCCGGTATCAAAGAAGCGGGTTGCCATGTCGAGCCGATCGCGAAATTGGGTTGGCACAATCGGGGTGGCCGCGATTTGAGAATGGGGGTGTTCTAACGAGGTGCCCGCTTCCATACCGTGATTTTTGAAGATGACGATCGCTTTAACGCGTGGATCCTGCCGCAATTCTTGATAGCGGGTGCGATAGACACGCAAGATATTCAGAACGTCCTCAGCGTTCATGCCAGCGATCGCCGCATTGTGATCAGGATGCTCGATCACAACGTCGTGATGGCCTACTCCCGTGACTGTGCGGAAGAACCCACGCCGGATCCATTGCCGCTCTCCCTCGCTTGACAAAGCCGGATACTTGTTGCTAACAATACGCACTCGCCACCCTTGATCGTTGCAGAGCCGATAGATTTCGTCGGGGGTATGGTCTTCGTTGCCGAAACAGAAGGGGCAATCGGGACGGTAAGCGGGAACGATCAGCTTTTCGCGATCGGTTTGAATAAATTCGTGAGGGCGTTTTGCTCGTTCAGTGGCAATTATGACCCAATCACTGGTAATGGGGTTGTAGCGAATTTCAGGCATCTTGCCCACCTCCTTACAACTTGTGATGGTCTGTTCTTAGGATGCCCTAGTCTTATGATCGGCTTGATTTGTTGCAACGAGCCGTTTCTTAACAGAGATCATCGTGTTTTTAGTTCATTTGCTTAAAGCCACCGATGGCGTTTTACTTTGCTTGTTTGAGGCAAGCTGGGTAAAGTCCTTGCTATCGGCATTCACCAATCAGTCCGACTGAATTGAATGGGCTGAAGTTTGGCAACTTGTTTGATGTCGGCACAAAGATAAATAGGAGTGGGGCGGTTGACTGTGCTGTTTGAATTTCGTGGAGAATTGGCTGCCCTCGGTGCGGCATTGATTTGGGCGATCGCGTCGATTGTTTACACCCAGATGGGACGCGCGATTTCCCCGACCCTGCTGAACCTGGCTAAGGGGTTGATTGCGATCGCGCTGCTGCTCGTGACACTGCTGGTTCAAAATCAGCTTTTTCCGGCTGTGGCGTGGTCTGACATGAGTTGGCTGCTGCTCAGCGGTGCCGTGGGCGTTGGGTTTGGTGACACCGCCTATTTTCAAGCATTGCAGGATATTGGGCCGCGTCGCACACTTGTATTGGAGTCGCTCTCTCCCCCACTAACGGCACTTTTGGCGCTGGTCTTTTTGCAGGAATGGTTGCCGCCGCTTGCCTGGTTGGGCATTGTGCTGACGATTACGGGTGTGGTTTGGGTCGTACTTGAACGGTTGACGGAGCAGCAAAAACAACACACTTTCTGGCGGCGAGGTGTCATCTGTGGGCTGTTGGCAGCATTGGGGCAGGCCAGTGGAGCGGTGTTATCGCGATCGGCGCTGGCAGGTTCCGATATCAACCCGTTGTGGAGTACGTTGGTGCGGCTCGTTGCCGGTTGCTTGGTGTTACTGGTATGGCTGGCAATTCGCAAAGTTTCGCCAAGTGAGCTAAAAGCCCTAAAGGTGCCCAAAAATGCGGGAATACTCGTTCTGGCAGCGTTTTTTAGCACTTACTTAGGCATCTGGTTTCAACAGATTGCGCTGAAGTATGCGGTTGCAGGGGTGGCTCAGTCATTGAGTGCAACGAGTCCCCTGTTTGTGTTGCCGATCGCTGCTCTGACGGGCGATCGCGTCAGTTGGCGCGCCTTGTTTGGGGTGCTATTGGCTTTAGCTGGAATCTGGTTGTTGTTTGGCCGTGGTTAGTAGCGTGAGCTGTAGCGTTCTTCAGACCAGGGTTCGCCCCGATGGTGATAACCGTTGCGTTCCCAAAAGCCGAGTTGCATCTCTGACAAAAACTCAAGTCCATTAATCCACTTGGCACTTTTCCAAGCGTAGAGGTGAGGCACAACCAAACGAAGTGGGCCACCATGCTCAGCCGGTAGTGGTTCGCCAAACAGCGTGTGGGCAAAAAAGTTTTCTTCTCGCAAGAAGTCGTCAAGCGAGATGTTGGTGGTGTAATCACCGTAGCAATGTTGCATGACGTGAGTTGCCTTTGGGTCTAACTCTACCGCCTGCATAAAATCAGTCACTTTCACCCCGCGCCATTGCACATCGAGCTTTGACCAGGTAGTGACGCAGTGAAAGTCAGCCGTAAACTCGCTTTGAGGCATCGCCATCAGGTCATCCCAGCTGAAGGTCTTGCGCGTGGCTAAGCCCCATACCTGAAACCGCCAGTCGGCCTGACTGATGATCGGCGTGTCTCCATATGTTAAAACCGGGAACCCCTTTGCGAGATGTTGCCCCGGTGGCACACGATCGCGCAATTCAGGACCCGGCTTTTGAAAAAACTGACCCGGCATAAAAATGACTGCCCTAAACGTCTAGCAAAACTCTAGCAAGCATTCGCGGATTAGTGCAGCAAAGATAAGCGATCGCTTATTCTTCGGTTTCGTCTTCTTCATCTTTGTTGTTGTAAACGAAGCCCTTGGCTCGTCCGGTCAGGATCGACTTACCAATTGAAAGAGCGCGTTGAGCTTGCAGTTCTGCCTTCCGACGCCAGTGCGCCCGACGCATATCTCGCTTTGCATTTGAGGTTTTCTTCTTAGGAACTGCCATTTTTGCTGATAATGATAGGTTGACAACCTTTCCATTCTAGAGGAAGAGGCAGGGTTGTGCTACACGAATTCATTCACTTTTTTTGGCGAAGGGCTAAATCAGCGATGGGCAGGCAGTTGTCGAACGCGCGAGGTGCTGAAGCGACTCAACGAAGGATCGCGCACGCGGCACCTGCCAATGATTTACCCCCGGTTAAGGCAAGATTCTGGAAAAGTTGGTGTAAACTACAAAAACCCAATCAAAGAACCGTACTTTCTATTCGGTGGTGAAAAGACTATGGGGATTGTCGTCGAGCACGTTTCTAAGCAGTTTGGCGATTTTCAGGCGGTGTCAGATGTCAGCTTGAAAGTCGAGTCAGGTGCGCTGGTTGCTTTGCTAGGGCCTTCGGGTTCTGGTAAGTCCACGTTATTGCGGCTGATTGCCGGGTTAGAGACACCCGATTCGGGCAGAATTTTGCTGACTGGAGAAGATGCAACCTATCGGACAGTGCAAGATCGGGGCATTGGTTTTGTGTTTCAACACTATGCGTTGTTTAAGCACATGACCGTGCGCAAAAATATCGCGTTTAGTTTAGAGCTACGCAAAACGCCCCCCAATAAGGTTAAAGCACGAGTCGATGAATTGCTAGAGCTGGTGCAACTGAATGGATTGGGCGATCGCTATCCATCTCAGTTATCGGGCGGGCAACGCCAGCGGGTGGCCTTAGCGCGAGCCTTGGCGGTGGAGCCAAAAGTGTTACTGCTCGATGAACCCTTTGGTGCCCTCGATGCCAAAGTGCGGAAGGATTTACGCGCCTGGTTGCGGCGTTTGCATGATGAAGTGCATGTGACGACTGTGTTTGTTACCCATGACCAGGAAGAAGCGATGGAAGTGGCCGACGAAATTGTGATTATGAACCGGGGCAAGGTGGAGCAAATTGGCACCCCGGCAGAGATTTATGATCATCCTGCGTCGGCCTTTGTGATGAGCTTTATCGGCCCGGTGAATGTGCTACCCAGCAGTTCGCGCATGTTTCAGGACAGTGGTTTCGATTCGCCTCACCCAGAGGTCTTCCTCCGGCCACAGGATATTTTGATCGACGTTTCGCCGAATGGAACTTCGGTGCCTGCTCGTGTCAGTCGGCTGATTCATCTGGGCTGGGAGGTGCAAGCAGAGCTGACGTTGGATGATGGGCAAGTGTTAACGGCTCACCTGACCCGCGATCGCTTTGACCAACTCAGCCTGAAACCGCAGCAACGGGTCTTTGTCAAACCCAAAGACGCGAAAGCCTTTCCCCTGTACTACTCTATTTAAGTAGTTGATCAGCAAGTAGGGCAGGGTATGTCTCAGAATCAATTCACCCTGCACACGACAGCAGAGGGAGTCGATTGGGTGCGATCGCTCCTGGCGCAGCATGGGTTTGCAGGGCAACTTGCGGTGAGTCGTTACGAAGTGACACTTGACTTTGCTCAGGCAGAGTCATCTGAGTGGGCGTATACCCTCACGTTGCAAGTGCCTGATTCATGGTCGAGTCGTTCGCATGAGCAATTACATCAACTCCTGTCTCCCTTACAGCGGACAGGGATGGCAACGCCGCTAGCGCTTCAATTGGCTGATTCTGAGGGGGTTGGCTCATTTTGGCACCCAGTCGGCGATCGCTTTTTGATTGGGGCAGCTGATGCAGAAGTGCCTGAACCGGGCGATCGCGCGGTGATTCGCTTGCAGTCAAGTCTGGCCTTTGGGAGTGGGCTGCATCCGGCGACGAACCTGGCGCTGGAGCTGTTGGAACGCTACGTTCAACCAGGGATGCAAGTGCTAGATTTGGGGTGCGGTTCGGGAGTGTTAAGTATTGCAATGGCTCACTTAGGAGCAACGGTTTTAGCGGTAGACAACGACGCGATCGCCGTTGCGGCGAGTGAAACAGCGGTGCGTTTAAACCAGGTCGAAAATCAGGTGCGCGTGATGGTCGGTAGCCTCGGACAGGGGAGTGACATGGGGCATTGGATGGGCGGCGATTTAACCGAAACAGTACCAGCGATCGCGGTTGCGCCTCAATTTGATTTGATCGCGGCGAATGTCCTGGGACGGATTCACGTCACCTTGGCAAACGATTATCGTGGAGCCTTGCATCAGCAGTTACCAGAGGGTGGCATCGTGATCACCGCCGGATTTACCGATGATTACGCCGAAGAAGTGGATCAGGCTTTACAGCAGGCAGGCTTTGAACGGCTTGACCAGGCGAGATCGCAGGAATGGGTGGCTTTTGCTCATCGAGTCTCATGCTAAAGCCATTTAAAGTTCTTTCATCGCAAGTGTGGCAGTCTTCTCTGGCGCTGGGCAGTGGCCTGGTGATGGGCTTGGCTGCCGTACCCTCAAATGAGTGGGGCTTGGGCTGGATTGCTATGGTGCCGCTCTGGTTAGGTCTGACCTTGCCGCGATCGCCCGTGACGCATCCGCTGCGTTATTGGCAAGCTCCTGCTTTTTACCTGCCGCTGCTGTGGGGGTTGGGGTTTTACGGTTACACCCTGATCTGGATTACGGGTCTCCATCCGCTGATGTGGTTGGGGGTGCCCTGGTTAGCCAGCATCGCGATTGCCCTTTTTTGTTGGGCTTTTATTACCTTTTGGGGGGCGGCTTTGCCTGTGATCTGGGTGGCGCTGCTGCGCTGGCTGCAACGGCGAACGGGTCTGGCGGCAGGAGGGCGCATTTTTGTTGGGGCAAATCTATGGGCGGCGCTCGAAATTATTTGGAGCCAGGGGCCGCTTGCCTGGACGAATTTGGCTTTTACCCAAACTCCCGGCAATGTCGTGATTTTGCATCTGGGGCAACTGGCTGGCCCGTGGATTATTTCATTGGCGATCGCTGCGGTGAATGGTCTGCTGGCAGAAGCTTTGCAGCAACAGTTCGGGCGCTCTGTGAATCCGCGACCTAAACGGTTGGGGGCGATCGCGTTGGCTCTCTTTGCCAGTCTGCATCTGGTTGGTTACGTCTTGTATCAGCGTCCGTTAATTGATGCTCCCGAAAATCAATTAAGGATTGGTGTGATTCAAGGAAATGTGCCAACGCGGATTAAATTAACTGATGAGGGAATTCGGCGGGCTGAGACAGGTTACACCCAGGGGTATGTTGATCTAGCAAACACGGGTATGCAGGCGGTACTTACTCCAGAGGGGGCGTTGCCGTTTATCTGGAATGCGCCAGCCTTTGCGAAAACCCCTTTTTATCAAGCGATTCTACAAAAGCAGGTGCCGCTCTGGCTGGGGACGTTTTATCCAGAGCCAGACGGGTTAGCGCGTAGCCTCATCACACTCAGTGCGCAGGGTGAGGTGCTGAGCCGTTACGACAAGATCAAACTGGTGCCGTTGGGGGAATACACCCCTTTTGCCTCGGTATTGGGTGGGCTGATCAACCAACTTTCGCCCGTTCAAGAAAATGGCAAGCCTGGTACTTTGAACCAGCAATTTGATACGCCTTTAGGCCGCGCGATCGCCGGAATTTGTTACGACTCCGTTTTTCCCAATGTGTTTCAACGGCAAGCAAAAGCGGGTGGCAAGTTCATTCTAACGTCGGCTAACCTCGACCCCTATAGTGAGCGCTTGATGGTGCAGTTTGAAGCACTCGAAGTGATGCGTGCAATTGAAACCGATCGCTGGTTGGTGCGAGCAACAAACACAGGTTACTCGGGTGTGATCAACCCAAAGGGAAAAGTGATTTGGCGATCGCAACCTTTCACTTACCAGATATATCCTGCAAATCTCTATTCTCGCGCAACTAAAACACTATATGTAGTGAGTGGAGACATTCCTATTCTGTTCACAATCAGCTTGCTCACTTTGGGTTACTTGCTTTTCTGGGTTCGTTCTCAAAAAACAGCAGAACGGCCTAGTGCCTGGGTTGATCACAATCCATAGGGTTAAAAAGACGCGTGATAAGTTGTTTGGTAAGTGATGTTTGAAACGAAAAAAATGTCAAGTTAACGCTTCGTCACACGCTTATCTCATCAACTTGTTATCATTACTTCTTGAGTCTTAACTAGTATGTCGCTGGTCGTGTGTCAGGTTTTATCGCCCCAATCAAACCGTACCTAAACAGAACACGAAATCGGCGATCGCAGAATCAGCAATCTCACACAGCACCTAAGCTTCAAAGCTGTCACAATTCTCGAAATTTTTTGTTCAATTTCACAAATCGTGTGTAACATCGCTAGATGAGTAGGTAAAAGCTGTCAGTAGCTAAGCCTTCAGGGTGAATAAGTAAGCTCTAGCCTAATCGCTGAAACAATTAAGTTCAAAGCTTAAATTGTTGAGTTAAGAGGCTTGCAGCCGTTTGTTATATGTTCGTTCTCAAAGTGCTGCCGACAGTCTGTTTATCTTCTCTAAAAAGTAGATATACATTCAAAAAATGTCTTCGCTAGCCGATTTTTGTGCTGGTTAATTGAGTTGTAAGCAAATATATTTCGAGTCAAGAGAGTTTTTCTTTTCCATTTTTTATTCAGCGTGTTCTAATTCTTGTAAGCTTTGTGGCGTTTTTTTCTAGTAAAAAAGGGTGGGCGGTGTTGTGGCTAGCAGCTTTAAAAACCTGTTCTCTAAAAAGGCGAAAGGGATCGGCGTTGAGTTAGCTGCCGATCGCGTTAATATTGCGCAAATTCGTAAGCAAGGTCAGGGGTTTAAGCTTGTTAGTTTTGCTTCTGCTCCGCTGCCAGAAGGTGCTTTTCAAGAAGGGCAAATCATGGACTCGGTTGGTGTTGCCGAGATCATTCAAGAATTGCTGGCTGAAAATAAAATTAAAGTAAAACGCGTTGCCACTGCTGTACCGGGTGGACGTGATACCGTGACTCGAATCATCCCAATTCCAGCAGAGTTGAATGACCAAGAGTTGCGCGAAATGGTGCTGAACCAGGAAGCGAGTTTGTATCTGCCATTTCCCAGAGAAGAGGCAGATGTTGACTATCAGAAGCTCGGTTTGTTTGTTGATGAAGATGGCATTGAGAAGTTTCAGGTGCTGCTCGTCGCAACCCGCAAAGAAGTGACTGACTCCTATGTCCAGACGTTTCAACAAGCCGGTTTAGATATTGATGTTTTAGAGATTGCAAGTTTTTCTCTGATTCGTACGATTCGGGAGCAACTGCGCCAATTTTCGCCACAAGAGGCTGTTGCTCTAGTCGATATCGAGTTTGAGAATACTGAAATTTCGATCACGGTGGATGGTGTGCCTCAGTTTTCCCGAACGGTGCCGATTGGCACTTATTTGATTCAAAGTTCGCTGTCGCGGGCGATGAATTTGCCGCCGAGTCGCAGTACTGAGTTGTTGCAAAGTATGACGATTCCGGTGACGCCAGGGGAGACGACGATGGGTTCGCCAGGTCGAATGGGGGGAGTGAATCCAGGTGCCGCAGCCATGTTGCGTGCGCTAGGCGAGTTAGCAGACGAGTTACGCCGCTCGATTGACTTCTATCTAAATCAGGGTGAGAACCTGGAAGTCGCTCAGCTTTTGCTGGCTGGTCCAGGAGCTTCGATTGGACAATTGGACGAGTTTTTTACACAACGATTGGCGTTGCCCTGTAGTCAGGTCGATCCGATCGCAACATTGGGTCTCAACGTAGAAGGTCAAGATCTTGTTGACGCAACGCGCTCCGGTTTAGGCGTGGTGCTCGGTTTAGGAATGCGGGAGGCATAGAGCGGCAATGTATAGTCTGGACGTTAACTTTCTAAATGATCGTCCTGAGTACAAGCCAGACGTTGCAAAACGATCTGGTCGAGGCGGTGGCGTGGCAATTGGTGGCCGACGTCCGCTGTGGATTGGTTTGGGAGTTGGTCTGCTGTTGCCCCTTTTGACGTTGGCTTCGCTTCTCTTTTTGCAAAACAGCAACAATGCACTGCGTGAGGATAGTGCAGAGTTAGATTCTCAGTTGCAAGAGTTACAAAAGCAAGAGGCTGAGCTTAAACGGCTAGAAGCGGATGTAAAGCAGGCAAAAGATGAGGCGACAGCCCTCGCAACTGTATTTAATCAAGTGAAGCCGTGGTCGGCTTTGATGCAAGATTTGCGCGATCGCATTCCGCCGAATGTGCAGATCACTAGCGTTAAACAGGTGGCGGCTCCTACCCCCACGGGTGGTGGAGCTTCGCCTTCGCCGTCACCAAAGTCACCAACGGCTGTGCCCCCCACTTATTTAGAAATTATTGGTAAGGCAAAAGATTTTAATGATGTGAATGATTTGGCGTTGATGCTGGAGCGATCGCCCCTAGTTGATGGCAAGGCTGTCCAAATCTTAGGGGCGAAGCGAGAAGCGCAAGAAAGACCCCTGGCGCCTCTGACTTTGCCAAACCAGCCGCAACAGGCTCAGACTCCCGATCAGCAGGTGCGATTGCCAAAACTGATCGACTTTAGTATCCGGGCGGGTTTAACCGAAATGCCTGCTTCGGAAATGGTTGATGTGCTGAACGCGAAAGGTGCAAAAGGGTTAGTCACTCGTTTGCGGGTCTTGCAACAGAAGGGCGTTGGGCAAACTCCAGCTAAACCGCAGCAGAAACCAGCAGGTGCTCAGACCGCTGAGCCAAAGAAGGCTAATTAAGGGAGGTGAGAAAAAATGACGGTTAGTGATGATTTTATTCCTGCTGATGATGACTTTGAGGCGGGACCGACTTATCCCACAATCTTTGGTCTCACGATTACCCCTCTAATTAGTGGTATTTTACTGGGCCTGTTAGGCTTGATTGCGGCAATCTACGCTTTGCTGCAATTGGTTTTGCCTGCCCTAGAAGAAAACCAACGGCTGAATGCTGAAGTGGCTGAAAAGCAAGCAAAAGTTAAAGACCGTGAGGTGATTGCCCGCCGCATCAATGCTGCAAAGGCTGATCTACAGGTTGCCAAACGTCAACAGCAAGAGGTTCTGGGGCTATTTGCAAATGAAGCCTCTTTGAATACTCTGCTGCTGGATATTAACAAGCAGGTCAATCGTCGCAGTCCAGCTCAAATTCAACAAGAGCGTGAGCGTAAGCTAGCAACATGCCCACCAGCCATTCGCCAAAATGCTCGTCAGGTTGAGGAGCAAGGTAAAGGCGAGTTTATAGTGACGCCTCAGCTAGAGGAGTTTACTCCTGACGAAGCTAAATCGGGTCCTGTGAATGACGGTTCTTATGGTCAGGCGCTAAACAACAAGGTCAAGCGCAAAGTGGTTGGCCTCAATGTGGTCGCAAATTTCGATGATACTCGGCAAATTCTTCAGCGAATTGAGCAACAGCAAAACTTGTTAGTTGCTAAAAACGTTGATTTTCAGGTTTTACAGCCCGATGTTATCTACAACACGACTGGCGGTGGAGCCGTTCCCTATCCAACCTGTCAGCTAGAAACCAAGATTAGAAGCACGTTTCAGTTAGAGGCGTTGATGCCTCTTAGCCCTGAGGAACAGCGCAAGCTAGCGCCTCCACCAGGGCAAAAGCCGCCTGCAAAGTAAAGGCTGTGCTTCTGCGTCAGGGGTTACGAGTCATCGTCTTTCGAGTGAGGAAGGAATTGTGAAACAGTCTCAATGGTTCCATGGAATGCTACTAAGTGGGGCGGTGGCGATCGCCCTCAGTCAGCCAGCTTTTGCTGAGCCAACCAAACTGGTCAAGGTGCAGGTAAAGCCAACGAATGGGGGGATCGACCTATCGCTTCAAACTCAGTCAGGTGAAACACCCCAAGTTTTTGCAGTGAATCGGTCAAATTCTTGGACGGCTGATATTACCAATACTCGCCTGAGTTTGCCTGATGGTGGTACGTTTCGCCAAGAAACCCCAGCCCCAGGTATTCAGTTAGTCACGGTTACACCACTGGATGCCAACAGTGTGCGGGTAACGGTTGTCGGGCAAGGTAACTCGCCAGTGGGTAAGATCCAGCGATCGCCGGGTGGAGTTGTGTTGAGTGTAAGCCCAACAACAACAACTGCCCAAAATGTTCCTAAATTGGCCCAAACAGCCCCTAGAACAACGGCTCAAACTCAGGTGCCGGTTCAACCTGCTCCGACAAATCCACAAAATTCTCCAGTTGCACCGTTCCCAACTAGCCAGCAACCGATGGTGCCAGCTCCGGGTGTGATGATTGATGGCGTGCCAGCAAATGCTCCCGGTACACCTCCATTTTTGCCAAAAGCTTCGCCACCGCCAATTGGGGATATTGCAACAGGGACGATCGATGCAACGGCTGCAACGATTGACCTTGGCTCTAACGAACGGGTACGGCTTGTCTTAAAAGATGCACCTGCCAGAGAAGTGCTTTCTCTGCTGGCCCGCACTGCAGGTTTAAATATTGCATTTACCGCAGCAGGAGGTGCGCAACAACAGGGTCAACAGCAAACAGCCCAGCAGCAAGCTGCCGCTGAAGGACCGCGAATTTCACTTGACGTTGAGAATGAATCGGTGCAAGACGTATTTAACTATGTGTTGCGCTTGAGTGGTCTGGAGGCAAACCGCGTCGGACGCACCATTTTTGTTGCACCCAACCTACCCAACTCTGCTAAAAACTTGGTGACTCGCACTGTACGTTTAAACCAAGTTCTAGTCACGAATGCAGTTGGTTTTCTTGTGGCTCTGGGAGCTGAGTCTGCGGTTGCCCGTGAACGGCAGGTGACAACAGTGGTCGCATTGCCTGTTGCTCAGCTTGAAGGGGCGCAAACGACAGCTGCTCCGACACAGGCTCAGACCACGACTGAAACTCGGATTGAGACACAGCGGGTAAACTACATTGATTCAGTCCCAATTTTGCGGGGATTGGTCGTGTCAGGGGATGAGCGAACAAATATGGTGACGCTGGTCGGTGACTCCCGATTAGTCAACATCGCGATCTCTCAACTGACTCAGCTGGATATTCGTCGTCGTCAGGCAGTTGTGAATGTGCGGGTTGTGGATGTTGACCTGAATGCGATCGATCGAGCCAATGCGAGTTTCCGGTTTGGTTTGGGTCGCTTCCGATTTAACGTCTTTGGTGATGGCTCTGACTTTGGCTCAATTGGCTTTGGCACTTCGCAGGGTGGTGCAGGCAATGACTTTGTTGCAAGCTTGGCTCTGGCTGTGGAAAACCAGCACGCGAAGCTGTTGACGGATCCTACTCTGGTGGTGCAGGAGGGGCAAACCGCCACGGTGCGCCTGGTTGAAGAAGTTGTTACAAACCTGGATGTAGAGACAACCTTTAGTGATGGTCTTGCCACCCAGAACGTCACAGTTGAAAAAGGCGCGGCTGGTCTAATTTTGACAATTAAGATCGATCGCATTGATGATAACGGCTTCATTTCTCTCTCGGTTGCACCAACTGTGGCCAGTCCTTCTGGGCAACAGGTACAAGTTTCATCTGACTTAGGTAACATTCAGATTGTGCTCTTGAGTGAACGCCGTTTAGAGTCGGGTCAGATCCGTTTACGAGATGGTCAAACTTTGGTGCTGTCTGGAATCATTGATGACAGAGACCGGGCGTTAGTAACGAAGGTGCCAATCTTGGGTGATATTCCTTTACTGGGCGCACTTTTCCGTAGAACTGAACGGGAAAATCAACGGCGCGAGGTGATTGTGCTGCTGACACCCCGTGTGTTGGATGATTCTCAGTTCAGTACGCTCGGGTATACCTATACACCTGGGCCTGCGGTGCAGCAGTTGCTCGAAGATCAAAACAATCGACTACAGCCGCAAAATCAGCCGCGCTAGTCGGTTTCTCTCCTTTCTCTACTCACTTGAAAGCTTTTGGGGGCAGTCATGCCCCTTTTTTAGTGCCCACTTTTTTGAACTTTGATTCTTTGTCCGCCGCGGCACAAACGCTAGACTGCAAATATAGCAATACTGGAAAATGTTAGGACGGGGTGCAGGGGTGAAACCCCTGGCTGGGAGCGCAGCTCCCACATCCTCTTGTACCAACTTCTATGCGTAGCGCTATAGCTTTGGGATAAAAGCCATGCAAGTTTTAACGCTGAATCTTGATACCGTGCATCTGACGGATGAGCAATTTTATGCCCTCTGCCAAAGCAATCAAGACTGGCAATTTGAATTGACTGCAAGCGGAGAATTGATCGTGATGCCTCCTGTCGGTGGCGATAGTAGTAATCAAGAAGCAGGCCTAATCACTGATGTTGAAATTTGGAATCGGCGTACTCGTGCTGGTTACGTTTTCAGCTCCTCGACAGTTTTCAAGCTGCCGAATGGGGCCAATCGATCGCCCGATGTTGCCTGGGTTCAAAAAGAGCGTTGGGAAGCTTTGACTCCAGACGATCGCTGCTGTTTTCCGCTGCAAGCACAAATGCAAGAGTACCTTGAAAATGGCGTGCAGTTAGATTAACGTGAGTTCGGTTTAAGCGGCAGCAGGCAAAGCCTCGTCAATTAACAGAGACGGTTTCTTGGGCTGGTGGCAGTAGGCAATCAGCCCACAGATGACATTGACAAAGCCGTTGACTGGAGACCGGTGGCGGGAATGTTCGATCTGAGAAATGTTCTTTAGTTGGTCGATAA
>Ga0209172_10001796_pt1 | contig 42414 bp, 37 predicted proteins | sample LarsenN4metaG_FD_184113 | JGI IMG/M metagenome (GOLD analysis project Ga0209172, IMG submission 184113) | Hot spring sediment bacterial and archeal communities from British Columbia, Canada, to study Microbial Dark Matter (Phase II) - Larsen... ... | reverse complement strand
GGGGGGCGAAGTGGCTGTTCTGGGCGCTTTGCCTGCTGTTGTGCTACGCACTGGCGGCACAGCTGGCCGGCTATCGCCAGCAAACATTTGATCAGGCCCTGCAACTGAACCAGACGCTGCTGCGCCGGCAACTGGATTACACCGCCCTACTGCTGCAGCAGCTGACCCCGATGGACGCTGCCGCACCGCAAGCCCTCAACGCGGAACTGCCCGCTTTCGTGGTGGCCGCCGGTTTCCAGCACAAGATTGATACCGGTAGCCGCGACGCCTTCGAAGTGCAGCAGAGCTATCGTCGCCGCGCACTGTTCCTGATCCGCGAATATCGCGACCAGAGCAGCGACACCTGGACGGAAAGCAGTGCCTGGTTCCCTGCCCCCGCTCGCAGCCACTACATCCCGCTGGCCAACCTGTTTCCGGATCGTCCCGGCGGCCGCCTTGAATACCTGCAAGGACTGGATCTGGCCGCCGACCGCTTTTTCGCGGCCGCGATCAAGGCCGCCATCAGCAGTGGCGAAATACAGGCCAGCAAACCGTTTACCTATCGCGACGGCGCGCCGGGACTGGCCTTCGTCAGGGCCGCCTACACCGGCGGTGTGCTGCCGGACACCACGGCGGAACGGCTGAGCCAGGTGAGCGGCGTGGCGGTGGTCTTTGTCGACCTCCGCCAGCTGCTGCCGCTGCCGGACAACAGCCCGCTGCAGTTGTCGATCAGTGCCGCGCCGGACATGCCGCAACTGGCCAGCGTGCCCGCGGCGGGCGTACCGTTCTCGGCACTGCAAACACTGCGACAAACCCTGCTGGTGCCGGAGCCGGTGCTGCCTTACGTGCTGCAACTGAGCCTGCCGGCAGCGGGCTGGCTACCATGGCTGCTGTTTGGCGGTGCCTTGCTGGGCAGTGGCATGCTGTCCCGCCGGCTGTTCCGTCCCTCTGCCCCAGCGCCGGAGCCGGCCTTGCCGCCGGTTGCCGCGCCGCAGCCGCTGGCGGCGCTGGAACATATCGCGTTGCAGGCGATGGACGAAGCCGTGCTGCTGCTGTCGGTGCGCAACCAGGTGCTGTACGCCAATGCCCGCGCCATGGCGCTGACCGGCGATGCCGCCTTGCAGGGCAAGCTGCTGGATGGCGTCGACTTCGGTATCTGCTATCCGCGCAACCAGCGCCGCGTCCATGTGTTGCCGCGCCTGATCGAGAAAAAAGTGCGGGCGATGCTGCCGCCGGGCAGCATCCTGATCGACGCCCACGGCCAGGAGTGCGAGATCGAGGGCGAGTTCATTCCGCTGAACGATGCGGCCAACGTTGCGGTGCGTTACCTGCTCAGTTTTCGCCATGTCGGCAAGTTGCGCCAGGACATGGTTGCCGCGCTGAAGGCCAGCGAAATGCAGCTGAAGAAGCATCAAGACGAGCTGGCGCGCGTCGCCCGCATCAATACGCTGGGCGAAATGTCGTCCGGCGTGGCGCACGAAATCAACCAGCCGCTGTCGGCGATCATGAGTTACAACGAAGCCTGTCTGGCGATGATGGACGACGCCAATCCGGACCCGGTATTGCTGCGCATTTCGCTGGTCTCCTCGGTGCGGCAGGCCAACCGTGCCGGCCAGATCATCCGCCGCCTGCGCGAGCTGGCCAGCCGCAAGCAGCCGGAAGTGGCACCGCTGAACATCAACGACGCGTTGCGCAGCGCGCTGGACCTGACCAAGAACGAGCTGGCTGCGCGCGAGGTGATCGTTACCACCGATCTGGCGGAAGGCTTGCCGCAGGTAATGGCGGACAGCATCCAGCTGGAACAGGTGATCATCAACCTGATCAAGAATGCCGTCGACGCCATGACCGAGAAAAACCGCAGCGACGAGCCGATGCGGATCTTTGCCTATAGCGAACGCCGCGGCCGCCACATCCGGCTGGGAATCCGTGACAACGGCACCGGCATACCGGAAAATATCCTGCCGCACGTATTTGACCCGTTTTACAGTTCAAAGAGCGAGGGCATGGGGCTGGGACTGACCATCAGCCAGACCATTATCGAAAGCATCGGTGGCCGCCTGGCCGCCCGCAATCTGGAGACCGGCGGCGCGGAGTTTTCGCTGACCGTGCCGGTACTCAAAAACAGCCATCCCGACGCAAAAGAGGAGCAGCAATAATGGCATCGATGACACCATCCGTGTACGTGGTCGATGACGATCCGGGGGTGCGCGACGCGCTCGCCATCCTCATCGGCACCCAGGGCCTGCACGTGCTGACCTTCGACAGCGCCACGTCCTTTCTGCAGGCCTACGCGCCGGGCGATATCGGCTGCCTGGTGCTGGATATCCGCATGCCGGACATCAATGGCCTCGCGCTGCAGGACATCCTCAGCATCAAGGAAAACAAGCTGCCGATCATCTTCATTACCGGCCACGGCGACCTGGAGCAATGCACCCGCGCCTTCCGTGGCGGGGCGGTCGATTTCATCACCAAACCGATCGACCGCAACCGGCTGCTGGAAAGCCTGCGCAAGGCGATCCGCAACAGCATCCAGCTGCAGCAGCACGAGGCGGAAACCGCCGAGGTCAAGCAGCAGCTGGAAAAAGTCACCGAGCGCGAAATGGTGATCCTGCGACTGGTGGCTGACGGCCTGTCCAGTAAGGAAATTGCCAAGGAACTGGACGTCTCGCCGCGCACCATCGAGGCGCACCGTGCCAACCTGTTCAACAAGCTGGGCGTCAATTCGCTGGCTGAGTTGATCCGCTTCTATCTGAAAGCCTTGCCGATTACCGGCAACGAAAGTATCACGCATCCATCATGACCAAGAACCTGTTCAGTGTGATCGGCCTGGTTGCCCGACACAGCAAACCGCACATCATCGAATCGCTGCTCACCCTGGCTGCGCACCTGACCCAGCGCGGCGTGCGGGTGCTGATCGACGCGGAAAGCATGCCGCCTGCGGACGACACCACGCCGGCCTACCCTGCGGTCGAGCGCGAGGACCTGGGCAAGCTTGCCGATCTGGTGATCGTACTCGGTGGCGACGGCACCATGCTGTCGATCGCCCGCGTGCTGGCTGCCTACCGCGTGCCGCTGGTCGGCATCAACCAGGGGCGGCTCGGCTTCATGACCGACATTCCGCTGCACGAAATGCTGGCCGCCATCGATCAGATCCTGGAAGGACAGTTCGTGCCGGAAGAGCGCATCCTGCTGCAGGCGTCGGTGATCCGCGAAGAGGCGGAGATCACCAGCGCGCTGGCGCTCAATGACGTGGTGATCAGCCGAGGCGCCCTCGGTTCGATGATCGAGTTTGAAGTGTTCGTCGACAACCAGTTTGTCTACAGCCAGCGCTCCGACGGTCTGATCATCAGCACCCCGACCGGCTCCACTGCTTACTCGCTGGCTTCCGGCGGGCCGATTTTGCACCCGACCCTGCGTGCGATGGCGCTGGTGCCGATCTGCCCGCAGTCGCTCAGCAACCGGCCGATCGCGGTCAGCGACAACTGCGAGGTGGCCTTCATGCTCACGCGCGGGCTGGACACGCGCGTGCATTTTGACGGTCAGTCGCACTGCGACCTGATGGAAATGGACCGGGTCATCGTGCGCAGCTACCGTAACACGCTGAAAATCCTGCACCCGATTGGCTACAACTACTACGACATGCTGCGCCACAAGCTTCACTGGGGCGAGCGTCTGCTCTGAGAAATCACAAGACCATGCTGCTGTCACTGAATGTTCGCGACTTTGTCATCGTCGATCAGCTCGATCTCGATTTTCATGCCGGTTTTACCGTGCTCACCGGTGAAACCGGCGCCGGCAAATCCATCATCCTCGATGCCCTGGGCCTGTTGATGGGCGATCGTGCCGATGCCGGCCAGATCCGCGACGGCGCCGAGCGTGCCGAAATCGCCGCGCAGTTTTCCATCCACAACAGCCCGGACCTGCGCGCCTGGCTGCAGGACAACGAGCTGAGCGGCGACGAGGACGACCTGCTGATCCGCCGCCTTGTGGATCGCAACGGCCGTTCGCGCAGTTTCATCAACGGCCAGCAGGCGACACAAAGCCAGCTCAAGGCCATCGGCGAGTATCTGGTCGACATCCACGGCCAGCACGCGCACCAGTCGCTGATGCGCGCCGACACCCAGCGTGCGCTGCTCGACGCCTACGCCGGCAGCACGCAGCTGGCGCGCGACGTGCGCGAGGCATGGCAGGACTGGCAGCAGGCGCGACGCCAGCGCGAGGACGCCGAGCGGCTGTCGCGCGAATCGGAAGTCGAGCGCGAGCGCCTGACCTGGCAGATCAACGAACTGAGCGAGCTGAACCTGCAGGCCGACGAGTGGCCGCAACTCAACCAGCAGCACTCGCGGCTGGCCAATGCCGCTGAGCTCGCGCAAACCGCGCAGCTGGCGGTGGACGTGCTGTCCGACATGGACGGCAACTGCCTGTCGCTGCTGTCTCAGGTGCAGAACCGTCTTGGGCGGCTGTCGGCGCTGGATACGCGGCTGGCGGAGTCGCTGGCACTGCTGGATTCGGTCGATGCCGAATTGCGCGAGGTGGTGTACAGCCTGCGCAGCTACGGCAGCGACTTTGACGACGACCCCAAGCAGCTGCTGGATGTCGAGGCACGCCTCGACGTGCTGATGCGCATCGCCCGCAAGTACCGCTGCACGCCGGAAGAGCTGCCGAAGAAACTCGGCGACTGGCAGCAACAGTTGGCCGCACTGGAGGCGTCGACCGATCAGGAGGCGCTGGCCGTCGCCGAATCGGCGGCGCTGGCACGATACCGTGCCCACGCCGAGGCGCTGTCCGGCAAACGCCGCCAGGCCGCCAACGAGCTGTCGTCCCGTATCAGTACCGAGATGCAACGGCTGGCGATGGAGGGCGCGCGCTTTGCCATCGAGCTGTCCGCCGCGGCGGAACCGACCGCCAACGGCCTGGAAGCCGTCGAGTATCTGGTGGCGGCCAACCAGGGCAGCACCCTGCGGCCGCTGGCCAAGGTGGCGTCCGGTGGCGAGCTGTCGCGCATCAGCCTGGCGATGCAGGTGGTGATCAGCCAGGTCGCCAGTGTGCCGACGCTGATTTTCGACGAAGTGGACGTCGGTATCGGCGGCCGTGTCGCCGAGGTGGTCGGCAAGCTGTTGCGGCAGCTGGGTGAACGCTATCAGGTGCTGTGCGTGACGCATCTGCCACAAGTGGCGTCCTGCGCCAGTCAGCACTGGCAGGTCAGCAAGTCCGGTGTCGATGGCCGCACCGTCAGCCGCATCCAGCCGCTGGACCAGGTGCAGCGTATTGACGAACTGGCACGGATGCTGGGCGGCGAGGACATCACCAGTACCACGCGGCAACACGCCAGCGAAATGCTGCTGGCGAACGCGGAGTAGTGTTGACCGGCAAGGCAAAAAGCCCTGATCGAGCAGATCAGGGCTTTTTTTATTGAGCCGTATATTGCCGCGCCGAGAGACTGTCGTACCTGGGTCTGGTGATGCCTGTGCGGCACGTTTGGCGCGTCGCCCCGGCCTGCAGATATCTAGAGTGCGTGTACGGTTTCGATCGTGCTGGGTGCACTGGTCAGCGCGGCATGGCGTTGCATCACCTGTGCCAGCGTCCATTGTCCCCACAGGAAGTGATGCCGGTTGCTGTTGTGCTGCCGGTAATCGGCAATGGTTCTGGCAATAAATGCGCCATTCAGCCCGGCCGAGGCGCTGGACTCGTCCAGCTGCAGCGCATCGTCACGCAGCCACCTGGCAATCGGCACCGCAAAACCCTGCTTCGGCCGGTGCAGGATGTCCTGCGGCAGGATCTGTGCCAGTGCCTTTTTCAGGATGTATTTCGTTTCGCCATGGCGCAGCTTGTATTCCGAAGGGATTTTCCTTGCCAGATCAACGACATTGATGTCCAGAAAGGGGGAGCGCACTTCCAGTGAATGCATCATGCTGGCGCGATCGACCTTGGCGAGAATGTCGTCCTGCAGATAGATATCGGTGAAAAACTGCAGGCTGCGATCGACCAGATTGTGCTGGCTGCAGCGCTCCCACGCTGCGATAGCCTCCGAGAACACCTCTTCCAGATCGACCGGTTCCATAAAACACTCGGCGAGTGCGGCATCGTCCAGCGGGCACATCCAGCTTGGGTGCCACAGCCGGGGTGGATGGCTCAGCCCCTGCAACGTCCGCTTGAGCTTGAAGTCCAGGCTCATGTAACCATCGCCGACCGGCAGGCGATTGGCCAGCAGGCGGATGGCCTCGTGTAGTGGGCCCGGCACCAGCTTCCGGTAATAATTGGCCCAGCGCAGCGCACGGAATGGCGCGTAACCGGCAAACAGCTCGTCGGCACCATCACCGCCCAAGGCAACGGTGACATGGCGCCGCGCGTGCTGGCACAGCAGGCTGGTGGGTAGCAGCGAGCTATCCGCCATCGGCTCGTCCAGCTTGCCGGTGATGGCGGGCAACAGGCTGCGCGCGACGTCCAGCGACAGGATGGCTTCATGATGGCGGGTGTTCAGCAAGGCGGCGACGCGACGTGCGTGCGCGGATTCGTCGAACCCGGCGACATCAAAGCCGATGTTGAAGGTTTGCAGCTGCCCTGCTCCGCTTTGTCGGGCTGCCAGCGCGGCGACGGCGGAAGAATCGATGCCGCCGCTGAGAAACACGCCGAGCGGGACATCGGCGACCAGCCGGCAGGCCACAGCTTTGTTAAGCCGTTCTAACAGTTCCTCTTGCCATTGCTTTTCAATGCCGGCCGGGCGTGCCTCCGACGGCTCCAGCACGAAGGACCAGTAACGGGAAAGGCGCAAGCTGCCGCTGTCGAGAGTGAATACCAGCGAGCAGCCGGCCGGCAATTTATGAATGGCGTGGTATGGCGTGTTGGGGGCCGGCAGGTAACCGTAGGCAATGTATTTGCGGATTGCCGCACGGGACACGGTGGCGGTCACTGCCGGATGGCACAGCAAGGCGGTCAGCTCGGAGGCAAAGACAAAGCTGCCCTGCTGCAGTGTGTAATAGAACGGTTTTTTGCCGAAACGGTCTCGGCTGCAGAACAGCCGCGCCTGACGGCGGTCATACAGCGCGAACGCCCACATGCCGTTCAGGCGACTGGTCAGCGCCTCGCCCCACTCGCGGTAGCCGTGCAGCAATACTTCCGTATCCGAGTGGTCGGTCAGAAACACATGGCCGGCCTGCTCCAGCTCGGTGCGCAGCTCGCGATAATTGTAGATCTCGCCATTGAACACCACGCCCAGTGCGCCATCGGCGGTCCACATCGGCTGCTGGCCGCCGGCCAGATCGAGAATCGCCAGCCGGCGATGCCCGAGATAGATGCCCTGCGCCGGGTCTGTCCAATAGCCGACACCGTCCGGCCCGCGATGGATGATTTCGTTGCTCATCCGCTCCAGGTCCTGTCGCGTACCGGCACCTACAAATCCGACGATTCCACACATCTGGCCGCCCTCGTTGCACTCCGTGCCTTGATATTGAGCGTCTTGCCAACCAGATACACGCTCTTGCCCTGGGCTTCGTAATAGGTGCGGATCAGCAGCTCCGCCAGCAGCCCCATCAGGATGCACATGAAGCCGGTCACGCCGGTCATCACCACCAGCAGCGGCAGCGGTGTCGAGATGAAGGACACCCCTTCCACCAGTTTCAGGTACACGGCCCAGCCGCCGGTGAGCAGGCTGATCAGCAGGATGAACAGGCCGGCGGCGCCAAAAAGATACATCGGCTTGCCGGCGTATTTGGACAGGAAGTTCACCACCATCAGGTCGAGGATCACCTTGACGATGCGGCCCAAGCCATATTTGGAAACACCATTCTGCCGCGGGTGGTGTAACACCGGGATCTCGGCAATGCGGGCGCCAAACCAGCTGGCGTAAATCGGGATGAAACGGTGCATTTCACCGTACAGGCGTACGCCCTTGATCACGTCTTTCCGGTACGCCTTCAGCGAGCAACCATAGTCATGCAGGTGCACGCCGGAAATCGACGAAATCATGCGGTTGGCGACGCGGCTGACAAGGTTGCGCTTGATCGGGCTGTCCTTGCGGTCTTGCCGCCAGCCGGACACGACATCAAACCCCTGCTCCAGCTTGTCCAGCAAACGCGGAATATCCTCGGGGTCGTTCTGCATGTCGCCATCCATCGGGATGATGATGTGGCCTTCCGCGTAATCGACCCCCGCCATCATCGCTGCGGTCTGGCCAAAATTACGGCAGAACTTGATCACCTTCACGCACTGGTCTCTTGCGGCCAACTCTTCCAGTCGCTCCTGGCTGCCGTCCGTGCTGCCATCGTTGATGAAGATCAGCTCCCATGGCTGCTCCAGCTTTTGCAGTACCACTACCGCCTGCTCGTAAAGCGCGACCAGATTGTCGGCTTCGTTATACACCGGCACGATAACGGAAATCATGAGTACCTCCCCGTTCCAGGATGGCACAAGCAATAAACCGCAGAATGGCTGCTCAGAAACTGGATTTCCCGACCAGCAATATCCCGCAGAAAATCAGGGCGATGCCCAATGCCCTGGTGGCATCAATTGGCTCACCCAGAAAAAAGTGCGCCGCCATGATCACGGCAACAAACTGGATGGCGGCAAAGGATTGCGCGACATTCAACGGTAATTTGGTCAGTACCAGAATGTAAAAGCACGCCGCCAATCCGAAAAAAACAAAGCCGAACAGGATTTTGATATTGAACAGCTCGATCAGGCTGCCTCCGGATTTCCCCGCCCCGGATTTGAGCAAAAGGTTGGCCGCAACCGTCATGGCGACCATGATTATGTAATAAATGAATAACCGCATTTTTGCTGTGCTCATCCCGGTTTTTCAGCCATGCCGATAACGATCAATCCGTAGCGCCGGAAGGCATGCAGGCTGGTGATGGCGTGATCCAGCCTTGCGGCCAACCTTGTGATCCCGCGTATGCCGGGGATATGGCGGAATGCCCTGTTGAAAACCAGCACATCGCTGTTCATCAGCAGGCAATAACCGAAAAAGCCATAGGTTTGCCAGGTCTTGAGCACAAAGCCGGCGTTTTCAAGGGGCGGTACCGTTTCCCGGTACAGTAGCGGCCGCTCGGTTTTATCGTCCAGCGACGGCGACAGCCGGTAAATCAGCGCGCGCAGCCAACGCCAGAGGAAAAAATCACTGACCGGCTCGCGCCAGTAGAAACGGCCGCCCGGTTTCAAGATCCGGAATACCTCGCGAAACAGCTGCTGCCGGTCATTGACGTGGTGAATGCCGCCGATGATGAAAACGCTGTCAAACAGGCCGTCTGCCAGCGGCAAGCGGGTGGCGTCACCTTGTACAAAACAATATTGCTCGGCATCCAGCAGACTGGTTTTGGCTGCTTCCAGCATCGACAGCGAGATATCGATGCCCAGCCCGGTGCCGACCTTGTTGCCTAGCAGGCGAAACGCCTCGCCACTGCCGCAGCAGATCTCGGCGGTACTGCCCAAGCTGGCCTCGGCGGCGATGTCGAGAAAGGCGCGGTCAAGGTAGGCCGCATACTCTTGCGTATGCGGGTAGCCGAGATTGTTGATATAGATACCGGCAATTTTCTCGAAATGGGCTTGCTGCCGCCTGGCGTCGTCTGTGCAGAAGTGTTCTGCAAACAGCGGCACGCCGGAGGGGCTGATCCGGTAGTGCAGGCTGCCATCGCGGCTGGCCAGCCCATGGTCGCCTTGCTGCAACGGCGCACCCGAAAGCGGGCAACGCAGCATGGTCATGAACTTTTCGGCGATCTGCATCGCTATGCCTCCTTGCGCTTGCCGCCAAACTTCCAGGAGTTGCCATTTCTCATGATGATGTAGGTGCTGTGCTGGTCAATATCGGCATGGCCGGCCAGCCAGGACTCAATCGTTGCCCTATTGATATAGACAGTTTGCGGGGTGACCAGCTGGTCAAAGGCGACATGCCTGAAAAACCGGAAGTCGCGATTGCTGATCCAGCGGCAGTACTGGTATAGCGGCAGCTTCTCCACGGCGCTGATGCCGGCCAGGGCCGCGACGGTTTTTGCATAAAGGAAAAACGGCACCGCAAGCGGAGTCGCCACGCCGTACTTGGTCAGCCACCACGGCAGATGCGACGTTATCTTGCGCAACGGGTCAACCAGCTTGATGATCAGGCTGTTGCCCTCTTCCGCATAGACCCAGCAATGAAAGCGGCCGCCGGGTTTGACATTGCGGATCACCGCGTCGAAGCCTTCCTTGGGGCAGTCCAGGTGATGCAGCACCCCGATGGAGTAGACCAGGTCGTAGCCCGCGCCGCTAAAGGCGGTCATGTCACTTTTCGTGATTTTCCAGTTTTCCTCCGCCCTGCCCGCCAGATTCTTGCAGGCGGAAAGAATGGCATCGCCCAGATCCACTCCTTCGACAAAAGCCGGTTTCCAGTCCAGCAGGTGCAGCATCTGGCTGCCATTGCCGCACCCCAGCTCCAGCACCTGGCGCCCGGTAACATCGGCCGCGGTGAGCGGACTCATCCAGTCCGTAAACTGGTCGCGGGTGTAAACCGAGCCGGCTGGCAGGTTGTTCCAGGAGTTGGCAAAGGCATCGGCGGTTCTCTGGTCGGTCAACATGAATCACCCCTCGCTTTCATTGCTTGATGAAAGTGCAATGCTTCCCATGTCATGTGTGCTGTTCAAGCCCGGAGCGTACTGCTTGATCAATTGCTGAAACCTGGCGGTGTCTTTCAGCAGCACCGAGTGCTTGCCATCATCAAAAACCAGCTTGAAGTCACCGTTGTTCAGCAGCAGCTGCCTTAGTGGCGACAGGTTTTCACACAGCACGTAGTCAATACTGTGCTTGTAGAAATACTGCTTCCAGTTGCTGCCGCCGCGGTACATCTCCCGGTACTCGGTGATGAACGGCTTCGGATAGATATCCGTTCTGCCGTAGATGAAAACCCGCTGCCGGGGATAGAGCCGGTAAATCAGATAGCCACCGTAATGATAGGTGTTGAACATATTGCCGCTGATATTGTGCTTGATGACAAAGTCAGTTGCCGCAACGGGCAGGATTCGCGACACAGCCATGCTGTTGTGTTCTTTTCTGCTCGGGTAAAGCAGCAGGATTGAAAATAGCGACGCAATCAGCAGCAACCAGTTTGCCAGTGGCGCACTACCGCCGACCTGTTTGTTACCGGCAGTCATAATGCGGTGAGCAAAGGCTGAGAAGCCGGATTTTGGCGTGTAGTCCGGTTGCTTGAATATCCTGGCGAGTGATAAATCCTGGCAAAAGATGGAAAAAAACGGCGCCATCACCAATGCGGCCAACGGGATGTTGCGAACAGAAAAGAACGCCCCACCAATAAAAACCAGGGAAACGCCAAGCTCGGTTAAATCCGGTTTTTTTCTTGCGTAAATCATGTTCATGAAAAACAGAAACACGACCACCAGGAAATATTGAAAGAATGGCTTGTGAAAGCTGGGGGATTGCCACTCGCTGATGAACTGGGTATCGCCAGAAGAAACGATTGCGTGATAGGGATATAGCCAGTATTGCCAGCCATGCGGGTTAATGGCAGTGGCCAGAAATCCTGCTGCGGCAATAAGGCTTAGTTTTTTCAATCGCCTGGTTTCAATGCGGCCAACGTTGTCCACCAGTAAATGATGGCTCCACTCCGCGACAAGAAAAACCGCCAGCAAAACCAGACCGATAAAAAAACCGCCATGCGCATTGGCCCAGATTGCCATCATTAGCGGAATGAAAATCAGACCACGATCGGATGCCCGGTATTTGAACATGAACAGTTGATGCAGCAGGATCGCGAAAAACAGGAAAGTAAAAATATGGGGTCGAGGTGCAATGGCCCCCATTGTGGCGCAGAACAGCATCACCACCAGAATGGCCTTGCCTTCATCTTCAAGTTGTTCCTGGCAGGTTTTGTAGGTGATAAACCAGCAGAGGGCGTAAACCAGCGCAGTAATGGCCGCAACGCCAGTTAAGCCGGCCTGCTGATACAGGAAATAGAAAATGGCCTGACTCAGCCATTCGGAAAGCACCCAGGAATGGCCGGAATTGGTATAGGTGAAAACGTCATGCCATGGCAGCTGTGCGGTTGTGACAATCAACTCGCCTGTTTTCAGGTGCCAGTAGAAATCGGGGTCTTCAAACTTGGGGAACAGCAGCATTATTGTAAACACAATAATGAAAATGGCGGTGGAAGGTGTTAGTCCGGCTCTTGTGTGGGCCATGATTTAAATTCCCCCTATCGGCTTTACGCAAAGACTAACAAGTGCTTTTTTCTATACTCCGAGGTGCACTATAGGTGATGTCATACAATTTGCAATTGTTTGACTTTGTGGTGCCGGTGATCTAAAGCCGTATGTATGGCATTGCTTATCGAATGAATTTATCTGAACCGATGCTCACCAGGGGCTGATCATGAACAAGTATAGCCGTCACTTGCGTTTGTTTTTGGTTAACGAGGATGGCGTGACCGCCATGGAGTACGCCCTGCTGGGAGCACTCATTGCCGTGGTCATTATTGCGTCTGTTACTGGCGTCGGATTGAACGTTCAGGCCTTGTTTCTGAACGTGGCCGACCAGGTTGAAGCCGTAGCCGCAGATGTCCTGTGATTTGCTGGTACGTCATTAGCGTAAATTACATATGCATTATATTTTTTAATAAAAAATGCAGTTGGCAATTACTTGATAAGAATCATAGGTTATTGGCTGGCGTGTAAATTGAAATTTTTCTTGTTAGCCGCTAATGGTGTACTAACATAATGTTTAAGCTGCCATTGGTTGTAATTTAATGTGCAGTGCAGTATTTGTTTTGAGTATTCTGGCAGAAGGTCAGTATGCTTGGTCTGTTTGGAATGCTTGAACAAGGCATGCGTCATGTCTCGTTGGCGCAAAATGGACGGCAGTCGTTGCTGCCACAGGTTCAATTTCCATGGAGGTGTCGGAAATGGATAAGCTTGCATTGACATTCAAACGTTTCATCCAGGAAGAAGACGGTGTAACAGCCATTGAATATGGCTTGATTGCAGCCCTGATCGCCGTGGTGATTATTGCTTCGGTTGGTGCTGTAGGTGAAAACCTGGAATTGGTATTCAACAACATTGCAGCCGAACTGGCCGCTGCCTTGGCTTGACGTTGGTTATTCTCCAAGGGGAAATAATTGGCAATGATTTTCATCTGGCTGGCCTGGATAGCTGCCATTGGAATCGGTCTTCTGTTCGGGGCGAGGTTGGGTCTGCTTGCTGGATTCCTCCTCGCTGCCGTTTTTACCGATATGAAAGCCAGAAAAGTTCCAAACAGACTAGTCCTTACTGGTATTGTCATTGGCTTGCTGGCACAGGCATTTTTGCTGGATGGTGAAGGTATTGTGTCAGCCCTCAAGGGGCTGGCATTCGGATTCGGATTATTCCTGCCGCTTTATCTGTTACGTGTCATGGGGGCGGGAGATGTCAAATTAATGGCACTGGTTGGCTGTTTTACCGGTTCGCCAGCGATCTTTGGTGTCGTGTTATGTACCTTGTTGGCCGGTGGTGTGTTGTCCCTGGTATTCGCGTTGAAGTTGAAAATGGCACGTCAAATGCTGAGTAACAGCATATTCATGGTACTTCCAGGGGCGGCAAAAATCGCTGGCGATAAGGTATCGGCCAACTCTGTTGGCGTGAATTCAGTGGAAACCCTACCTTATGCCATGGCTATTGCCATAGGTACGGCTGCTTATCTGGTTTGGCAAGGAATTTGATTTGGTTGGTTGTGGTTTTTAAATAAATTTTCATTGCCAGATCAATGCGCCTGCTAACGCTGGCGCTGTTTTGTTGTGCTTGTTTGTTAGCGATTGATTATCGAAAAATTGTCCTTGGTTAATGGTTTTTGCTGGGCTATATCTCATTGCATAAATACCCGGTTCGGTTTTTATGTTGGCGAGGAGTGATGAAAATGTTCAATCCAGATGGTTTGGAATTACAAGGCAACACTCCTCCTCGTGATATTTTGCCCCGTGCTCCGCAGACTGTAAAAGAAACCGGCCTGGATTTCCTGTTTCTGGTGGAGCTGCTCTGCAAGACCCTCTTCTTTCATGGCCAGATCCGGCTGGTCGATCTGGTCAACCTGACCAAGCTGCCGCTCAGTGTGCTGGAGCCGTTGCTGGCCTTCATGCGTAGCGAACAACTGTGCGAGGTGTCCGGCCGCAATGAAACGGAAGCCACCATTGCCTTCACACTGACCGACGTTGGCCGCAACCGTACCCAGACCTACCTGCAGAAAAGCCATTACGCCGGCCCTGCCCCGGTGACGCTCCAGGCCTATAACGATGCGGTGCGCCGGCAGTCGGTGGCCAACATGAAAGTCACCAAAGAACTGGTTGCCGAAGGCTTCAAGGGTTTTGTCCTGCGTCAGAACACCATGAACCAGCTTGGCGCCGCGATGAACTCCGGCCGGGCCATCCTGGTATACGGCCCGCCCGGCAGCGGCAAGACTTATGTCTCCGAACATCTGGCTACCCTGCTGACCGGCAACTGCACCATTCCTTATGCCGTGCTGGTGGATAGCGAGGTGATCCAGCTGTTCGACCCGTTGGTACACCAGCCTGTGGCGAGCAGTCACAGTGGCAGCTCGCTGGACAAGGGGCCGCTGCACGATGCGCGCTGGATCGAGTGCCAGCGCCCGGTCGTGATTACCGGCGGTGAACTGACCCTGTCGATGCTGGATCTGGATTTCGACGAGAACACCCGCTTTTACCAGGCGCCACCACAGGTCAAGGCCAACAATGGCTTGCTGATCATCGACGACCTTGGGCGGCAGCTGGTTTCGCCACAAATGCTGATGAACCGCTGGATTGTGCCGCTGGATCGCCGCGTGGACTATCTGGCGTTGCATACCGGTACCAAGTTCATGGTGCCGTTCGATGTCATTGTGATTTTCTCCAGCAACATTCCGCCAAGCACGCTGGCCGACGAGGCATTCCTGCGCCGGCTTGGTTACAAGATTTACATCGGCAAGCTTGAGGAAGAAGAGTACCGCGCGATTTTCGAGCAGAACTGTGCCCGTCTGGGCATTCCCTTTAGCAACGAGGGACTGCGGTTTGTGATTGATGAATTGCACGGCAAGCACGACAAGCCCCTCCTCGCCTGTATTCCACGCGATTTGCTGGAACAGGTCCGCGATTTTGCCTTTTACCAGGGCATCAAGCCGGAGCTGAACGAGGAGCTGCTGACGTGGGCATGGGAAAACTACTACACCAAGGGATAGGTTGCGGTCGCGACCTGGCTTGAGCTTTCAATCAAGTGTGGGGAGAAGGCAGTGAAAAACCCAAGAGCCATAGCAATGATCGTGGTGTCCGTCATCGTCGGCTTGGTGGCCGTGGTGATGGCATCGCAATGGATCAACAAGCAGACCAATGTCTCCGCCCAGAAAGTGGTCATCGCGGCGGTGGATGTCGATCTTGGTTCCAAGCTGACGCCGGAGATGTTGCGCCTGGTTGACTGGCCAAGCGGCAGCATTCCAGAAGGCGCGATTATCGATCCGCAGACGCTGGATGGGCGGGTGCTGAAAACCAGCGTACTGCGTGGCGAGGCAATTCTGGAGTCGAAGCTGGCGCCGCTGGGTACCAAGGGCGGCCTGTCTGCGGTGGTGATGGAAGGCAAACGCGCGATGACGGTACGGGTTAACGACGTGATTGGCGTGGCCGGCTTTGCCTTGCCGGGCAACTATGTCGATATCCTCGTCAATACCACCGAAGACGCCAAAGCCAACGTCAAGGAAAAGGTGGATATGAGTATTTCCAAGATCGTGCTGGAGCACATCCTGGTGCTGGCGGTGGCGCAGGAAGCCAGCCGTGACGATACCAAACCCAAGGTGGTCAACGCGGTGACGCTGGAGGTTACGCCAGAGCAAGCCGAAAAGCTGGACCTGGCACGCAGTGTCGGCACCTTGTCCCTGGTGTTGCGCAATCAGGTTGACCCCAAACCGGTAGAAACCTCCGGCATTACCAAGCAAATCCTCCTGCGCGGCGACGAGCCGGCACCAGTGGCCAAGCCTGTGGCGGCCAGCAAACCGGTGGCCAAGCGGGTGGTGAAGAAAGTCATCGTGAAACGGCCTGCCCAGCCAGCCCCGATCGCGGCAACCCAGAACTGTGTAGAAATCGTCAGCGGCACGTCTCGACATATCGAGTGTTTCTAACTGTCAGACATCCAGCCCAATTCGTTAGGGAGTAAAGTCATAATGAAAAAGAAACCTGTCGAAGCACGCTTGCCCCGCCTGAATCTGGGTGCGCTGGCAATCGCCACCAGCTGCATGATGATGTGGGCCACGACGACCCAGGCCGCCACCATCGCCCCGAAAGCGGCGGCCACGACACCGTGCAATACCATCGAATCGGCACCGATGGTCAATGTCACCGTCGGCAAGTCCTTCCGCCTGAAGACGACTTCACCGGTCAGCCGCATCCTGTTGGGTAATCCGGCTGGCACGCAAGCGGCACAGCCCAAGGAAGGCGCAGAGGGTGACGATAAGAAAGCCCCAGAAGGCAAGGCCAACGCGGGGGTGGCCGGGCTGGATGTGATCCTGCTGAGCCCGAGCGAAATCTACCTGCTGGGCAAGAGCGTCGGCTCGACCAATATCATCCTGCTGAGCCGTACCGGCCAGTGCATGCTGGTCGATGTCACCGTCGGGGTGGATACCGCCTCGCTGCAAAGCTCGCTCAACGACATGCTGGCCGGTGAAGGCAGCCGTATCAAGGTGAGTGCCGCCTCCGATTCGCTGGTGCTGACCGGTACCGTGGCGGATTCGACCCGGGTCGACAAGGCCATGACGTTGGCCGCAGCCTATGCCGGTCAATCCAAGGTCATCAACATGCTGTCGGTGGATGCACCGCAGCAGGTGATGCTGGAAGTCAAAGTGGCGGAAATCTCGAAGAAGCTGCTGGACCAGGTCGGTATCAATCTGGCCGGGGTGCTGAATCACGGCGGCTGGAGCTTTAACTGGGATACCAATTTCCTGTCCGGCAACGCGTCCAACGCTATCGGGCTGTTGTTGGGCGGTTCCAATAGCAGCACATCCAATCCGCGCAGCTTCAAGATCGATGGTCAGCACGATGACGGTCTGGTCAAGGTCTTGGCCGAGCCGACCGTGATGGCGATCAGTGGTCAGGAAGGGAGCTTCCTCGCCGGTGGCAAGATATTCATCCCGGTAGCGCAGAATAGTAGTAGCGGCGGCCAGACCATCACCCTGGAAGAAAAAGAGTTCGGCGTGGCCCTGCGCTTTACCCCGACCGTACTGGATGGCGGCAGGATCAACCTGAAAGTAGCGCCAGAGGTCTCCGAGCTGAATGCCAGCGGCGTCAATATCACCGGCCTCAATGGCACCGCCATCCTGCCATCGTTCACCACCCGACGTGCTGCGACCACCGTGCAACTGCGTGATGGCCAGAGCTTCGCCATCGGCGGCCTGATCAAGAACAACGTCACCACCAATATCAGCGCCTTCCCGCTGCTGGGCGAAATCCCGATTCTGGGCGCCCTGTTCCGCAGCAGCAGCTTCCAGACCGACAAGACCGAGCTGATCTTCGTGGTAACCCCACGGCTGGTGAAACCGCTGCCGCCAAACTATGCCTTGCCGACTGACAACTACACCCCGCCAAACCGGGCTGAGTTCTTCCTCGGCGGCAAGATGGAGGGCAAACCGCCAGCTGCCGCAGGCGCCAGTTCCGGCGAAGGTGCTCCCCCGCCGGTGCAGCCACAAGCCCCTCAAGCGCCATCCGGCTTTGAAGTGAAATAAGGAGGCCAAGTCATGCGAACTTACAAACTGGTGATGATTACCCGCACAGTCTTGCTGGCATCACTGCTGACGGCCTGCTCGTCGACCCCGTATCTGGATAGCCGCTTCGGCGAGGCCGTCAACATGGCCAAGGCGCAGCAGACCATCAATCCGGAAGCCTCGCAGGATATGGATCCGGTCACCGGCATCGATGGCAAGGCGGCGAAGGAAGGCATGGATCGCTATCACGAGTCGTTCAAGACGCCGCCATCCACCGCCAACATTCTTACCATTGATGTATTGGGCGGCGGCAAATAATCCCGCCTTGTTTCAGGATCAGATGCATGAGGTGGCTTTATGAAACGCACTGGCAAGCTACCGGGCCGGCGATATCAGGAAGGCGCGGTAGCCATCATCGTCGGGCTATGTATCGTTGTGCTGGTCGGCTTCCTGGGGCTGGTCGCTGATCTTGGGCGACTGTTCATCACCAAGACCGAGTTGAGCAACGCGGCAGACGCCTGCGCCCTGGCCGCGGCGGCAGAGCTGAAAGGCGATGCCGAATCGCTGAACCGGGCGGAAAGCGCCGGCATCACCGTCGGGCAACGGAATAGTGTCAACTTCCAGGACGATGCGGTCTCGATCCTGGTCAATAGTGATGTCACCTTCAGCGACACGCTGACTGGCACCTATTTCACCAAAAATGCGGTGGCGACAGCCAGCATCCCGAACATGAAATACGCCAAGTGCACGCTGCCGCAAACCGGCATCATGCCCTGGTTCATGCAGGTCATGGGGGCTGGCGCGCAAACGGTGACCGCACATGCGGTGGCCGCCCTGTCGCCATCGCAGACCAACTGCGCCATTCCGGTGGGGCTGTGTTCACAAACCCCGCCTTATTTGCCATCAACACCCACTACTTGTCCTGATGGCAGCACGCCGGACAGCCACGGCTTTTGTATCGGCAAGTGGTACGGTAGTCGTTTCACTGCCGGTGGCGGCTTTACCGGTAGCTTCAACCTCATCGATTATTCGCCACCTACTGGTGGTGCCAGCGAGCTGTCTGCGCTGCTGACCGGATCAGGCCAGTGTGATCTGACCGTCAGCAACCCGGTAGGCCAGACTGGGATGCAGCAATCTATCGCGAAAGCATGGAATACCCGATTCGGCTTGTATCAAGGGAGCGATAACGTCAGTAATGCGCCGCCAGACTTCACTGGTTTTGCCTACACCGCGACATCGTGGGTCAGCCAGTTCAACGCCTACAACGGCACATCTGGCACAACGTCCAATTTTCTGGCGTCAAGGGTTGCCAATACCATTTATCAGGGGGATGTTGCCGCAGGCCTTGATCTGACTGGTAACCCAAGCAGCGCCACCTCGGCACAGCTGGCCGCCAATGGTGCAGACCGCCGTCTGGCACTGATGCCGATTGTCAGCTGTGATGGTTGGGCAGGATCGCAAACAGTGCCGATTCAGAAGTTCGCCTGCGTGTTGATGTTGCAACCGATGGAAGCACCCGGGGAAGAGACCTTTATTGAATACCGCGGTCAGGCCGATGTGCCGGGCAACCCGTGCGCCACGCTGGGGCTGCCGGGCGCCGGTGGCGGAGTCGGCCCCAAAGTGCCGGCGTTGGCGAGATAGGAGATGGCCATGCAACCGCGCTCTCGCCAACAGGGTGTTGCCGCCGTCGAAATGGCGATCCTGTTGATGCCGCTAATTTTTATCGTGTTCGGCATCACCGAGTTCGGCCGGGCGTTTTACCAGTTCAATACGGTGACCAAGGCCACGCGCGATGCCGCGCGCTATCTGTCGGCGCAGCAGCCCGGCACCAAGGATACCGAGGCGACCTGTCTGGTGCGCTATGGCAACACCAGTTGCAGCGGCACCTTGCTGGCGCCGGCACTGGGTAGTGCCACGGTGACGATTTGCGACTGGCAGCGCTGCGCAGATCATCTCGCGCAGGGCACGGCACCGGTTGTCAATCTGGTGTCGGTAACGGTCAGTAATTACCAGTTTGTTTCGCTGGTTCCGTTTGTTACCGCAGATCTGTCCACCATTACCTTTGGCCAGATTCGCACTGTAATGAAGGCAAACCTATGAAAACCGCATTTCGGCAGCTGCGGCTGCCCCGCAGGCAGGCACAGCGTGGCGTGGCGGCCGTGGAGTTTGCACTGGTCGCCATGATCCTGTTTTCCCTGTTGCTTGGCATCATGGAGTTTGGCCGGCTGATGTTTACCTGGAATTCGGCGGTGGAGGCGACGCGGCGCGGTGCCCGCCTGGCGGTGGTTTGTGACATGAATGCGGCCAACATCAAGACATCGATGCAGAAGTTCCTGCCGATTACCAACGTCAATGACATCGTGGTCACTTACGAACCAAGCGGCTGTACCGGCGCGGCAAATTGCCAGAGCGTGACGGTGTCCATTTCGCCCAATGCGCCGGCATTCCACTACGTCTTCCCGTTCATGAATGAGTCGTGGCGGATACCGGCATTCAGTACCACGCTGACTCGGGAAAGCCTGGCCACCGGCACTGGTGCCGATGCCAACCCTGATTGTGCGTCGCCTTGATGGTTCAACCATCGGCGGCCAATCAACGCCTGCGGGCGCAACCATTTTTAGTTGAGGCGCAATCATGAGAATCTCGATTATTTCGCACAACACCAAGAACCTGGATGAACTGCGCCGCTTTGTCGAAACGGACAGCAGTCGCGATGTCAAGGTGTTCACCGGTGGGGCGGAGATGCTGGCACCGGTCGCCGACCAGTTGCGCCCCGACATCATCATTCTGGAAAGTGCGACCGACGAAGCCCTGGCGGATTTTTCTCCGCTGGCACAGCTGAACCTGCGCCACCCCGACATCACCCTGATTCTGCTATCCAGCAGCCAGACGCCGGAAGTGCTGTTGCGGGCGATGCGTGCCGGCGTGCGCGAGGTACTGCCCTCCCCCGTTGGCCGCGATGCGCTGCATCTGGCGCTGGTGCGGGTCGAAGAAAAGCGCAATCTGCAGAATACCTCGCGCCAGAAGGGCAAGGTGTTTGCCTTTATCCCGTGCAAGGGTGGCAGCGGCTCGACCTTCCTGTCGACCAATCTTGCTTACAACCTGGCGTCGCAGGAAGGCAAGAACGTGATCCTGATCGACGTCAACCTGCAGTTTGGCGATGCCTCGCTGTTCATTTCCGACCACAAGCCGACGACCAACCTGGCCGAGGTGGCGCGCCAGATCATGCGCATGGATGCCTCGTTCCTCGCCTCCAGCCTGCTGAACGTGCTGCCCAACCTGGGCATCCTGTCGGCGCCGGAAGACCCGGTGCAGGCGATGGAGGTCAGCCCCAGCCACATCGATACCCTGGTCAACCTGGCGCGTAATCACTATGACGTGATTATCCTGGACGTTGGCCGCGCGCTGGACCCGGTCAGCATCAAGGCGCTGGATCACGCCGACGTGGTGTTCCCGGTGCTGCAGATCACGCTCCCGTTCATTCGCGATGCCCGCCGGTTGCTGGACGTGTTGCGCTCGCTGGGCTACTCGCAGGAAAAGATCAAGCTGCTGGTCAACCGCTATGAAAAAGGCGGCGACATCCGGCTGGAGGATGTCGAACGCACACTGGGGATGACGGTGTACAAGACCATTCCCAATAGCTTCAAGGCGGTGGCGACTTCGGTGAACCAGGGGATTCCGATCAGCAAGCTGTCGCCCAACAATCCGGTGGCGCGCACCCTGCAGGAACTGGGGCGGGAGCTGGTGCAAGGCGGCAATGGCGAAACCTCGTGGTGGGGCAATCTGTTGCAGCACATTCAGGGTGGCATCCCGCCGGTTCGTAGCGGCGGTGCGCTGGGGCCCACATCGGCGCCGCAAACACCCGAGTAATGCCTGCCACCTTTCATTGAATGGAATGCTTGTTAACGATAAATCTCTCGGCAACTAAGACATCAGCCTGATAACCCGCCACTTCGGGGCCCGAGCAGACTGATCATCGGCAAAGGGGTAGCTATCATGTCATTGCGCGATCGGCTCGAATCAATCCAGCCCAGCTCCGAAACCTTGCAGGCCATCGTCAAGTCGGCCACGTCGGCCAATTACGAGTCCTATCACGACCTGAAATCCCGTATTCACCAGAAACTGCTGGAGCGGGTTGATCTGGGGGTAATGGAGAGCCTCGCCCCGGAGCGCCTGAAAGACGAGCTCAAGATCCTGGTGGAACGGCTGCTGGCCGAAGAAAATGCGGCGCTCAACGACAACGAGCGACGCAGCCTGGTCAAGGACATTCAGCACGAGATGCTCGGCCTCGGCCCGCTGGAGCCGCTGCTGGCGGACCCGACCATCTCCGACATCCTGGTCAACACCTTCCAGCAGGTCTATGTCGAACGCCGCGGCAAGCTGGAACAGACCGATGTGCGCTTTACCGATGATGCGCACCTGATGAAGATCATCGACAAGATCGTGTCGCGTGTCGGGCGGCGTGTCGATGAATCCAGCCCGATGGTCGATGCCCGTCTGCCGGACGGCTCCCGCGTCAACGCCATCATCCCGCCGCTGGCGATTGACGGGCCGATGCTGTCGATCCGCCGTTTTGCCGCCACCCCGCTACGCCTGAACGACATCATCGAGCTGAAGAGCCTGACGCCGGACATGGGCACCGTGATCAAGGGGCTGGCCAAGGCCAAGATCAACATGCTGATTTCCGGGGGTACCGGTAGCGGCAAGACCACCCTGCTCAACATCCTGTCCGGTTTCATTCCCGACACGGAGCGCATCATCACCATTGAAGATGCCGCCGAACTGCAGCTGCAGCAGCCGCACATCATCCGACTGGAAACCCGGCCACCCAATATCGAGGGCCGGGGCGAAGTGCCGCAACGGGCGCTGGTGCGCAACAGCCTGCGCATGCGGCCGGATCGCATCATCCTTGGCGAGGTGCGCGGTGCCGAGGCCGTTGACATGCTGCAGGCGATGAACACCGGTCACGAAGGCTCGATGGCCACCATCCACGCCAACACCCCGCGCGACGCCATCACTCGCATGGAAAACATGGTGGGCATGGCCGGGATGAACCTGCCGCCCAAGGTGATCCGCCAGCAGATCAGCTCGGCGCTGAGTGTGGTGATCCAGGTGGCGCGCCTTACCGATGGCAAGCGCAAGGTCACCAGCATCCAGGAGATTACCGGTACCGAGGGTGACGTGATCACCATGCAGGAGATCTTCCAGTTTGTACAAACCGGCATTGGTGTGGACGGTGCGGTACAGGGCTACTTCTGCGCCACCGGTGTGCGGCCGAAGTTCATCGAGCGCCTGAAAACGCACGGCGTGGAGATTTCGGACGCGCTGTTCGACCCCAGCAAACGATTCGAGTAGGTGCCATCATGGACACGACCTTTGCCATCCTCATCCTGCTGATCTTTGTCGCGGTGGTCTTCCTGCTGGAAGGCGCCTTCCTGACCTGGAACTCGTACAAGGGTCCGGAGGCCAGTCGCATCGAACGCCGCTTGCAGGCGATGTCTGCCGGCGCGCACCACGGCGAAGCGATGCAGCTGATGAAAGAGCGGCTGCTCAGCGACTCCAAAATGATACAGCGCGTCCTGCTGGCATTCCCGCGCGTGCACAAGCTGGACCGCATTCTGGTGCAGTCCGGGCTGAAGCTGAATGTCGGGGTGTTTCTCGGCTTCAGCCTGGCGCTAGGGTTGGCCGCATTCATTGCCAGCCGCTTTTTCCCGCTGCCGCTGCTGTTGTCGCTGCTGATCGCGCTGGCAGGCGCCTGCATCCCGTGGATGATCGTCATGAACGCCCGCCACAAGCGGCTGGTGCAGTTCGAGGCGCAACTGCCGGATGCGCTGGACCTGATGTGCCGGGCCTTGCGCTCCGGCCATGCCTTGCCGCAATCGCTGAAGATGATCGGTGACGAAATGTCCGATCCGATCGCCGGTGAATTCCGCATCGCCTTCGACGAGGTCAACTACGGCTTCTCGATGCAGGAGGCGCTGATGAACCTGGCGACGCGCATCCCCAGTACCGATCTGCGCTATATGGTGATCGCGGTGCTGATCCAGCGCGAAACCGGCGGCAACCTGGCCGAGCTGCTCGGCAATATCAGCGCGTTGATCCGGGCGCGGCTGAAACTGTACGGCACCATCCGGGTGCTGTCGGCCGAAGGCAAACTGTCGGCGTGGATCCTGACCCTGCTGCCGTTTGCAGTGGGCGGGGTGATCCAGCTGATCAATCCGGGCTTCCTTAAGGTGTTATGGGAAGACCCCAGCGGCTTCATGATGGTCGCGCTGATCGGCTGCATGATGATCGCCGGGATTTTCTGGATGCGGCAGATCATCAAGATCAAAGTCTGACGGCACCCCTACTTGTCATGGCGAGGAAACAGTCATGAATACCTCACAATGGATCTATCTGGCGATCATCTTCCTGGTGGTGTTTGGCGTTGCGCTGACCATCTCGATGCAAGTCGCCCCCAACCGGGTAAAGGCCCGTCTGGAAAAGGTGGTGCAGGCGGATACGCCGCTGGACACCGACAATGCTTCGGCCTGGGTGGCCAAGGCCATCAAGATTGCCACGCCGCTGGCGAGGCTGTCGGTGCCCTCCGACGGCTGGGAAAGCTCGCCGATCCGCATCCGCTTCATGAATGCCGGCTACCGCGGCACCTCGGCGATACCGCTGTACTTCGGCGCCAAGACCCTGTTGGCGCTGGTGTTCCCTGGCGTGCTGTTTCTGTACATCGGCCTCACCGGCGGGCACATGGAAGGCAACAACTTCCTGATCTCGATGCTGTTTGCCGCCGCAGTCGGCTACTACCTGCCCAACATCATCCTGGCACGGCGCATCGAGCAGCGGCAGCAGGAAATCTTCAACAACTTTCCCGATGCCATCGACCTGCTGCTGGTCTGTGTCGAGGCCGGTCTGGGGCTGGATGCGGCGCTGCTGAAAGTCGGCGAGGAAATCCGCATCAAGAGCACCATTCTTGCTGACGAGCTGCATCTGGTGAATCTGGAGCTGCGCGCCGGCAGCAGCAAGGATCGCGCGCTGCGCAACCTGGCGATGCGTACCGGGGTGCAGGAGGTGGATACCCTGGTGGCGATGCTGATCCAGGCTGACCGTTTCGGTACCAGTATCGGCGAATCGCTGCGCGTGCATGCCGATGACCTGCGTACCAAGCGCCGCCTGCGTGCAGAAGAAGCTGCCGCCAAAATTCCGCTTAAGTTGTTGTTTCCTCTGATTTTTTGCATCTTCCCTGCCCTGCTGCTGGTGTTGCTGGGGCCGGCATTCATCCAGATCTACCGCGTGCTGCTGCCATCGTTCGGCGGTGGTGGTTAGCCGGGCGTGGCGCAAGCCGTTATCGAGCATGTCATGGGAGAAAACGCCATGAAAAACACTCCGCTGCTGTTGTCGCTGTTGTGCTGCGTCCCCCTGCTGCAAAGCTGCGAATCGGTGCCGCCGAAACAGGCGTGGGGCTTCCAGCCGCTGCTGAAGGTGCGCCATGGCAATGAAAGCCCGGCGGCGTACTATCAGCTTGGTCGCTACTATCAGGGCCAGAACCGGAGCGACCTTGCCATCCCGGCATTCCAGCAAGCACTGGCGCTGGACACGCACTATGCCGAAGCCCACAACGCACTCGGCAGCCTCTACGCCGGTCAGCGCCAGTTCGAGCTGGCGATTATGGAATTCCAGTTGGCACTGGCGGCCGCGCCGGATACCGCGCACTTCTATAACAACCTTGGTTATGCCTACTACCTGCAAGGCCGCCCGATCGAGGCTGCCGCCGCGCTGGAGAAGGCCGCGGCGCTGAAGCCGGGCGATGCCAAGATCACAACCAACCTCAATCTGGCATTGGCACAAAAAACCAAGGCCGAACTGGTGCAACAGGCGTTCACCCCGGCCACGGCCAGTCCGCCGGCAAGCACCGCCAGTAATGTCGCCGCGCCGCCAGTAGCCCAGCCAGTAACAGAAGCCACGGTGGCAGTGCCCGTGCCCGTGCCCGTGCCGGCCAGCCCGCCGGCTGCTGTCGAAGCAATAGCTCCGTCACCATCCCTGCCCGCCACCCCGCCGCTGGTGGCGGAGCCGGCACCCGTTATCGCACCACCGCCGTCACTCCAGCCGGCACCAGCCGAGCGGCAGCAAGCAGTAGAACCGGCGGCACCAACCATGTTGGCCGCAGCGCTGCCGACGGATACGCCGCCATCGGCGCGCGCAGCCCTGTACGAGGTGTCTAATGGCAACGGTATAACCGGCATGGCCCGCCGCGTGAACCAGGCCTTACTCGCCCAGGGTTATCCGGCGGCACGGCTCACCAACAGCAAGCCGTTCCGTCAGCCGGTGACCGTGGTCGAGTATCGCCCCGGTTATGCTGGCGTGGCCGCAAGGCTGAGCGCCAGCCTGCCGTTGAAACCGGCCATTACGGAAAAAGTGGATCTGCGCCAGAGTACCGATGTCCGGCTGGTGCTGGGCCGCGACGTGATGACCCACCTCGCGCTGGTCACGCCACGGCAGCGTGAAACCCAGCTGGCGCTCGGTGCGCCGCCACGGCTGGTGAAACCTTGAATGGCGGTTACCGAACAAGCTGCCTGCTGGTGGGCAGTGTGAAGCAGTTAGCTAAAGCCAAGGCGCCAATCTCCTGTCAGTCGACGGCTTGATTGGCGTCTTTCTGGTTTTTGTCTGATTGATTTTGGTGGCTGCATAACGACGCGTGGCAGAGCCTTACCACAAAGACCGTTTTTCTTACCACTGAATTACCACAAAAAACGGATGAGGTACGGTGACAGGCCGTGACGGAAAATGAAATGCGCCGCCTTATCTGGCAAGGGTTGTAGCCCTATTTATTACCAGTTAAGACGGCGCATTATTGAGTTCTGGCGGAAGCGGTGAGATTCGAACTCACGGAAGGCTCACACCTTCGGCGGTTTTCAAGACCGCTGCCTTAAACCACTCGGCCACGCTTCCTTTGTGTTGCGCAGGGCAACAACAGGCCGCGATTATATTGATGCCGCTGCGTTTTGCCAAGATTTTTCCGGTACGCACCGGCTGCCGTTTCGTGCCACCGGCGGCGGTGCAGAGGCCCTGCCTGTCTGCCGTATCTCGGGTCAAGACTAACGCACCAACTGCGCAGCCAGTGCCTCGGCGGCGCGCAGAGCCAGTGCATAGATTGACAGTTGCGGGTTGGCGCCGATGCTGGTCGGGAACATCGACCCGTCGATCACACTCAGCCCGGTAACCTGCCAATGCTGCCCCAGATGGTCGATCACGCCCTGCCGTTCGTCGCCGGCCATCGCGGCACCACCCATCACGTGGGCGCTGACCACGCGGGTGCGCAGCAACTGCATCGGCAGCGCCGCGATCATCTGCTGCGCCTGCGGCCAACTGCGGGCCAGGCCGGCGCTCTCGTGGACCGGCAGCACCGCGCGGGCGCCGGCGGCAAACTGGATTTCCGCCATCTGCAGCAGTGCCCGCCGCGCGGCCTGCCACTCCACCTCGCCCAGCACATAATCCAGTTGCGGCGAGCCATCGCGGCGCAGCCGCACCTGTCCGCCCTGGCTGTCGGCGTGAAAACCGTCGCGCAGCAGCGCGAGGGTGACATTCAGGTATGGCAGTTGTCGCATCAGTCGCGCGTGCTCATCCCCCAGCCCCGGCAGCGTGGCGGCAAAGATCAGCGGATGAATCGGTGGCACTTCCAGCTTGAAGCCGAGTGGTCCGTCCAGTGGCCGGGTGTGCAGGAAATGGTCGCTGTACACGCTTTGTGGCGCACCGTGATAGCCGTCGATACGCTGCGGCATGATGGCGCCGGACAGCAGTACCGGGTGCAGGAAGGTGCGCCGGCCGACCAGCCCGTACGGATCCGGCAGCTGGCTGCGCAGCAGGATGGCCGGGGTGCCGATGGCGCCGGCGCTGAGCACCACATGGCGGGCACGAACGGTGATCTGCCGGCCGGTGTGCCGAATGCCGGGGCCATCCAGCGCCGCTCCGGTGATGCCCAGCGCGCGCTTGCCGTCACGGCTAGCCAGTACCCGTGTCACCGCGACTCGCGTCAGCAGGCGTGCACCGCGCTGCAGGGCAGCCGGCAAGGTGCTGACCAGCATCGACTGCTTGGCATTGGTCGGGCAGCCGGTGCCGCAATAGCCCAGATTCCAGCAGCCGCTGACATTGCGGTGGATGCGGCCAACCTTGATGCCGAGCTTGTCACAACCTTGTGCCAGCACCGCGTTGTTGGCGTTGGGGGTGACCTCCCAGTCGCGGATGCCGAGACGCTGTTCCGCGCGCTCGAACCACGGATGCAGTGCCTCGTTCTGCAGCGGCTGCAGTCCGTACTGCTCGCGCCACCAGCGCAGGGTGTCGGGCGGGGTGCGGAAGGAACTGGTCCAGTTGACGGTGGTGCTGCCACCGACCGTGCGCCCCTGCAGGATGGTGATGCCCTTGTCGGCGGTCTGGCGGTTGGCCGACTCCTGGTAAAGCTGCGGGTAGGCATCGCTTTCGCGCAGGCGGAAATCGCGGCTGCTTTTCAGCGCGCCCTCTTCCACGATCACCACGTCCAGGCCGGCCTGGCTCAGTACCTCCGCGCTAATGCCGCCGCCGGCGCCACTGCCAACGATGACCACGTCGCATTCCAGCGCCAGGTCGCGCTCGAGCGTGCTGGCATCGAGCACCTGCCAGCCGCTGGCCAGCCCTTCCTGCCACGGATCGGGCAAGGTGTTGTTCATCGCAGGAATCCTTGAATGGCGGGCGGCAGCCGGTAGCCGATGGCGTGCTGCTGGCTGGCGGCACCGTAATGGGCGGCATACACCAGATTGTGCAGTGCCTGGTAGGCGCTGCGCTGCAAGGCAAAACGGCTGTGCCGCCAGCGCTGCAGGAAGGCGCGGATCTGTTGCGGGCTAGCATCCGGCCACGCTGCGGGTATGCCGGCCAGCCAGCGCCGTACCAGTGGCTGTTGCAACAGGTCGAACAGTTCGCGCACCTCTTGCTGCAGCGGTAGCGGCAGGCTAGCAATGGCCAGCAACACGTTGGCCGCAACGGTGGCCGGCTCGCAGGCGACGCGCTCGCCCAGCAGCGCCGGGGCCAGCTGCTGCAGCCATTGCCGGTCCTGCTCGCTGGCGACAAAGCCTGGCGCTGCGGCGGGTCGCAGCCAGTAGCCGCCGGCGCTTAACAGCACGCTGCCGGCGATACCGCAGCCGAGTAATTGGCGTCGACTGAGCTTCATCGGCCGATCATCCAGCGCAACAGCAGCTTGACGGTGTTGCCATACGGCGGCGCGGTCAGCCAGGTGCCGCTCAGGCGTGACTGGTACAGCACCGGCTTCAGTTTGGAGAAGGTCAGGAAGCCTTCGTGGCCATGGTAGTGGCCCATGCCGGAGGCGCCGACGCCGCCAAAGGGCAGCGCCTCCTGGGCTACATGCAGCAAGGTGTCGTTGACGGTGACGCCGCCGGCGATGGTGTCGCGCAACAGCCGCTCGATGCGCGCCTTGTCGTGGTCGAACAGATACATCGCCAGCGGCCGTGGCTGCTGCCGCAGCAGTTCGACGGCCTGCTCCAGCGAGTCGTAGCCGATGACGGGCAGCAGCGGGCCGAAGATTTCCTCCTGTCGCACCCTGCAGTCCGGCGGAGCCTGCTCGATCAGCGTCAGCGGCAGCTTGCGGGCGGCGGCGAGTGCGGCCGGCGTTTCGTTGGCGGGATTGATGGTGGTGAGCACCGCCCCGGCGGCCTGCGCCTGTGCCGCGAGCGCTTGCAGGCGTTGGTGGTGCGGCACGCTGATGATGGCGCTGTAGTCGGCATTGTCGGCCAGGGTCGGGTAAGCACGTGTCGCCGCGTCGCGCAATGCCGCAACCAGCGCGGCCTGTTGCGGGCGAGGCACCAGCACATAGTCCGGCGCGACGCAGGTCTGCCCCGCGTTCAGCAGCTTGCCGGCCACGATGCGGCGCGCCGCGTGCTGCAGGTCGGCGCCGGGAGCCACCAGCACCGGCGACTTGCCGCCCAGCTCCAGTGTCACCGGCACCAGGTTGGCCGCCGCGGCCTGCATCACCTCGCGGCCAACCCTGGTCGAGCCGGTGAACAACAGGTGATCGAACGGCAGGCTGGCAAAGGCGCGCGCCACGCCGGCGTCGCCAGTCACGACGCGGACCACGTCGTCGCCAAGATAACGGCTCAGCAGCGTGGCCAGCAGCGTGCCGGTGCGTGGCGTCAGTTCCGACATCTTCAGCAGTGCCCGGTTGCCGGCCGCCAGTGCCGCCACCAGCGGCCCCAGCGCCAGGAACAGCGGGTAATTCCACGGCACGATGATGCCGACCACGCCCAGCGGCTGCGGCAGCAACCTGGCCCGCGCTGGCTGGAACCACAGCGATACCGGCCGCCGCTGCGGGCGCAGCCATGTTGCTAGCTGTCGCCGCGCGTGGCGGATGCCGGCCAGCGTCGGGAATACCTCCGCCAGCCGGGTTTCCACCACGCTGCGATGGCCGAAATCAGCGCTGATGGCGGCGGCCAGCTCGTGCTGGTGCTGCTGCAACAGGCGGGCCAGGCCATCCAGCCACTGCCGGCGTTGTGCCAGCGACGGGTACGGCACAAGGTTGGCCGCATCGCGCAACTGGCTCAGGTGATTGGTGAGGGTGACGGCGGTGTGTGCGGCAAGCTGCATGTGATAAGCTCCATTCTGGTTGCCGTCAAACGATTGTTTAGAGCCTGTACTCTATGCGGTTGTGTTCCATTTGTCACGAGCGAATTGTCATGTTGCTTCCGTTCTTCAATGCCCTGCGTACCGCCGGGCTGCCGGTGTCGCTAAAAGAGCACCTCACCCTGCTGGAGGCGCTGTCGCGACAGCTGGCGTTTGGCAGTGTTGACGAGTTTTACTATCTGGCGCGCACCATCCTGATCAAGGACGAAAAGTATTACGACCGCTTCGACCAGGTATTCGGCCACTGCTTCAATGGCCTGGCGCTGGAGCTGGAAGACCTGCAGACCGCGATCCCGGAAGACTGGCTGCGCAAGCAGGTGGAGAAATTCCTCTCCGATGAGGAAAAGCGGCAGCTAGAGGCGCTGGGCTGGGACAAGCTGATGCAGACGCTGCGCGAGCGCCTTGCCGAGCAGAAGGAGCGTCATCAGGGTGGCAACAAGTGGATCGGCACCGGCGGTACCAGCCCGTTCGGTGCTTATGGCTACCACCCGGAAGGTGTCCGTATCGGGCAGCAGGCGTCGCGCCACCGGCACGCGGTCAAGGTGTGGGATCAGCGCGAGTTCCGCAATTTTGACGACCAGGTCGAGCTGGGTACGCGCAACATCAAGGTGGCCTTGCGCCGCCTGCGCCAGTTCGCGCGCGAAGGCGCCGCCGAGGTGCTGGATCTGGATGCCACCATCGGCGCGACCGCGCGCAACGCCGGCTTCCTCGATCTGCAGATGGTGCCGGAGCTGCGCAATACGGTGAAGCTGCTGGTGCTGTTCGATGTCGGCGGCTCAATGGACGACCACATCCGCGTCTGCGAGGAGCTGTTCTCGGCGGTGCGCAGCGAGTTCAAGCATCTGGAGTATTACTACTTCCACAACTGCGTCTACGAAGGGGTGTGGAAAGACAATGCCCGCCGCCACGGCCAGAAACTGTCGACCTGGGACCTGATCCACACCTTTGGCAGCGACTACAAGCTGATCTTCGTCGGCGATGCCAGCATGAGCCCGTACGAGATCGTTTACCCCGGCGGCAGTGTCGAGCACATGAACGAGGAGTCCGGCGAGGTGTGGCTGCGCCGCCTGCTGGCGCAGTTCAGGCACGCGGTGTGGCTGAATCCGATGCCGCAGGAACACTGGGGCTATACCCAGTCCATCGGCCTGATCCGGCAGCTGCTGCAGGAGCGCATGTATCCGCTGACGGTGGAAGGCATCGATAGCGCGATGCACCAGCTACGCCACAGCGTCAGCTAGCGTCGTCGTTTGCGGCCAACGTTTTCTCGATGCGCCGCGCAAACACCGTCATTTCCTTTGCGGCCTGCTTGTCGCCGCGCTGCTCGGCCACCGCGATGCCGTCACGGTAGGCCTGCAGCGCCTGTTGCGGCTCGCCGCCGGCCAGCAAGGCCTTGCCCAGCAGTTTCCACGCCGCGGAATAATCGTGCTGGAAGGCCAGCGCCGCCCTCGCCTCGCGTATCGCCTGCGGCCACTGTTCCAGGCGGGCGTATTCATTGGCCAGGCCGAAGCGCAGCAGTGCGCCGTCGCGCGGGCCGTCGACCAGTTTTTGCAGGCGTTGCAGGGCTTCGTCGTTCATATCGGGGACTCCGGGTGCGGGTTGCGGGCGGCGCGGCTTCGCGACGACCATGGTTTCATGTTATAAGCTGGCGCCGCTATTGGCTGCCGGCATTTACAATGACAGCCTATTGCCAGTCGTCGGCGCCTGCCTCTAGACTGCGGAAACGTCATATTCCTGAAAGGAAAGCTACCCATGTTGCACAGTTTCCTTTCCTCATGCCAGTCGCGACGCTGGCCGGCCCTGCTGCTGGGCGTGCTGCTGGGCTTGCCGCCACTTGCCAATGCGGCGTGCACGCGGCTGGTGGCCTCCGGCAATCCCGAGTATCCGCCCTTTCTGTGGCAAGACCCGAAAAACGACAGCAAGCTGATCGGCGCCAATGCCGAGCTGATGCAACTGGTGGCCCGCGAGATCGGCATCCCGATCGAGGTGCGCTATGTCGGGCCGTGGGGCCGGGTGCAGGAGAGTGCGCGCAACGGCCGCATCGACCTGATCGCCGGCGCCTTCCTGACGCAGCCGCGGCTGACCTACCTGCGCTACCTGCAGCCGGTGATCCGCGATACACAGACCCTGATCTGGACACGGCAGCAGCACCCGCTGCAATACCAGCGCTGGGAAGACCTGCAGGGGCAGGAAGGCATCACCGTGGTCAACAACAGTTTTGGCCAGGCTTTCGACCAGTTTGCCGCGATCAACCTCAAGCTGCAGCAGGTCGGCAGCGTCAAGAACGCGCTGCAGATGCTGAGCCTGGGGCGTGCCGACTACCTGATTTACGAGGATGCGCCGGGTCTTGCCTATGCCGCCAGCCTCAACATCAGGGGCTTGCGTGCCTCCACGGTGCCGGTCAGCCGCGAAAAACTGTACCTGACCGTGGCGCTGGCTTCCGTCTGCAATAACGAGCAGCTGGCGGAACGGCTGTCGCGGGCGATGAAGAAATTCAGCGACGACCGGGTGATGGACGCGCTGGTAGAGAAGTACCTGCGCGTGTGGCAGGCGCAGAGCAGTGCCGCGCGCCGTCCCGGCTGAGGTGTGCCGGTGAGCGGCAACTGGCGTCGGCACTTAGCCGGTGCTGTTGCGGCCAACCTTGGCCTGCTGTCGCAAGTCACCGCTCCCAAGTCGCTGGCCACAAAAAAAGCCCCGCAACCGCGGGGCTTTTTGCTGCTGGCAAAGCGGCGCTGGCCGCTGCGGCCTTAGGCTTTTACGGTGTCAGCCACATCCTGGTAGTCCTGGATCTGGTTGAAGTTGAGGTACTGGTATACCTCGGCGCCGCTCTCGTTGATGATGCCGATGTTGGCCTTGTACTCCTCGACGGTCGGGATCTTGCCCAGCTTGGAGCAGATCGCGGCCAGTTCGGCCGAGCCGAGATACACGTTGGTGTTCTTGCCCAGACGGTTCGGGAAGTTACGGGTCGAGGTCGACATCACGGTCGCGCCTTCGCGCACCTGCGCCTGGTTACCCATGCACAGCGAGCAGCCCGGCATTTCGGTGCGGGCACCGGCCATGCCGAACACGCCGTAGTGACCTTCCTTGGTCAGCTGTTGCGCATCCATCTTGGTCGGCGGGGCAACCCACAGCTTGACCGGCAGGTCGCGCTTGCCTTCCAGCAGCTTGGACGCGGCACGGAAGTGACCGATGTTGGTCATGCAGGAGCCGATGAACACTTCGTCGATCTGGGTGCCGGCGACTTCGGACATGAACTTCACGTCGTCCGGGTCGTTCGGGCAGGCCACGATCGGCTCTTTCACGTCGGCCAGATCGATTTCGATCACGGCGGCGTATTCGGCATCGGCATCGGCCTTCAGTAGTTCGCCGTTGGCAATCCACTCTTCCATCTTCTTGATACGACGCTCCAGGGTGTGGGCGTCCTGATAGCCTTCGGCGATCATGTACTTCATCAGGGTGATGTTGGACTGCATGTACTCGACGATCGGCGCCTTGTTCAGGTGCACGGTGCAGCCGGCGGCGGAGCGCTCGGCGGAAGCGTCGGACAGCTCGAAAGCCTGTTCCACTTTCAGATCCGGCAGGCCTTCGATTTCCAGTACCTTGCCGGAGAAGATGTTCTTCTTGCCGGCCTTGGCCACGGTCAGCAGGCCCTGCTTGATCGCGTACAGCGGAATGGCGTTCACCAGGTCACGCAGGGTCACACCCGGCTGCAGCTCGCCCTTGAAGCGCACCAGCACCGATTCCGGCATGTCCAGCGGCATCACGCCGGTAGCAGCGGCAAAGGCCACCAGACCGGAGCCGGCCGGGAAGGAAATGCCGATCGGGAAGCGGGTGTGCGAGTCGCCACCGGTGCCGACGGTATCCGGCAGCAGCAGGCGGTTCAGCCAGCTGTGGATCACGCCGTCGCCCGGACGCAGCGCCACGCCGCCACGGGTGGAGATGAAGGCTGGCAGCTCCTTGTGCATCTTCACGTCCACCGGCTTCGGATAGGCGGCGGTGTGGCAGAACGACTGCATGACCAGATCGGCGGAGAAGCCCAGGCAAGCCAGGTCTTTCAGCTCGTCGCGGGTCATCGGGCCGGTGGTGTCCTGCGAGCCGACGGTAGTCATCTTCGGTTCGCAGTAGGTGCCCGGACGCACGCCCTGGCCTTCCGGCAGGCCACAGGCGCGGCCAACCATTTTTTGTGCCAGCGAGAAGCCCTTGCCGGAATTGGCCGGGTCTTTAGGCAGGCGGAATTCGGTGGAGGCTGGCAGGCCCAGCGCTTCACGCGCCTTGGAAGTCAGGCCGCGACCGATGATCAGGTTGATACGGCCGCCGGCGCGTACTTCGTCCAGCAGTACGTCGGATTTCAGGCTGAATTTTTCGACCAGCTGGCCGTCTTTCTCGATCTTGCCTTCGTACGGGTAGATGTCGATCACGTCGCCCATTTCCAGCTTGGACACGTCCACTTCGATCGGCAGCGAGCCGGAGTCTTCCTGGGTGTTGAAGAAGATCGGTGCAATCTTGCCGCCGAGGGTCACGCCGCCGAAACGCTTGTTCGGTACGAACGGGATGTCCTGGCCGGTGGCCCACACCACCGAGTTGGTGGCGGATTTGCGCGAGGAACCGGTGCCGACCACATCGCCGACGTAGGCAACCAGGTTGCCTTTTTTCTTCAGGTCTTCGATGAACTGCATCGGGCCGCGCTTGCCGTCTTCTTCCGGCGTGAATGCTGCGTCCGGACGGGTGTTTTTCAGCATCGCCAGGTAGTGCATCGGGATGTCAGGACGGGACCAGGCATCCGGCGCCGGCGACAGGTCGTCGGTGTTGGTTTCGCCCGGCACCTTGAACACGGTCACGGTGATCTTTTGTGCCACTTCCGGACGGCTGGTGAACCACTCGGCATCGGCCCAGCTTTGCAGCACGGCCTTGGCATTGGCGTTGCCGCCTTCAGCCAGGACTTGCACGTCGTGGAAGAAGTCGAATACCAGCAGGGTCTTTTTCAGGCCTTCGGCGGCGATGGCGCCGACCTGGGCATCGCCCAGCAGGTCGATCATTGGCTTGACGTTGTAACCGCCCAGCATGGTGCCCAGCAGTTTGGTCGCGGTTTCGCGCGAAACCAGCGGCGACTTCACGCTGCCCTCGGCGACGGCGGCCAGGAACGAAGCTTTGACCTTGGCGGCGTCGTCGACACCAGGCGGCACGCGGTGAGTGATCAGCTCGACCAGTGTCTCTTCTTCGCCGGCTGGCGGGTTCTTCAGCAGTTCAACCAGTTCTTCGACTTGTTTGGCGGTCAGCGGCAGTGGTGGAATGCCCAGTGCGGCGCGTTCTGCGACATGTTGGCGGTAAGCTTCTAGCATGGCTTGGGACCTTTTTGCTGGGGTTGTGTGCAAGTTAGTCTGTCGACAGCGGGTGAATGTCTGCCGGCAACCACCCGGCCGCATCGGGACAATGACAGCCGGTCGGGATGGTGAAAGATTACGCCGTTCCTCGGGTGAGCACAAACGAGTAATCGCAACATTGCCTGTGAGATATAATCACACCATGAATGCCTACCCTCCCCTTAACGGATTGCGTATTTTCGAGACGGCAGCAAGGCTGGAAAGCTTTTCTGCCGCGGCCAACGAGCTGCATGTTACCCATGGTGCTGTGAGTAAGCAGATCAAGCAGCTGGAGGACTGGCTGGGGGTGCAGCTGTTCGAGCGCACCGGTGGCCGCGTCAAGCTGACCGACACCGGCTGGCGCTATCTGGTGCAGGTGCAGGACGGCCTGGACCTGATCGCCAACGCCACCTCGCAGCTGCTGCAGCCGGATCGCCAGCGCCGCCTGTCGATCAACTCGACGCCGACCTTCGCCATGTACTGGCTGCTGCCACGACTAGCCGATTTTCGTGACCGCCATCCGGACATCGACCTGCACATCGTCACCTCCGATCGCGACATCAGCCGGCTGGACACGCCGTTCGACATCGCCATTCGTCGTGGTCCCGGCGACTGGCCCGGCCATCTCGCCAAGCCGTTCCTGGAGGAATGGGAGCTGCCGCTGTGCCATCCCGCATTGCTGGAAAAGACACCGCTCACCAGCCCGGCCGACCTCGCGCAGCACACCTTGCTGTACGCCGATACGCGGCCAACCGCGTGGCAGCGCTGGCTGACCCTGGCGGCGGTGCCGGAGCTGAAGCCGGCCAGCCGGCTGCATTTCGACCGCTTTTCGCTGGCGCTGCAGGCGGCGCTGGACGGGCTGGGTGTGGTGCTGGGGCCGCTGCCGATGGCGCAGCGCGAGATCGATGCCGGGAGGCTGGTGGCACCGCTGTCGCTGCCGATTGTGCCGGTGCGGGATTACTGCTGGATTGCACCGCGCGCCGCGATCGACGATACCGCCATCAACGCCTTCTGCCAGTGGCTGGAGCAGCAGGCTGTCATGCATCAATAATGTGCGGATTACCAATTGACAGCCACCGGCGGCGGTCGTCTATGCTGGGGCACACTGTGTAACGGGTAATGACTATGCTTTTCGACATGTGTCACCTGACGGTCTGTCTGGTGGAGCCTTCGCGGGCGCAAGGACAGATCATCCAGCATCATCTGCAGGAACTGGGCATCGAGCGGGTCGATCGCGTCGAGAGCGGCGCCGAGGCGCTGGCGCGCATCCATCTGCCGCCGTTGCCGGACATCGTGATCAGCGCGATGTACTTGCCGGACATGACCGGCGCCGAGCTGGTGATGGCGATGCGCGGTGACGAGCGGGTGCGCGAGATGCCGTTTGTGCTGGTTTCCAGCGAAACGCGACCGCAGCAGCTGGATGCGATCCGCCAGGCCGGCGCGATGGCGATTCTGCCCAAGCCGTTTACCCCGGCGCAGCTGGACAAGGCAATCAGCAGTTCGCTCGATTACCTCAATGTCGAAGACACCCGCAGCGAGCTGGAATCGCTGGATCTGTACGCGAAGAAGATCCTGTTGGTCGACGACAGCACCGTATCGCGCAGCTTCATGCGCAGCGTGCTGGAACGCTTCGGTTTTTGCGAGATCACCGAGGCCGACAACGGCCGCAGCGCGGTCGGGCTACTGGCGGCCGGCAATTATTTCGATCTGATCATCACCGACTACAACATGCCGGAGATGGATGGTCGCGAGCTGATCGAGCATGTCCGCACCAGCAGCCAGCTGGTTTCGGTGCCGATCCTGATGGTGTCCGGCGAGCAGGACGAGCAAAGGTTGGCCGCAGTCGAAGAGGCCGGTGTGTCTGCCATCTGCGACAAGCCGTTCGACATCGGCACCCTGAAGAGCCTGATCAGCCAGTTCCTGTAGCGGTGATGATCGCACCCTGCCCCGCCGGCATGCCGGCGGCGGGTACCGGACTCAGCGTGGCGGCACCCACACCAGGCGTTCTGCAGCACCGCTCGCCTGCCGCCGCCAGTACCCTTCCTTGCCGAATGTGGCGGGCGATTCCAGCCCACCCTCCCACGACAGCCGGCGCACCGGCAGTTCGCCGCGGCGCAAGGCCTCGGCCTGCTCCGCCGGGCTGCTGGCGGCAGCCAGCTGGCAGCGTGGCTGCGTCAGTAGTGCCAGATGGTTGAACAGGCTCAGCAGTGCCGCGCGCCATGGTTGCACCGCCGGGATGTCCGGCAACTGCAGGCTGTCACCGCCACGCAAGGTCAGCGCCAGCACCTCGGCATTCTGCTGCCACCAGGCGCTGTTTCCCTGCGCAAAGCCGGCGGCCAGCGTCAGCACCTGCCAGGCACCCTCCTCGTCTCTGTGCACGTAGGCGCCGCTGCCATCGGGCAGTGCGATGAAGCACGCCGCCAGCGCTAGGGTTGGCGTCGCCGGCAGCGCCTTGGGCGGGTGCGTCGCCGCCAGCGCGGCGCCCAGTGCCGCATCGCACCGTAGCAACTGGCGGCCGTGACGCACGAAGTGGCCATACGCCTGGGCCAGCAACCCCTCGGCCTCCTGTCGTGTCGTGTCCAGCCCTACGCCGCCGGGAGCCGCCTGCAATGTGCGGCGCAGCAAGGCGTCGCAGTCGGCGACGGCGCTATTGCCGCCATGTTCAAACAGGTGCGCCACCCGCTTGGCCCATGGCCGGCTGGCAGCATAACGAACAGGATGAAACGAAACAGTCACGGGGTGGCTCCGGAAAAAAGGCGCGATTGTAGCGGAAAGCCTGTCACTACGACGCCGCATTGTGATGTCATCTGAAAGCGGGTAAGCTCGTCGTTGCGCTGAAAGTTGCTTGCAATGCTAGGCGCGGACGCCTGCACACTGGTTGTGCAAGCATCCTTCCCTTGTTTTACAAAGTGCTTTGTGGCCGGCCTCGTGCCGGCTTTTTTTCGCGTGGCGGATGCCGGATTCAGGGAGCAAGCGATGACAACTCTGGGCTTTGTCGGGTTGGGGCTGATGGGGGTGCCGATGTGCCGGCGCCTGCTGGCGGCCGGGCATCCGCTGACGGTATGGAATCGCTCCGCCGCCAAGGCCGACAGCCTGCGCGCCGCGGGTGCCGTGGTTGCGGCCAACCTTGGCGAGCTGGTGCGCGGCAGCGACATTGTCATGCTGTGCCTGGCCAATGACGAGGCGGTGCAGGCGGTGTGGCAGGCGGAGGGCGGCATCCGTGCGCAGCTGCGCCCCGGCCAGTTGCTGGTCGACTTCTCCAGTACGTCGCCGGCGCTGACCCGGCAACTGGCGCAGCAGGCGGCCGAGCACGGTGCCGCCTGGGTCGATGCGCCGGTGTCCGGTGGTGTGCGCGGCGCGGAAAACGGCACGCTGGTGATCATGGCTGGCGGCCTGGCGCCGGATGTCGCCCGCCTGCAGCCCTTTGCCGCCTGCCTGTCGCAACGGCTGAGCCACATCGGCAGTCATGGCGCAGGACAGGTCGCCAAGGTCTGCAACCAGCTGATCGTGGCCAGCAATGCGATGCTGATCGCCGAAACGGTGCAACTGGCGGAGGCAGCCGGCATCGACGCCAGCCTGTTGCCGGCGGCACTGGCCGGCGGCTTTGCCGATTCGCTGCCGTTCCAGATACTGGCGCCACGCATGGCGCAACGTCAGTATCTGCCGCTGCAGTGGAAGGTGACTACCCTGCTCAAGGATCTCGGTAATGCGCGCCAGCTGGCGGCCGAGCACGACGCAACGCTGCCGCTGGCCAGCCTCGCGGCCGACATGATGGCCCGTCATGCCGCGGCCGGCTACGCCGAGCAGGACCTGAGCACGGTGATTGCCTGTTATCTGCCCGATAGCGAGGTGTCCTGAGATGCCGCGTTTTGCCGCCAACCTGTCGCTGCTGTTTACCGAGCTGCCGTTGCCGGCGCGCTTCGCCGCTGCCGCGGCCGCCGGTTTTGACGCGGTCGAAATCCAGTTTCCCTACGACTATCCGGCGCCGCTGCTGCGTGATGCCGCGGCCGCGGCCGCGGTCGACATCATCCTGATCAACCTGCCTGCCGGCGACCTGATGGCCGGCGGTTATGGTCTGGCCAGCCACCCGGCGCGCACCACGCAATTCATGGCGGCGCTGGCCGAGGGCGAACACTACGCGCAGGTGCTGGGCGTGCAGATGGTCAATGTGCTGGCCGGCCGCTTCGATGCGCAGCAGGACGCGGCGCTGGCGCGGCAGACCCTTGCGGCCAACCTGGCGCTGGCGGGTGCGCGCCTCGCGGCACACGGTGTTCGCGTCACTTGCGAAGCGATCAACAATCTCGACATGCCCGGTTTTGTGGTGAGTACGCCGGCCGAGTTGGCCGCAGTGCTGGCCGAGGTGGCGCACCCCAATGTCAGCATGCAGCTGGACCTCTACCATCTGGCGCGGATGCGGCTGGACCTGGTCGGCACCTTGGCGCAGTACCTGCCGCAGACCGGCCACATCCAGTTTGCCGATTGCCCTGGCCGCCACGAGCCCGGCACCGGCGAGCTGCCGCTGGCGCAAATCTTTGCCTTGCTGGACCAGCTTGGCTATACCGGATGGTGCGCCGCCGAATACAAACCGGCCACCAGTACGGCGGATAGCCTGTCCTGGCTGGCTTCTTGGCACTGATTTTTTCGGTTGTTGCGGTGCAGCACAATTAAAAATCAGCTACTTGCCGCTGTTGTTCGCAGAAAACGCTTGCCAAGCGTAATTAATTTCCATAGAATGCGCCCTTTCCTGATTTGCTGAGCGGAAACACCCGCGCCGCCAGCTTCCACGATTTCATCGTATCTGACCGTTTTTGGCTTCGTTTCTCGCCTCGTCCTTTCCGTTCGGACTGCAGTTCGCCGCTTTGTCAGGTTGGTTCGATGACCTGTAACCCTTAGCGGGCTAACGCACCGGCCATAAGCCGGACTGAAAGGATCACCATGCATTTCTCCGATCTCGGACTCCCAGAACCTATCGTTCAAGCACTGACCAAATCCGGCTACGAAAGCCCGACCGACGTTCAGGCTGAAGCCATTCCTGCCGCCCTGCTGGGCAAGGACCTGCTGGTATCGGCACAGACCGGTAGCGGCAAGACCGCAGCCTTCCTGCTGCCAGCCCTGACCAAGATGGGCGAACGCTCCAAAGGTTCCGGCAATGGCCCGCGTGTTCTGGTGCTGACCCCGACCCGCGAACTGGCATCCCAGGTAGAAAAGAACGCCCAGGTTTACGGCGAACACCTGCGCTGGTTGCGTACCGTGACGCTGGTCGGCGGCGCTTCGTTCGGCTTCCAGACCCGCGCCCTGTCGCGTCCGGTCGACATCATCGTCGCCACTCCAGGTCGCCTGATGGATCACATGCGCTCCGGCCGTGTTGACTTCTCTCGCCTGGAAATGCTGATTCTGGACGAAGCCGACCGCATGCTGGACATGGGCTTCATCGAAGACATCGAAACCATCGTTGCCGCCACCCCGGCCGATCGCCAGACCCTGCTGTTCTCCGCCACGCTGGACGGTACCGTTGGCCGCATGGCCGAGAAGATGACTCGCTCGCCACAGCGTATCGAGATTGCCCGCAAGGAAGACGGCGGCAGCATCGAAGAACACCTGCTCTACGCCGACGACAATGCCCACAAGGCCCGTCTGCTGGACGCCATCCTGAAAGAGTCCGATTTTGAGCAGGCGGTCGTGTTCAGCGCCACCAAGATCGGTTCCGAAGAAATCGCCGACAAGCTGTCGGACATGGGCTACTCCGCTGCCTGCCTGCACGGCGACATGCCGCAGAACTGGCGTAACCGTACCCTGAACGACCTGCGTCGCGGCCGCATCAAGATCCTGGTTGCCACCGACGTGGCCGCCCGCGGTATCGATGTGCCGGCCATCGGCCTGGTAGTGAACTACGACCTGCCAAAACAGGCGGAAGACTACGTGCACCGTATCGGTCGTACCGGTCGTGCCGGCCGTAGCGGCGTGGCGATCACCATCGCCGAATCGCGCGAATTCCACCGCGTGCGCCGTATCGAGCAGTACATCAAGCGTTCGCTGACCGAAGCCGTGATCCCAGGCCTGGAGCCAACCCGTCGTCCGCCAAAAGGCCGTCCGGCCGGTGCCCGTAACAACGGCCCGCGTCGTGGCAATGGAGGTGGTTACGGTGATCGCAAGCCAGGTAGCGGTGGCGGTTACGCCGGTCGCAGCAGCAGCGGTCCACGCCGCAGCGGCAGTGGCGGCGGCAGCAGCTACAGCGGTAGCCGTGCCCCACGCGCTGAATAAGCCGATATGAAAAATCCCCGATGCAGGCATCGGGGATTTTTTCGTTTGCGGCCAACCTTGGTCGCCCTGGACTGGCGGTGTCGCCTTAGTGGCGCGCAGTGTGCGACTTGTCGGAGTACATCTTGCGGTCGGCGGCGCGCAGCAGTAGTTCCGGCTCGTCGCCATCCTCCGGATACAGCGCCACGCCGATACTGGCGGAGACGCGATACAGCGCGCCCTCGTCGCGCACTGGCCGGTCGATGGCCATCTCCACCTTGCGTGCCAGCGTCGCCAGGGTCAGCTCGTCGCTGATCTGCGGAATCAGCAGCACGAATTCGTCACCTCCGACCCGCGCCACGGTGTCGCCGGCCCGCACCGCGCCCTGGAGCTCCGCGGCGACCGCCCGGAGCACCGCGTCGCCGACGGCGAGCCCAGACCGGTCGTTGACCCGCTTGAAGTCGTCGCAGTCGACGAGCAGCGCGCACACCGGGCCGTGGCCGCGATC